>NPID01000399.1_pt2 | contig 76725 bp, 88 predicted proteins | sample 8637491 | NCBI WGS metagenome assembly NPID01 (sample SAMN07420843, study PRJNA396082) | bioreactor metagenome | isolation source: sample BA6 brine-fed electro-methanogenic bioreactor BA | place: Japan: Kochi | collected 2016-06-14 | reverse complement strand
GTTCTATGTTCTATGTTCTATGCTTTATGACTAAATGATTAATGTTTAATGATCTATGCTTGTCGATAAAAATGTACACCGCCAAAAATCTGTCCAACCTCAAAGTTACCATTCTGCAGATTTCCTGTAAGGTAAGAACCTTCATCGATTCCGATCCCCAACTTAACAGGATGCTCTGCTAGTGCTTTTCGCATTCTAGCTTGCAAGTTGTACTGGCTAAAATGAACGTCAATTAAAACATTCGGCAAAATCCCTAAACCGTTACTCATGAACTTCGCTTCATCTAGTTGTTCATTCGACCAATTATAATATTGTTTACAAAGCATTTTGGCTCCAAAGCTACTTCCTATAAATAACTTAGATCTAGGAGAGCCGAACCAGTTCAAAATTTCTGTCCTGAATTTTCTATCATCTAAATATCTGCTAGCAGATTCAAAATCTCCCCCAGGGACATAAATAGCATCATATGTTGTGAAATCAATAGACTCAGCTTTGTAACCTTCGAAGGTGAATAGTTGTGGAGAATATTTTCTAACATCTGGATCAACCCGAAGCAATCTTTTATATTTTTCAATCCTATCATCTTTGCCGGTGATACCCATAAACAATAGCCGATTAACTTTATTGTCTTTCAAAAGTTTGGAGATTACACTTTGTTCCAAAATATTGCTTATATTACCACCTAAAAGTAGAAATTTCATAGTTGATTATAAACCAGATTGTGACCTAAACCAACCTTGTAGCGCATGATCTGGTAATACAGTAAGTGGTGTAATTTCCTTTACATAACGTGGTTTTACACTAGTTTCGCCACCAATTATCAGTTCCGCTTCAACAGGTTGACCGTAACCTAGTCCTTCATAAATTATTGGAGTATGAATTCCAGCGTGAAGCAAACGATCTAATTCTACTTGTGAAAAACCTCTCTGTATTCCAAATCCATCTCCTACAGTTAACAATCTTTCTACTTCATTTAATCCACCTGCTGCCAACACCTTTTTATCCAAGCCCTTTCTCGCAAAAGGATCCCTCTTTAATGTTACAAACAGAGGTGGAGTATGTCCGAATTCCTGATCTGAGCAATAAAACATAAACTGCTCAAGCAAATGAACAAATAAGTGCGGCCACTGTAGATAGCCAATATCACTGAATACCGCATCTTTTTTCTTTCCTGTATTATCAGCACCTTGTAGATATTCAACATCTAGTGTTATTCCACTTAGTCCAGCGACATTTATAAGCCCAAAGTTTAATCCGGCTGCAGCAAGAGATGGTGGGAGATCTTGTGAATATGGAGACTTCTGCTCATCTGGGGGAGTAAATCCAGAGCTTAGATTGACTTGGCATTCGGAAATCTGAGGAGTACTAGGCAAATCCCGATAATACCTGGGCACTCTATAATCTCCGGTTGTATGGATATGAAAAAATCTTTGAGTTCTATCTACCAGCCTAGCTCGTGAATCTACAGGTGCATTCACAAACAAGTGAGTCTGATCAATCACCTCAACTGGTATTATAGGAAGAAATGCGAACTTTTCATAAAGAAGCGACAATACCTCCCCAAAGGATTCTATATCAAATTTTTCTATCATGTATAGTGTTATATCAAAGAGAAAAATTATATCAGAAGCTCAAACTGGGATTCTATCCACTAGCTGCGAAAGAAACTCTCTACCTGATCCACAACATAACCACCATTTAAACATTTTAAACGGTTTGGCAGTTGCCTGATGAACGGGGTGTTCTACGCTAGAATACTTTTCATCATATTTAGACAAGGCAGTCCAAAGAATATTAAAGTCAAGACTCCCCCCATCGCTTAAAGCTTTTCTACGAATTGCTGAATCAACAGCATCCCCAATACTTAATAAATGAATTTTTTGAAGTAACGTTTCTCTTCTCTTATGTTGTAGATGTGGGGGATCTGTATATAGCTGGCTGTATCCAGTTTCGAAATAATAGTCCTCCCAACTCATATCTTCGGGTTTTTTGGAAAGTAAATGATGATTGCCAGCCACGGCTACATAATCAGCAGGCAATCCTTCCAAAAAAGCATTGGTCCCGCTAAAAAGGGAATGCGCATCCCTAGCAGTTATGTATAATTTGTCATCTAACATATCAGCCCAATCGTCCCTTTCTATTAGACGGCCTTCCCATAGTGGATCAACCTTCCCTAAATCATGTATCGCTGCAATTGCTGTCAACCCAGGCAGATCAAGCTCGTTTGCAACATCTGGATTATATGCTCCAAAAACCTCACTAATAAGTGAAGTCAAAATAGACACTCTAAGACAATGGTTTGCAGTAGGGGGACATTCTAATGCTATACGACTCCATAAGTCAAAAACTCTAGCAGAAACGGTTATATCCAACTCACCAAAACCATTGAAATTAAATCCCTCTTGAATCGGATTTGCCAGAGACGCCATAATTAATCTTGATTTATCATCTAAGCAAGATATGGCGACTTGATCTAAATTATCCTCAATTGGACCAGGAAGAGATTCACTTCTCAACTGATGTGTACTTAACTCATAAGCATCTCCTGAGCTCATATCTATAGGTTAATACTTATCGATTATATTCCTTACACAACTCGAATTCAAATCACCTATCGAATGGCTGTCTTCAGAGCTGCGCTGTTTCCAACTACATGTAAAAGTATATCCCTCTTAGGTATATGCAAGAAATCATCCGACTCTTCCAATCGTCGAATTTCCCTTGATAATCTCCGCGAACCAGACTCACATGGTAGATTATTCTCAAAAAAACTCCTTATCTCCTGTTCAGTACCATGACCTTTAGCTACTAGTGCCTCTATTGCTCTCTCTATTTCAATTGTTCTCAATGTTTCACCACTAACAGTTCCATTTATCCAACCCTCTTCCTCAGTCCACTCTTGGAAATGAAATTCTCCTGTAAGCCCGGCACTCATTGCTGTCATAGTATTCTCTCTAACCAATTCAAAATCCATCAAGGGCTCATCATGCATCTCAGACCAGAAAAGTCTTCCAAGAGAAAGCATTACAGCTGCAGCATTTTCCTCGGCAGTAGCTTGTATTGAAAGTGGCCGAAACTCTACAAGAATCTTTTGAATTTCAAATTCCGGACCATCTGTGAGAACTTTCAATTTGGCTGCCAGCCAATTCATCCCTGTAGCCATACCAAAAGCTGATTCTTCTGTTTGGGGATTTAAAATAAGGGGGAATTTACCCATGTGAGTGAAAACATCCTCTAATGAACCGAAAAAGCCCTCTGGCAAAAGCACTCTTTGGCCATGTACAGTTGTATGAGTTTTATTCCAAATCAAACTTCTTGGATCTTCCCACCCAGAGTCGTCACCCTCTAAAAATCGTGAATTTCCTGTCATCGCAATTAAAGATGGAGCGATTTGTAACATACGATTGGTAATCTCTACAGCTTTACCTGCACTCTCCACGCTTAAATTTATTTGTAAAGCATTTGAAAGGGATACTGCAGTTGCATCGGGCTCTTGATCTAACCCTAAGGTTGAGGCGAGTACTCTGCTTTCATCGGTACGAAATTGCATATGATGCCCAGGTACTCTGTCAAACTTATCCGACTTAGTCCTCTCAGCTCCATGCAATTCAGCAAGTGGATGAATCCCCATCATCAGAACACCCGTTTCTTCATCAATGCCATCTATAATTAAGGCTTCTAAATTTCTGAAAATTGTTAGTAGTTCGTTCGGAGCAAATCCTGGTTGAAGTATATGCAGCTGATTCCCCTCAATCTGTGCAGCACCTAATTCATGCGCAAATCCCCACACGTTACCATTTGCAGCTGATATATCGTTTAGCCTAGCAATCAAAGCATTTCTCCGATCTTCAGAAACAGGCATTAAGGTAGCATCAACAACAGTTGCCTCAACTTCTATCCCAACTGTCCCCGCCTCGGGGTCAAAAAAATTTTCAGCTTGTTTTATAACTTTCTCACAAGCCGCTGCAAATAGCTCCCCAGCAATAACCTCATCGGGTTGCATTCCTGCCCTCTGTTCTCTTATTCTAGTTGATAATAAATTATCCATAATAAAAAATTAATAAAAAAAAACCGCCATAAAGGCGGTATCAAAAAATTTATATGAAAATCTTACCGCCGATATCGCAGTTGATAATTATAATAACTATTCATTTTTATCATTTTCGACTCTTGCATAAAAAAAACTCCCTTGCGGGAGGAACTTAAATATATGTGAAAATACCTCCCTGTTAAATCAGAGAGTAGTAATATAAGTTAGATGTAGTAGTGATTTTTCTTTTCATTGATAAAGATCATAACAGAATATATCTTTTTACGTCAATAACGTTTCATTATCGCGTCAATATCGTCGCGTTCTCCATTCGCATAAGAATCTAAATCAGAAGGGTCATCTACAGCAGCTACCATTAATCTAAATACTTCTAAAAATCTTTCATCTGACATATCATCTGGAATATCTGAAATCATTGCAAAAGGCTGTATTCCTAAACCTTCGGGTTCACTTATAAAAAACACGCCTACGACTGCTGGAACCGAATTATCTACAGCTGACTGCCAATGCTGTCTCTCATGACGTTCTATATTATCTAACAGATCGTGATTCTGGAAATAACCTTTTAAACGGAGGAAATCGGCTGGATCTTCATAAGTTAAAATCGATGGATCACATAGGTCTGCAGCAACTTGGCTTAAGTATCTTTCTCTGGAAAATGGTACTTCTCCCCGAAGGACCTGTCCCATCCACAAAGGGCGTGTTTCAATCCAATCTCTCCATTGATCTCTTGTTTTGCGATACTGTAGAGCAGCCAAAACACTATCCCGAATTTCTAGTACATCCAAAAGACTAGATTGACTATTGGGAGCGTCATTTTCTTGCATGAATAAATTATTTACTCTAGGGGCAGAGAAATAATAAATGTAGTTCCTTTATTTTCCTCAGACTCGAAGGTGATTTTTCCATCATGTCCATCCACAATAGCTTTCACAATGTATAAGCCTAGCCCAGTACCTTCTATTTCTTTGGCTGCAACATTGTCAGCTCTGAAAAATTTTTCAAAAACTCTCTTTTGTTGTCTTTCTGGGATACCATATCCATGATCTTGAACTTTAATCTCGACATTTTTGGATTTCTTTTCTACAAAAACTTCAACTGTCTCTCCTTTTGGCGAGTATTTAATCGCATTGTTTATCAAGTTATGGAGCATTTGCCCAATTTTGTATGCATCGATATTTGCTTCTAGAGACTTCGGACATTTATCACATAGCTTAACTTTTATTGCTCTCTCCTTGGCCTTAATATCCTCTTCTTGAATTGTTTCTTCGATCACTTTTATCAAATCTTGTTTCTCTTTCTCAATAGTGAATTTCTTACCTGTATCTATCCTTGATACATCAAGTAGATCTGAAACCAACTTATTCATTCTTTTACTCAAGTTGCCAATTTCGCTTATATATTCTTTCTGCTCCTTTGTGAGATTTTTGCCATCATTTTGTGCAAGAAGTTCCAAGAACCACTGTACACCAGCAACAGGGGTCTTTAGCTGATGGGAAGCAATTGAGACAAACTCTGTCTTCATCTTGTCGATCTCCCTCTCCTTCGTCATATCTCTAAATACAACAACACAACCGATTACATTACCATCTTGATCTTTTATCGGTGCAGCAGAATCTCCAACAGCTAATTCGGTGTTATCTTTTTGTACCAGAACAGTATCATTTCCCATTTGTGTAATAATACCATTGTCATAAACATCATCAATAAATTGTGAATTTGGTTGTTTCGTTTTTTCAAATACAAACTTCAAACTTTCATTATATTTTGTACCCAACAACTCTTCAGCCTTATATCCTGACAAATCACAAGTCATTGGATTTACCATAAGAATCTTTTTCTGTTCATCGAGAACAAATACACCATCACCTATACTATTGAGCATTGCATTTATCTCCTGCAAAGATTTCTGAAGTTCTTGCTCAGCAATTACTTTCTTAGTTATAGCTTTATCCAAACTCACATTCGCATCTTTCATTGCATCCGACTGGCTTTTAATAATTTTGAATGCAGTCTCGTGGACGTTTTGATATATATAAGTGAGAATCGATACTACAAAAATACTTGCAAAAACTATATAAATTTCTGCTACGGAATATATCAACTCCAACAAGCCTATTTGCTGCAGAATAAATGCTCCTCCCAGGTAAATAAATAGTGCAAGCAGCCACCAAATGCCTTGTCTTATGCCTCTAAGCGAAAATACTGCAGTAGGAAATGTAAATAACCAGAATATTCCAGTACCTTTATAACCTCCAGTAAGGAATACATATACACAGACAAGAAAAAGTACAAATATACCTATCAAAGAAGTTATCTCGGTATGTCCACGCCTAGCGAAAAACGAATTCATAAGCAAAATGATCCCACCAATTATTTCTCCTACCCCTGGTAACAATTCCCCCGAGTTAATATTTACTATGCCTAGAACAGCTAATGCAATAAAACCAACAAAACTTAGCCCCATAACCAATCTCATTTTAACTAGGTCTGGATCTACAATATCTCGTTCTGTTTCAATCTTGAAAAGTTTATTAAATGTATTTTTCACGCTATAATCGATTAAATATTCATTTCATATTTTAACACTTATTCATAGTTAAACAAAAAAGAATGTTAACAAAAGCCATAATTACAACAGCAGGAATTGGAACACGAATGCTACCAGCTACAAAAGTAATTCCCAAAGAACTACTTCCCCTAATAGACAAGCCAATAATTCACTATATAGCAAAACAATGTTTGGATGCGGGCATTACTGAATTAATCATTGTAAAACGTAGAAATGAGGATCTAATTGAAAAATATTTCAAAAAAGACAAAGATCTTACCAATTTCCTGATTAAAAAGAATAAGGCAAAAATCATGCAGGAACTGGATGAAATAATCGATACAATAGAGTTTATTTTTATTGATCAGGATCCAAGTCTGCCCTACGGAAACGCTGCTCCATTGTATAGTGTTAGAAAACTCATAAGCAATGAAGCTTTCATCTATTCATGGGGGGACGCTTTCATATTTGGGAATGAGGCAGGAATACCAGAACTTATAGCTAGCCACAAAAAAAATCAAGCAGATATTATATTGACCTGCATGGAAGTTCCTCAAGAAAGAATACAAAAACATGGAATAATCGAACTTAAAAATAATAGCAATAAAGTAAAGTGCATAATAGAGAAACCAACGCAAGAGAAGGCTCCATCAAATTTAGCATCAACTACTCCATATCTCCTCAACGAAAATATATTCAAATACTTAGATCCTAAAAATGTAAATGAAGACCAAGGAGAATTTCTGCTTCAAGATGCAATTACCGAACTTATTAACGATGGTGGAAGAGTTATGGCTCATGTTACAAAAGGAATCCACCAGACAAATGGTGATCCGTTGCGTCTTGTACAAAGTGTTTTAGATATTGCGTTACAACGTGATGATTTGAGAGAAGAGGTTATCAAATACATAAAGAGTAAATTATAATCCCTAAATAGTGTTCTCATAAAGTTGACATTCTTATTGATTGTTTATATCATTACTGGTCTTATTAAGAAAAATCATGAACCAAAAAGTATTACTACTTGGCGAAATAACTGATGAACTAAAAGAGCTTTTGACCAATAATCAATTTGAATACACCACTTCAGCAGAATCAGATAAAAAAGTAGTTGCAATTATAGTTCGAGGCAGTGTGGCCGTTTCATCAGATCTAATCGAGAGCCTTCCGAATTTGAAAGTTATCATATCAGCAAGTATTGGCTTCGATACAATTGACATAAATTCAGCGACCAAACAAGGTATTTATGTCGCAAACTGCCCTTATGGAAGTGCAGTAAGTACTGCAGAACATACTTTAGCCCTCTTGCTTTCAGGAATTAAATCGATTGGCAAGGCTAATAATGAGCTCAAAAATAATAGTTGGGACAGAAAAACAAACGTAACACATGAATTTTATGGGAAATCTGTTGGCGTTATTGGACTGGGAAAAATCGGCAGTTATGTAGCGAAAATGTACGAAACAATTGGAATGAAAGTTTATGGATTTGATCCCTATATTCCCGATTATGAATTTCATAAAGTAGATGCAAACAAAATTGAATCACTTGAAGAGCTTATTTCAAAGGTTAATTACCTTTCAGTACATGTTGCAAAGTCAGAGGACACAGAAAGTCTTGTCATAAAAGAACACATCCTAAAGCTACAAAAGCCTAACGGTATAGTAAATACAGCTAGAGGCGGAATAGTTTCTGAGTCTGATTTAATTGAATGTCTGAAAAATGGTGATCTAAATTTCTACTGCGCAGATGTTTTTGAAAATGAACCCAATCCAAGTCCTGAATTACTCTCACTGCCAAATGTTATTGCAACACCTCATATAGCAGCAAACACTATTGAAGCTCAAAACAACATAGCGAAGGATGTCATCTCTCAACTGAAAGAAGTAGTGGTAGAAGAACGTTTCCCGAAATATTTAGTTAACAGAGAATTGATAGCTATTCGATAATCTTACTAAAAGATTTATCAATAGATTCTAGAACTTCCTCTTTAATATCATAATGGACTGCTAATTGCAGTGCACAGCGAATCACATCCTGAACTTCTTTTGCTAACTTTTCTTTGTCGGGTTCGCCGTGTTTCTCTCTTTTCACACCTACGTTTTCGAAATGGTTAACCTGTTCAGCAAGTTCTCCCGTTTCTTCAGCCAAACGGGTAATAATTTGAAAAGGATTATCTTTTCCGAATCGTTGATTAAGATTATCTACAATGAAAAATAACTTATCAAAAGTATTCATCCTGAATTGTTAATAAATATCTACTGATATTATATATAATTCATTAACATTCAGTACCCGTTTGTATATACCATTGGTTGTCGTGCCTGGACAAACGTAAAGGCTGCTCCGGTATTTCCGTTTCTACCTGCACGTCCAATTCTATGAATATAATCATCATAAGAAGTTGGAGTATCAAGATTGATAACGTGGGTAATGTCATCAATATCGATTCCTCTTGCAGCAACATTTGTAGCAATCAAAGTATTGATCTGAGATTTTCTAAATGACTCAAGGGTCTTTCTTCTTTGGTTCTGTCTTTTATTTCCATGAATAACTCCGTTTCGAATCCCTTTTCGTAGTAGTTCTTTACCAACTCTATCTGCATATCTTTTTGTTTCTACAAATACTAATGTCTTTGTGACCGTTTCTTTAGAAAGAATTACATACAACTTATCAATCTTTTGACGACTATCGTCATATTCGACAATATCTTGAACTACACTTTTTGTTGGTGAATTTGTTGAAAGTTTTATAAATTCATAATTTTCAGACATCTCATTTATTATTTTCTCAACTCTCTTATCAGAAGTTGCTGAAAAAAATAATGACTGTTTATCATCTGCAGTAAGTTTATAAATAAGTCTCATCTCATTTACAAATCCCATATCTAACATTCTATCTACTTCATCTAAAACAATATTGTTAAACTTACTGAAATCTAATTCTTTTCTCTGATACAGATCCTTCAGTCTTCCCGGAGTTCCAACGACTATTTGAGGATTTTTTTGTAAATTGCTGATTTGTCTTCCGATATTTTCTCCACCAATAATTAGGTTAGAATATACATGCGTTCCTTTTATAAGCGTAAAAGCCTCATCATTAATTTGTTTTGCAAGTTCTCTAGTAGGAGCAATTATTAATACTTTTTGGTTTCTATCATTTAAAAGCTTTTCTACCATAGGAATCAGAAAAGCTCCAGTTTTACCTGAGCCAGTTTGCGAAATAGCAAATACATCTGTACCCTGGAGAATTTTTTCAATTACCTGTTCTTGAACCTCAGTTGAATAAATGAATCCTTTCCTGGACAGGTTATTTTCAAGTGCATTGGACAGGCCATATTCTAAAAACTTTTTGCCTTCATATCTCTTTTTCTTAACCTGTTCAGGAAAATCCACATTCTTGGAGATAAATAGCTGCGGGTTTAGAGTCGATTCTTTTCGACCACCTCTATTTGATCTTCTATTATTCCTATTATTATATTTTTTGTTAGACCGCGAGCGGTTATGTCTGAAATTGTTATTCATTTCGGTACTTAAAAATTATTTTTGTACCGAAAAAATTTGTTTTGAGGAAAGATTGTCAGTACGCGGATATAAGCTATTAAAATTTACTTATATCTAAAATTGAATAATCATTATATCACAGATATAGAAAATATCCTAATTAAAATATATTATATTAAAGGAATAATTATGCATTGTTCTGATAATAATGGTAAATGGAGAAAAAATTATTTATATTGTTCTCATGAATCAAGAATCTTGAATCATATTTCTTTCTGTCTTATTCTTTATTCCTAAATCTTAACTACTGTTGGTTCAATCATCTTGCTTGAACCAAGCTACTAAACAATGGCTCAGGTCAGAGCGCTGAGCCAACCCCTAAGTTCAATCTTTCGTAATTAATTCTTTTATCATCTCAATTTTGTTACCAAAATTCTGAAGTTTTACACAGCAGGCAGGTTGAATCCTAGTTCTTTTTGCTTGCTTCCCATCTGCTCCTATGCTCCTCACTAACTCTAGAAATATCCCCCTCATTTTCGATCTTCTCCATGGTATCAATATCTATCTGATTTTTAAGTTCTCGGAGAAAAGGATTAAAGTCAAAAAGTGAATCTTTGTAGTATGGATTTATATCATAATCGCCTTGTTCAAATGATTCTATTCTTGCATTATTATGTTGAATAATAGCCTCAGCTTTATCACAAGCCTGTGCAAGTTTAGATTCCAATGTTTCATTAGACTCAAATTCTTCCCACAGGTTTTTAATTTCACCAGCTAATCTTTTATTTGATAACTTTGCAACTAACTTTTCCATAGCTTCTTTCTCTATTTTTTCTTTTTCCTCCTGTTTACCATTAGCAGCAACGAATGAAGGCATATCCCCAGCAAAAACTTCAACTAAATCATGAATTATTATCATTTTCAGAACTTTGAGCTGCTTAACTTCTTCTTCTATCTCATCAAAAAGTAACAAAGCTAAAATTGTCATCGCCCATGTATGTTCTGCAACACTTTCTCTTCTACCATCGCTAAGCCATGAATGTCGAAGTTCCCTTTTAAGGCCTTCAATTGTATTCATGAATTCTATAATTTCTTTTGCTTTAGTCATAATAGTTACTAATAAATTATTTGATTCTACAACCATCGAAAAAGCTGGTCCAACCATTACCCATCTCGTTCAGAACAAAACAAATATCTATTCCAGCATCATTGGATATGTACACCCATAGATTTCTCAGATTATCATCGAATATTCCTTCTGGAAACATTTCTCGAACAACTTCATATTTTACATTAGTAGCTAAATCAATTTGAAGAATTGGTATAGAGCATTTTAGGAAATTTACAAATTCAAATTTTGGTTTCCGATCTAAGCTGTAATCAATTTCAGTTTTGGATAAAACTTCCTCTTCAGAACCTGGAATTATAAAATACCAGTTATCATTTTCAGGGAAAGAATGCAAAAGACATATATTTTTCAAAACTTTAATCGCTTCAACAAGTCTAGGATGTAAATCTTTTTTCCAAGGAAGATTGATTCCCAAATGATCGTAATATTGGAATTCTATCCTTCTACTTTCTAAACGTTCAATAAATTCTTCTAGAGTTAAAGGACTATAATCGTGAGGACTTTCCCAAGTTTCGCCTGTTTCATTTGTTACAGGAATTTGTAACAACTCTTCCTTATCTGAAAGAAAGCTAACTGTAAGGTCTGAAACATCTCCAAATTCTAAAAAGATTGAAGGTGAATAATCTCCTGTTTTATTTGGGAAGTTAATAACTCCATTAAGCAGCTCAGTGTTATTGAATAGTTGGATAAATTTAGAATTATCTGAAAACGTGTTTTTAGGAAGAATTATTTTTATTGAACTGAGAATCTTTTTCATGAGGATATTATACCTTGAGACGATTATTCTAGAAAGCGACACGTTGACGTATCGCTTTCTTAAAATCTAATTTGAAGTAAATCCTCCATCAACAGGGACAACCGCTCCTGTCATGTACCCAGACAAGTCACTTGCCATCACAAGAACCATTTTTGCTATATCATCTGGTTGGCCTAGTCTGCCAAGTGGCAATCTTTGATAAAAGTTATAACCTTCTTTAAGTAAGCCGAGGTTTAATTTAAAAATATCGTCTAACCCCATATCAGTTCCTCTGGTTTTTACACCACCTGGTAAGATCGCATTTACTCTGATCTTATCATCACCATAATCTCTAGCAAGTCCTCTGGTAAGAGCAACTACTCCAGCTTTCGCAATACCATAATGTATAAGACCTTCCTTGAGAGGTAATACTGCTTCAATAGAGCCAATATTTACTATATTTCCAGGTTCTTTGGCTTCCCTAAGTCTCTTGATAAAATAAAAGCACATCCAATAAGCTGAATTAAGATTGACATCCATTACTTGCTTATATAATTTCTCATCAACTTCCAAGAAATCCTTAAAAGGATAAATTCCCGCATTATTTACAAGAATATTTGGCAGCTGATCTGGAATATTGTTCCAGAAAGCTTCTATCTGTTCTTTTTCAGCGAGATCTACAGCGAATGTTTGAATCTTCACTTTATATTTTGATAACTCTTCTGCAGTAGCATCAAGATCTTCTTTTGTACGGCTGAGAAGTATAAGATCAGCACCAGCTTCTGCTAGACACATAGCAATTCCTTTGCCAATACCAGCAGTAGCTCCAGTGACAATTGCGAGTTTTCCTTTTAGACTAACTAATTCGGAGAGAGTTGGAAGTTTATCCATGAAAGTGTGTTTTTAAAATATACTTAATATTGTCACAGAATTGGGGGGAGAATTCAATGAAGAGTTAGATTTTGTAATACCACTAACAAGGTTTGATTAGAACCTTTTTACAGTATTCTGATAAGCAATCGCGAACTGGTCAAAGTACTTCTGAATATTTTCAGCTGTTGAGTTGTAATTATTGTCTCCAAAAATGAAGTCACTCCATACCTCTCGAACTCTCAACAACTCACCAATTTGTGCATCAGTAAAACTTCTGTTATACAAAGTCAGATCAAACAACTCTAGCGATCTATAAAAAGATTCAACCCATTTTTTCTCATTTCCCTTCTCTTTCCATCTGATCGCTCTACTAACTTCACTCCCAATATTTCCCATTGCGCTGAAAATCTCTTGATCCAGCCAAGTTGAGATATCTAAGTTTTTATGGAATTTGACGGGGAAATTAATCATAACTATCTTGTTACAAGTTTATTAATTATATCTGTTATCTTACCCCGGAGTTTCTCATCTTCAACTCCACGGGTATTATTTCCAAAGTTTGGTCTCAAATTGATCATGGAATCGAACTCTAGAAAGTCTTCTTCACCATAGAACTCTGGATATAGGTTTATTCCCCACAGATTTTCTTGCTTCGAACCGCGCTCAAGAAGATATTTTTCTTGGTCAGCATGCATTGGAGCATCAACAGCCATAATTTCTTTCTCTATATCAACTACAGCTTTCACCAAATCTCCAAACATATTTTTCGACATTTCCTCTAATTCGGAAATTGTTATCGATTTTTCTACTAACTTCATTGCCACAAAATCTAAACTAAATTATAACTTATTAATTATACAGCATTTGGAGAATTAAATATTAGAGCGTTCACATTTTGAAACTATTTCTGGTATAATTATTCACGTTCCTCAAGGTGTGCGTGTACTTTGTTGTTAGTAGCTACCTTAATATGCAGATGTTATCGGGCGACACAAAATACCAAGTACTCAAAACAAACTACACAACACGCGGGTATAGTATAGAGGCTATTATGTCAGTTTTCCAAACTGAAGACACGGGTTCGATTCCCGTTACCCGCTTAGTTAATGAAAACAAGCGTCAGCGAAGTTAGAATTTACTAAGCTGAAACCTGCCAAAGTAAACGAAGTTTACATAGGCACGGTTACCCGCTTTCTGAATTTAATAAAAACATCTTTGTTAAACTCCCGGCAGACAGGCAAACTGAAGACACGAGTTCGATTCCCGTTACCCACTGGAGGAAAAATCCAGAAGATCATCTAATATGCTCTTATATCATTTAGGATTGTCTAATGAATCTAGGGGATGATAACTGTTTCTATTCTAAAGTGATATTCCAATCACCATCAGCGCTTATCACGAAATAATATACCTTTTCTCCTCGAATAGATATTGATTTCGAACCTTCATATTGACCAATTTCGTTAAATACTAATGTTCCACTTCTTCCATCTGGATGATATGTTTTAACAATGAAATTTGATGAGCCAGTATGTTTTGCCTTAACAATAAGAAGCCCCTCGGATAAAAAAACTGGCATAACTGAATCGCCTTTCCCCGATATTGTATGTGGAACAGTATTAGTTGCAATAGGCTCAGATTGTTTGATATTTGAAGTCCAATTACCATCAGCTTCGAATTGTAGTAAATACTTACCTGTACTTGGTGCCACCGCAAATGTCGTGCCCTTATAACTACCAATTTCATTTACCAATAGCTCGATGGTAGATCCTGTCTCTTTGTTAATCAGCTTTACTATGAAATTGCTACTACCATTATGGGTCATCTCAAAGGTTACTGCACCTTCGTTAAGATCAATGATGTTGGTTGCATCATCTCCTTGCCCCGACAAAGAGATATGTATTTCTGGACGAGGAGTTGAAGTAGGTATAGGAAGTTTTGTTGGTTGTATTTCTGATGAATTTATTTCTTTTTTCTCAGTTTGTTCCTGTTCAGCTCCGTTACTATTGTTCCCATCTCCGAGGTCACTAAAATAAAAGAATGAAAAACAACAAGCGAAAGTCAAGAAACCAGAGACTATGACTACTAATAGCAAAAATTGTTTTAAACCACCAAAATATTCGATAATAGAGCTTTGGGACTTTTTTGGTTTATCTTTTGAGTTATCCATATGAAGGAGATGGAAAAATAAACTATTTTATAAAAGTATATACGACTTGGTTCTTCTTGGGAATAATTGGTAAAAATTTGTATTGCAACACATAGCTTAATTTGAACTATTAAAAACTCTATTGGAAAACATAATTTAGATACATCAATAGATAAGGGTAGGTTTCTGGAAATAGTTCAAAAACTAATTTAATAAATACAAATTAGTTCTAACTTCGTTCAATAAAGAGCTTAGTCAATGAAAACAAGCGTCAGCGAAGTTAGAATTTACTAAGCTGAAACCTGCCAAAGTAAACGAAGTTTACATAGGCACGGTTACCCGCTCATCTGGAATATAAACTCTCTGAAAGGAGAGTTTTTGTTTGAAATAAACTGAAATGGTCAAAGGTTGAACCTTTGACCTTACATGTCACTGCGAAAGGTTCAACCTTTCGCAATCGCAAAACCTGGAAATCCTTCAGGCGGTTAATACTTACCACTTCCAGTTCTAGAATGTTTCTTCTGCTATAATCAAACATAGAACTTAATGCTTTAAACTTAACACTTACAACTTTCTTCATGAAATACGCCCACACAAATATAATCTGTAACGACATAGAAAAGATCTCTCAGTTCTATATTAACGTCTTCAAATGCTCCCAAATGGGCAAAGAGTCAACAATGCAGGGTGATTGGCTGGATAAAGGCACAGGCCTAAAAAACGCCAAAGCTAGATCAGTCGTGTTAAATTTACCAGGTTTTGACAAAAATGGCCCTACTCTAGAAATTTTTGAGTATGAACAAACAGAAGATGTCGAACGAAAACCGAATTCTAACTCTAAAGGTTTTGGTCATATAGCATTCAGTGTAGATAATGTTGAAGAAGTTCTAGAGAAAGTACTCGAAAATGGCGGGGCAACAAAAGGTGAATTAGTAAAAAAAGAATTTGGAAGCGGCATACTGACCTATACTTATGTAACTGACCCTGAAGGAAATATTATAGAAATTCAGAACTGGACGGCTAAGTAATAAATTTATTACCGAATTTTGTCACCCTGAGCCGCGTCGAAGGGTAAACAAAATAATATGAGGCAGGGTATAAACTTGTCTATACTTCGATGCACTCAGTATGACAAGTGGGGAAATATAGTACAGGAACTTATTACCTAAAATCTACTCGGCGGCATATACTCTTCATCTACAACTTCTGAACCACTACCAGTTGAAACTCCATTCACATCTTGATTCTCCTCCTCTTGAATCTGTTCTAACTGATGCTGGACAATCTTCTTCAACCCAGAATCCTCATAAAAATCAGAGAGTATTGGTACCCCATCTACAAAACGAAATAGCCCTCCAAGCAGGAAAACAACAAGAGCAAAACCGAAGGTGGCACCGATTGAGGTGAAAATGCCATTAAGTAAGCCTTTGGTAATTACATTCCTTGGCGAATGATTCACTTCGTTAAGACGTTTGATTTCGTCCAAGAGAACTTCGATCTTATCTTTTTCCTTCTTCAAGTCCGTATATTTATAAATTATCTCTAAATTCTATCAAAAGATAACCGCCAAAGCGATAAAACGCAAAATAATTTCAATGAAAAAGTTTGTAACGAAAAATTAACGCTTTGAGAACTGAGGAGCCTTTCTTGCTTTGAGAAGACCAGTCTTTTTTCTCTCTTTCTTTCTATCGTCTCTAGTTAGAAGACTTTCTTTTTTAAGTGCTGCCTTAAGACTATCGTCGTACTTAACCAAAGCTCTTGCAAGTGCTAGAACAATTGCATCTCTCTGGCCTTTCTTGCCTCCACCTTTAGTCTTAACTGTAAAGTTAAACTTATCTATATTGTTTGTAAGTGCCAATGGTAATAATATTTTTTTCTTGTCTGTAGCTGAGGGGTAAACCTCCTCTAAAGGTTTTTCATTTATCAGCATATCTCCTTTTCCCTCGAAAAGTCTCAATGTTGCGACCGATTGTTTTCTTCTTCCAATTGTATAAGTGTACTTTGCCATTGTTTATAAGTTTAACTATTTAACTTCAATTAATTCTGGTTTTTGAGCAGTTTCCTTGTATTCTGCTCCTTTATAAATACTAATATTACTCATCAATCCTCTTCCAATCTTTGTTTTAGGCACCATACCCCAAACTGCTTTCCTAACTACTTCAGTTGAGTCTTTTTTCATAAGTTCTCCTAGAGTTGTCTCTTTCAAAGCTCCAGGATAACCTGAGTGAGAATAATATTTTTTTCTCCATTCTCTGCTGAAAAAATAATCGACTTTATCAGAATTTATAACTACAACTTTATTCTTTGGTGCTAGATAATCAGCTCTACCTACATCCGACTTACCAAGCAGCAGCTTTGAGATAGCCTGAGCAGCTCTGCCTAATCTGACGTTTGCCACATCAACTAAATACCACTTCTCTTGAATTTCGTCCTTCTTTATTGATCTAGTTTTCATATACTTTATTAATTAACTGTTAACTGTAAACTATTCACTATTAACTTAAATCCCTGATCTTGATTTAGCTTTTGATTTATCAGTAGCTTTTACCTGTGAACCAGCTTTATCTTCAGACTTTCTTCCTCTTACTCGATCGATTATATTTTTACCACCTTTCTTCTCTCCGGCTTTCTCATCTTTTTTAGAAGATTTGGTTCTCTTGCTCTTTTTTTTCTTAGGTTCATAATCAATGAACATAACTCTGAAAAGTTCTGTATCATCCCCCTTACTTCCCATTGTTCTCAAGATAGAAATATAACCAGAATTCCTATCTGACAATCTTGGAGCTATAACTTCAATAAGCTTTTTTGTTGCTTTTCTATTTCTCAGCCTATCAAAGACTAGCCTTTTAGAACCCAAATTATCCTTCTTAGCGTGAGTGATGAGTCTTTCAACAAATGCACTTACAGCTTTTGCTCTTGGCTTTGTAGTCTCGATAGCCTCATGGAAAATCAAAGAACTTGCTAAATTTTTGAGCATAGCTTTTGAATGAGACTTGTCTGTTCCTATTTTGATATTTTTTCTCTGTTTTTTCATTATTCAACTAGTTTTAATTCGTATTCCTGCATCACCTCTATAAGCTCTGATACAGATTTTTTACCCATACCCTTGAAATCTAAGATCTCATCCATAGATTTCCCATCTAACTGAGTAAGATCTGTAATTCCAGCATTTAAAAGTGAATTCGTTAGTCGTGTAGATAAGTTAAGTTCACTAACTAGAATCTTTGGTTTTTCTTCCTCTTTTTCTGATTCTTTTAAGATATCTTCTTCTGCTTTTAAACTATCTCCACCTAACTGATTTACTAGCCTATTAGCAACTTCATCATAAATCTCAACAGCTTTTAATAAAGCTTCAGATCCCTTTAATGTACCATTTGTATAAATTTCAAATGAAATCTTATCAAGATCTGTAATCTGACCAACACGAGCAGGTAGGATCTTAGGCAATACTCTTAGCACAGGTGAATAGATTGAATCTAAAGGAATCATTCCGATCTCTTTTCTCATTGATTCATCTGGCATTGCATAGCCAACACCTCTACCGACATATATTTCAGCATCTATTTTAGATTTTTCATCAGCCAAAGTAGTGATTTCAAGCTCTGGATTTTTGATTTCAATTTCACCTGTTATGTCTATATCAGCTGCAGTTACAACCCTAGCTTTTCCTTTTTCTCCTTTAATATTAAGCTTTAGGGTCTGAACTTCGTCTGTATGCGATACAACAGCTAATTCTTTAATTTTCAATAATAACTGCAGTACATCATCCTGTACTCCATCTAATGATGTATATTCATGCTTCACTCCATTAACTTTTACCCCAATTACAGCAGCTCCTGGGATAGAAGAAAGTAGAAGTCTTCGTAATGAATTACCAATTGTATGACCATAACCGTGTGGCAGTGGTCCGATTTCAATATTGCTGTAACTCTCATCTTCCTTTTTGATTGTTACAACAAACTTGTCTAGACTTATCATAAACAAAAAAATAATAATTATTTAATGTTGTACCTTGAATATAACTCGATAACTAACTGCTCCCTCATACCTCCATCAATATCATCTCTTATTGGCTCGGCTTTCACCTCACCATCAGTTCTTCCTGCCCTTAACCATTTAGGGACAATTTCTGTTTTTCTTTCTAATTGAGCTGTTTTAAATTCTTCACTTTCAGTATATTTTTTCTTTATCTCTATTCTGTCCCCAACTTTTACAATATAAGATGGAATATCAACTTTTTGGCCATTTACCAATACATGACCATGATTTACAACTTGTCTCGATTGAGCTCTAGTCTTTGCAAACTTGAGTCTATAGATGACATTATCAAGCCTCATCTCCAGAAGCTGTAACAGTCTAAGTCCTGTGTTACCAGTTGCTTTAAGCGCCATTGAATAGAATCTTCTAAACTGCTTTTCGAGAAGTCCATAAGTTCTTTTTATCTTTTGCTTTTCTCTGAACTGGACTGCATAGTTAGAAGGTCTGCCTCTTGTTGCACCGTGCTGTCCTGGTGGAGTTGGTCTTTTCTTCCAAGACTCATCACCAAGAACTGTAGCATTCTCTCTTCTATTTATTTTCCATTTCGGTCCTGTATATCGAGCCATTCTAAATTGTTAATTCTTAATTATAAATTTTAAATTCCACCGAAGTGTAAACGTAGGTGGTTTATTTCCTTGGTCTCTTTCTAGACCTACATCCTCCATGAGGAATAGGTGTGTGATCAGAAAGTTGTGAAATTTTCAGTCCAGCAGCCCTCAATCCCTTGACTGCAGCTTGTCTTCCCATACCTGCACCTTTTACAACTACGCTTACCTCTTTGATTCCAGATTTAGATGCCTTTTCTACTGCGTCTTCAGCTGCTCTAGTAGCTGCGTAAGCAGTACTTTTTCTTGAGCCTGTATAACCTAGAACACCTGGACTACTTGTTGCTATTACATTTCCATCAAGGTCTGTAATTGTAACAATTGTATTATTATAAGTAGATTTTACAAACACATTCCCTTTATTAACTTGAATCTTTTTCTTCTTCTTTCGGGTTCTCTCTTTTTTACCCTGAGTTCCCTTCATTACATTTTCTTTTTTTGGATTTTTATCTTTCTTCTTTCCCACAAATGTTATCTAATAGTTAATAAAATTATTATTTCTTATCTATTTTTCTATTCAAACCACCAACTGCAATATTTCTTCCTTTTCTGGTGACTGCATTTGTCCTAGTGTTTTGTCCTCTTACAGGAAGTCCCAATCTATGTCGCATTCCTCTATATGATTTGATATCTTTAAGCCTTTTTATATTTCTGAAAATTTGCTGTTTAAGTTCCCCCTCAACTACATAGTTATCTTCTATAGTCTTACCTAATTTTTTTACCTGGTCTGCACTGAGATCTTTTGTCCTTGTATCTGGATTTATTCCAACCAAGTTCAAAATCTTCTGGGATGAAGTTAGCCCAATACCGTGAATATAGGTCAAAGCTACCTCAATTCTTTTTTCGTTTGGTAATTCAATTCCACTAATTCTTGCCATTATTTTTCAATAAAACTTAAAAATTTGTAAGCTAGTAAAATTATCCCTGTCTCTGTTTGTGTCTAGGGTTTCTTTTACAATAAACATATAAAACTCTTTGTCCTTTAGAGTTCTTTCTTTTAACTGTATAACAATATTCACATCTTTTTTTTACACTAGCTTTTACTTTCATCTAATGTTAGTAATTATTTATTAATATCTGTAAGTAATCCTACCTTTTTGTAAGTCATAAGGTGACATCTCTACCTCAACCTTATCTCCTACCTGAAGTTTAATGTAATGCATCCTCATCTTGCCAGAAATATGCGCCAAAATTACATGCTCGTTTCCTTCGAGATCAATCTTGACTCTAAATCTAGTGCTAGGTAAGGTTTCTAATACTTCTCCCTTTACCTTAAACTTCATTTTGGGGTCTATAATCTTTTTTTGCTTAGACATAATTCAATTAAATAGCCCGTATTCACCTACGGGTTACTCTCCTTCAATTTTAAGGAATAAAAAATCCGTAATAAAACGGATGTTTAATTATATCAAACCAAAACAAGATTAACAATCAAAAATCGCTTTTTTTGATCATATTTTAAAGAACTTTTCGCTTCCCAAGTATACTACGAAAATCAAAAATGTCAAACCCTGGTTAGAATCTCATATCCTTTATCCGTAACTAGAACTGTATGCTCATATTGAGCAAAATTACCTCCATCTTTCATCCGTGTCGCCCATGCATCATCGTTGAGATGCTCAACAACAGGTTTACCGTTACAAACAAGGGGCTCAACCGTTATTGTCATTCCTGATCTTAGTTCTTCACCAGTTCCTTTTTTCCCAAAACAAGGAATACTTGGTTCTTCATGCATGCTTTTGCCTATTCCATGACCTGTATATTCTCTAAGCACATTATACCCAGCAGTTTCGACAATTGTCTGTATTGCATAGGATATATCGCCAACTTTCGCACCAGCTTTCACAACGTTTATTGCTGTATCCATAGCAAATTTAACAGTACTTAGGAATCTGGCTTTATCATCGCTGATTATACCGACCGGCACTGTTATAGCACTATCTGCGTGATACCCTTTATAACTTACAACGGTATCAATAAGTACATGGTCACCTTCCTCAAGATATTGTCCTTTTTGAGGATAACAATGTACGGACTCATCATTCGTACTTATACATAAACCTGTAGGAAAGGGAACCCCTTTTCCTGCATCATAGTTTTTACACGAAGGCACTACATTATTTTTTTTGCAAAGATCAATAAACTTCTCTTCAAGTTTCCAGGCATCTATCCCAGGTACAACCATCTGTTCTAATTCTTTGAGAATAGTACCAAGAATTTTACCAGCCTTTCTCATTAACTGTATCTCTTCTTCAGTTTTTATCAAATCTGACTTCAATCTTATTTGCTAATATAAAGAACAAGACATTTTATCTATACATTTCGTAACTTTTTGTTACGGTCAATGACTTCAGTTGTCTAAATGTGTCCAAAACAACTCCAATTATAATCAATAAACTTGTTCCACCCACACCAGTCAAAACAAGCATTGTAGAACCCTGGTCAGTAAGTCTGACCAGATTAGGTAAAATAGCGATTATCCCTAAAAACAAGGCTCCTAAAAATGTAAGCCTGACCATTACATTTGAGATAAATTTCGCTGTAGATTTCCCCGGCCTAATTCCAGGAATAAAACCTCCACTCTTTTGCAAGTTCTCAGCTGTCTCTTCTGGTTTCATTACAATAAACGAATAGAAATACGTGAATAAAAATATCATTACAAAATAAAATGCAATGTATTGATAAGATCTATAATCAAAGATAGTTAATTGCGTTATTTTTAAGCCGATATTATAAAGCGAAGTGCCTGGCTCACTCATGTTTGTGACAAACTGCGCAATAATAGTTGGAAATGTAAGCAAAGATGATGCAAAGATGATAGGCATAACTCCCGCCTGATTTATCTTCAAAGGAAGAAAACTTGACTGCGCTGCATCAATACCACGAACCCTTCTTGCATACTGAATTGTAACTTTCCTTGTAGCTTCTGTTACAAATACAATTCCCATTATCAACAAAATCAAACCAATAACAAATGCGTATATGAAAAGCATCGAATTACTATAAATAGCATCTAAATTTCCATTACTTATCTGATCTCTAAACCAAGAGAATATATTGCTAAAATCTGCTATAAATAGCCCTGGCAAAGTAGAAAGAATACCGACCATAATAATAATAGAAGAACCGTTTCCTACACCACTCTCTGTAATTAACTCCGACAACCACATAAGTAGCAAACTGCCTGCTGCAATCGCAAGTACCATAATGGTAATTTCTGTAGTTGAGATCCCGGCAACCATATCACTTACGCTAAAAGCTGTCCCCGGAATAATCTGTGTATTTTGTTTTATAATAGTATATATGACAAAACCTTGTATTAATGAAAGTGGAAGAGTAAGAATTCTAGTAACCTGAGACAGAATCCTTCTTCCATTAGGTCCTTCCTTTTGTAACTCCTCCAAGCGGGGAATTATAGAAGTAAGTAATTGAATTATAATCGAAGCGTTAATATATGATCCTAAGCCAATAACTACTAATGATGGAGCATCGATATTACCACCTGTTGCAATAGTTAACAAATTACTGAAAGGACTTCCGGTATTTGCATTCACTGCTTCCCTATAAACCTCCACATCAATGCCTGGCAACGGTATTGATGCTAGGACTCTAAATACAAGAATAATGAAAACAGTGAACATAATTCTTTTTTGTATCTCAGGAGTCTCAAGAGCTGCTTTCAAGTTCTCAGTCCCCTTAATTGAAAAAAACCTATTAACTAGGAATTTAAATGGCGAGAGTATCAACCTTAGTAGGCTGGTTAATAATTTTTGGATAGGATTCAGTATTTTTTGCATTTTAAATCACTTTGCCACCTGCTTTTTCTATAGCCTCTTTAGCCTTAGCTGAGCAAGGGATAGATTTGATAACTATCTTTTTGTCTAAAGTACCATTTCCAAGCACTTTAACCTTTGTAGGTTTACTATTATTTTTAACTAGTCCAAGATCTTTCAAGTTCTCCATACTAACTTCTGTATTATCTTTAAGTTCATTAAGATCACTAAGATTAATTTTTACGTCAATATATTTTGAAGTAATTGCCCTTCTTGAGAATCCTTTCAATTTAGGTAGTCGTTTAATCAATGGATTTGAACCACCTTCAAAGAATTTTCTTGGTTTTGAATAACCAGATCTGCTCTTTTGTCCTTTCTGTCCTCTACCAACAGTGTGTCCACCTTTTCCACTTCCATAACCTCTTCCTTTCTGTTTGCCTTTTGATTTCACTTTTGTTTTTGGTAATTTATTCAGCATTTTAATTTCTTATAATCTTGTATTTTTTAATTCTTTGAGTGCCTCAAATGTTGCTTTCGCAATAGTTATATTATTTGAAGTTCTAAATCTTTTTGTGAGAATATCCTTTATTCCAGCAAGTTCAACAACTGCTCTAACTGCTGCTCCAGCTACAATACCAGTACCAGGTGCTGCAGGTTTCAAGATAACTTTAGATGTCTTATATTTATGTTCAACAGCATGGGGAATAGTCCTTCCCTTCAAGTTTACCATTACCATGTTTTTAACTGCCTGATTATAAGCTTTTGCCTCAGCAGTTCGCACGTCAGTTCCTTTTCCTTTTCCTAGTCCAACCTGCCCCTTCTTATCTCCAACAGCCAAGAAAACACTAAGATTCATTCTTTTTCCACCTTTATAAACTCTTGTTACTCTTCTGATCTTAATAATTCTCTTATCAAATTCAGTCTCTTCTCTATTATTTCTCTTTGTCTTTCGATTCTTCTTCACTACACGTTTCACTCTTTTTACTCTCTTTACAACATCAGAAGGTTTTTCTTGAACTCCAGCAACTGCTGGATTTTCATTGTTTTGTTTTTCTTTATTATTCTCAGCCATGTTTAAATATAAAATTAAAATTCTAATCCATTCTCTCTTGCTGACTCAGCGAGAGCTTTTACTTGGCCGTGATATTTATATCCTCCACGGTCAAATACGACTTCTTTTACTTTTGCTTTCTTAGCTTTTTCAGCAATCTCCTTCCCTACTTCTTGTGCAGCCTCAACTCCTGTTTTTTTGCTTTTCGAACTTGAAGCAGCAGCCAAAGTCTTGCCTTCTACATCATCTATTATTTGTGCATAAAGGTTCTTATTACTCCTAAATACACTGAGCCTAGCTCTATTGTCATTACTTTTTATCTGATACCTATTTCTCCTAGTTCTTTTTTGTTTTTTAGTTAATTTTTTCATATCTCAGTTTATAAATATTCTTGTTTAAGCTGTTGCTGCAGATTTACCTGCTTTGCGTCTAACTTGCTCACCTGCGTATCTGATACCCTTACCTTTATATGGTTCAGGCTTTCGAACAGCTCTTATTTTTGCAGCTGTTTCTCCAACTAACTGCTTATCAATTCCAATTATTGTAATCTTTGTATTGTCCTCTATCTCGAATTTAATTCCCTCAGGAGCCTCTATTATAACAGGATGATTTAATCCTACTGAAAGCTCTAAGTTATTCCCCACAGACTTCACTCTGTATCCAACACCAACCATTTCTAGTTTCTTCGAGAATCCGGTTGTAACACCAATAACCATGTTATCTATCAAAGATCTGTATAAACCATGCATAGCTCTGTTGTTTTTTGAGTCATTATTTCTAGTAACTAATACTTCGCCATCTTTCACTTCAATTGCTACACCTCTGCGAATATCTTCTGTTAATTCACCCTTTGGACCTTTAACTCTTACTTGTTTATATCTGAATTTACCACCGTCCTTCAGCTCAACATCCACTCCGTTTTCAATTTTTATTGGTAATTTTCCTATTCTACTCATTTTAAAAAATTTCAATTAATTAATTTACCAGATCTCTGCTAGCAATTCACCCCCGATTTTATCTTTCTGTGCATCATTTCCAGACATTATACCTTGTGATGTACTTATAACTGCAACACCTAAACCATTTCTAACTCTTGGAATATCTTTATAACTTTTATAAATTCTAAGACCTGGTTTAGAAATCCTCTTTAACATAGAAATTGCACTAACTCCATTGACATATTTCAGATTAATTGTTAATTGCTTTTGTGGCTTTCCCTCAATTTCGGAGACTTCATAATTGTTTATGAACCCTTCTTTTTCAAATATACTAGCAATTGACTCCAACATCTTACTTGAAGGCATACTTACGTCCCTCTTGCTTCTAGCAATGGCATTTCGCATCCTTGTTAACATGTCTGCTATTGGGTCGTTTGTCATCTTAAACTTCAAAATAAAATTAAATATAATTTACCAACTTGATTTTTTTACTCCAGGCAAATCTCCTGCATGTGCGTGTTCTCTCAAACAGATTCTACACATCTTAAACATTCGTACATAACTTCTTGTTCTGCCGCAAATCTGACATCTGTTTACTACTCTTGTTGAGTGCTTTGCCTTTTTCTTTAATTTTCTTGCTTTAGCTTCTTGTGCTGATGTTGACATAATTTTTATTGCTTAAATGGAAAACCTAATAATTTTAATAATCTTCTTCCTTTCTCATCATCTTCTGCAGTAGTATTTATAACTATCTGCAATGGTTTTATTTTCACAACCTTATTAGAATCAATTTCAGGGAACACTAGATGATCACTTAATCCTAAAGAATAATTACCCTGGCCATCAAATGTTTTTGACGAAACTCCCCTAAAATCTTTAACTCTAGGTAATACAATATTTATAAGTTTATCCAAAAAATACCACATATTATCGCCCCTAAGAGTTACTTTCACTCCGATAGGTTGCCCCTGTCTAATTTTAAAGTTTGAAATAGCTTTTTTTGACTTTGTAACAACTGGTTTCTGTCCGGCAATAAGTTCCATTTCTGTAAGCATTTCTTCTATCAATTCTGGTTTGTCCTTTGCTTCGCCGAGACCTGAATTTATAGTAATTTTTATCAGTTTAGGAGCCTCAAAAATATTATCCAGTTTAAACTCCTTTAGAAGCTCTTGCCTTACCTCGTTTTCATATTTTTGTTGTAATCTAGGTTTATCAGTCATTTACTTCAATTAAAATAATTTATTTTTCTATTTTTTTACCAGTTTTAACTGCTACTCGATATTTTTTTCCTGTCTTCTCATCTATTTCAAATCGTACTCTTGTTGGCTTTCCTGTAGCTGGATCAAGCAATATCACTTTGCTGACTGGAATAGGGCCTTCGATTTTCACGATTCCACCTTTTTGATTTCCACTCTGTTTCTCATGTTTAGTTAAAATATTTATACCTTTTACTACGACCTTATTCGTTTTTGGGAATACTTTTACAACCTCTCCAGTTTTCCCCTTATCTTTACCACTCAATACTTTTACATTGTCGCCTAACTTAATTTTTCTCATTATAATACCTCCTGAGCTAAACTAATGATTTTGTTAAATCCTTTTTCTTTAAGCTCTCTTGCGACTGGACCGAAAATCCTAGTTGCTTTTGGCTCTTTATTTTCTACATTAATTATTACTGCTGCATTATCATCAAATCTGATGTAACTTCCGTCTTTTCGCCTTACCTCTTTTTTAGTTCTAATTATTACAGCATGTAAAACATCTCCAGCTTTTATATTTGAATTTGGTTGCGCTTTCTTAACTGATGCACTAACTATATCTCCTACGGAACCGTATCTCTGATATCCACCACCCTTTTTTCTACCACGTATCTGTATAACCATAATTTCTTTGGCTCCACTATTATCTGCTACTTTTAATCTTGTAAGACTTTGTATCATCTCAAATCAATATAAATTTTAATTAATTCTTTTGCTTTTCAATATCTATAACCAACCAACTTTTATTCTTGCTTCTAGGTCTGCTTTCCTCGATTGTTACAATGTCACCAACTTCTGCTTTGTTTTCTGGATCGTGAGCAAAGTATTTTTTATGTGACTTCACAATCTTCCCATAAATTGGGTGCGGTTGTTTTGTTTCTACACGTACAACAACTGTTTTATCCATCTTGTCAGATACGACAGTACCTTTAAAATTTCTTCTTGTTACTTTTTCTGATTGTTTTGCCATACTTTAAATTTAATATTATTTTTTTTCTTTCTTAGTTTCTGATTTTTCTTCTTTTTCGATCTTTTTCTCCTTCTTGGGCTCTTTCTCTTCTGCAATATCTTCTTTTTTTTCTTCCACAACAGGACTCTTTATCAAAGTCTTTATCCTGGCAATCTCCCTCTTTTTGCTTTTTTTCATAGCATAATTGGTTTCCTGTCCAGTTCTCAATTCAAATAATAACTCTCCATATTCTTTCTCAAGTTTAGCCAATCTCTTAACTAATTCTTCGTGTTTTAATTCCTTAAGTTCTTTAATCTTCATATTTAAACTTTTGTTATAACTTTTGTTTTAATTGGCAGTTTTTGACCTGCCTGTTTCAAAGCTTCAACAGCTATTGATGCATCTACTCCACCTAACTCAAAAATAACTCTGCCTGGCTTAACCACTGCTACATAACCCTCTATATCTCCTTTTCCTTTCCCCATTTTCACTTCAGCCGGTTTACTTGTATATGGTTTATGTGGAAAAATCTTAATCCAAAGCTTTCCTTTTCTTTTAGTCTCTCTAACTATAACTTTTCTAGCTGCTTCAATCTGTCTTGAATTTATCCAAGATCTCTCCATAGCTTGTAAACCAAATTCACCAGTTGTTACAGAATTTCCCTTTTGAGCTAAACCTCTCATTCTTCCTTTAAAACTTTTTCGATATTTTGTTCTTTTTGGTTGTAACATCTCGTTTTATGTTAATTATTAATTTTATTCCTCCTCTACAGTTCTTTTTTCTCCTTTATAAATCCATACCTTTATTCCATGTTTTCCTGCATTTGGTACTTGAGCATCTATTTGGATATAATCTATATCTGCTCTAAGTGTCTGTAATGGAACTGTTCCCCACTGGAATTTTTCAGTTCTAGCAATTTCAACACCTTTAATTCTACCCGATACCCAAATTCTGATTCCTTTTATTAGTCCTGTATTTTTTGCATTTTCTATCTCTCTTTGGCAAGCATATTTAGGTACAATTCTTCTTTCTACTTGTTGCTTAACTGCCTCAGCTACGAGTTTTGCTGAGATTTCTGGTCTTTTTACTTCAAATACTTTCAACTCAACTTCTGTGTTAAGTTTTTTTGATAGTTGTTTCTTCAAATCCTCGATTCCTGCACCACCTCGACCTATTACGACACCAGGTCTAGCAACATTTATCTCGACAACAATTTTATTAACATATCTTTTGATAGTGATATCTGCCACTCCAGCTGAAGATAATTTTTCTTCAATATATTCCCTTGTCTTTATATCAGACATCAAGTTATCTGCATAATTCTGTTTGTTTGCAAACCACTGTGATCTCCAATTTTTATTTACTCCCAACCTAAATCCGGTTGGATTGACTTTTTGTCCCATTAGTATTCTTAAGATTTAATTTCTTTTTTAGATTTAGTATCTTTTTCAGTTTTAGCCGACTTCTTTGTCGTTTTCTTTTTAGTAGTTTTCTTAGCTACCTCTTTCTTTTCTTCTTCTCTTTTTGGTGCTTCTTCAGGAACAGCTTTCTTTTCTTTTGTTGCAGAAGAATCTTCCATCTTTTCCCCAAGCAATCCTACTTTAATGACTATATGACAATTTCTTTTTAAAATTCTATGGTATCTACCTCTTGACACAGCTCTACCTCTTTTAAAAGTTGGTGCTTCATCAACTCTTGCTTCAAGAATATATAGTTCTGATTTCTTCATATCATTATTATTCTCTGCATTAGCGATTGCTGACTCAAGACATTTCCTTACTGGAAGTGCTGCCTTCTTGTTTAGATAAGTCAACATAACTACAGCATCTTCTGCTCTTTCTCCTCGAATCATATCAGCCACAAGTCTAGCCTTTCTCGGTGTTATATTTATGTATTTACTTTTTGCTTGTACAGTATTTTCCATTTAATTATTTCTTAATCTGATATTATTCTTCCTGCAGAACCAGTTGCCTTTGCTATCTTACCTTTCTTACTGTGCCCAGTAAATCTTCGTGTAGAAGCAAATTCTCCTAGTTTGTGTCCTACCATTGATTCTGTTACAAAAACAGGAATAAAATCTTTTCCATTATGAACATCAAAGGTCATACCTACGAAAGCTGGATGAATACTTGATTGCCTTGCCCATGTTTTAATAGGCTTTTTATCACCCTCAGCCCTTGCTTTGTCAACCTTTTTCATTAATTTTTCATCTACATATGGACCTTTTTTAGTTGATCTGCTCATAATTATTTATTCAAAATTCAAAATTTGTAATTAATTAGTTATAACGAAACTTTACGTTTTAAATTATTGTTTTATACTTCTTTGCCCTTCGTTTTTTAGACTGTGACCTTCGAATTATGTATTTATTAGTTCTTTTATTTTTTCTAGTCTTGGTGCCAATTCTATTTCCCCATCTATCTTTTGCAGGACCTCCAGGACCAACTCTTCCACTTTTACCCTGACCACCACCATGAGGATGTTTACTACTCATAGCTACACCTCTTACAGCTGGCCTTCTATTCTTCTTTCTCGATCTTCCTGCTTTTCCAAGTTTCACATTTGCATGATCTGTATTGCCTACTTCACCTATAGTTGCCATACAGTTATCTCTTACAAGCCTAATCTCACCACTTGGCATCTTTAATTGAGTATATTCTTTATCTCCTCCCATAATTTGAATTCTCATGCCTGCAGATCTTCCTAGTTGTCCACCTTTTCCTGGCTTTAATTCTACATTGTGTACAAATGTGCCATATGGTATGTTTTTCAAAAGCATTGAGTTTCCTGGCTTTACTGGAACATCTCTCTCAGCAGCAATTACATCATCTCCAACCTTTAATCCAACCGGCGCTAAAATATATCTTCTTTCACCGTCGGCATATTTCAAAAGAGCAATATTAGATGTTCTATTTGGATCGTACTCAATACTTTCAACTTCTGCTTTAATACCGAATTTATCTCTCTTGAAATCAATAACCCTATATCTTCTTTTTACTCCTCCACCTTGATGTCTGACTGTTACTTTCCCTCTCGAATTTCTCCCAGCTTTTTTATTCAGCTTCTTTACAAGTTTTTTCTCTGGAGCTTTTTTTGTCAAACCACTATTATCAAGCAAGACTGCATGTCTCATACTTGGTGTTGTAGGTTTAAAAGTCTTAATAGCCATTTTTATTTCAAATTAAATAATCCAATTTTATCTCCTGTTTTTAATGTTACTACCGCTTTCTTTACATCAGACTGCTTTCCTGGAATTCTTTTTCTACCAAAATAAAGAGTTTTTCCTAGATTATTGATAATTCTAACCTTTAAAACAGTAACTCCAAACTTATCCGCTATTGCCTTCTTGACATCTATCTTATTCACGTCCTTTTCAACCTCAAAAGTATATTGATTCTCCTCTTCAGCCAACTTCAAAGTCTTTTCAGTAATTATCGGTTTTTTTATAACATCTTTTTTGTTCATCTATCTTATTTGCTTTCTTTTTTTAAAGTTTCTTTTTTTGTTGTAGTTTTCTTTTTCGTATCTTTTTTTTCATCTTCCTCTGCAACTTTTTTTGTTGACACCTTACTATCTTCAGATCCCCACCTTTTCGAAATTTCTCCTAAACTGTCTTCTAAAAGAACTAGTTTACCGGAGTTCAAAATATCGTACGTATTTATTTCTCCCAATAAAGTAACATTTACGCTCGAAATGTTTCTTGCACTTTTGTATAAACCTTCTTCTTTAATCTGAACGAATGTTACCTTTTCATTATCCAATTTCATGGCTTTCAAAAGATCAACAATCTCCTTTGTTTTGGAAGGTGTAAATGTTTCCATAACAAAAAGCTCATCATTTTCAACTTTGTATGTAAATGCAGACCTTATAGCACCAACCCTCATTTTCTTTGTCATTGTTTTTTTATAATTTCTCTCATTTGTTGGTCCAAATGTAACTCCCCCACCTGTCCAAATAGGACTCCTTGTTGAACCATGTCTTGCTCTACCAGTTCCCTTTTGTCTCCAAGGTTTCTTTCCACCGCCTCGAACATCTCCCCTATCTTTTGTATGAGCATTTGCTTGTCTCTGGTTTGAAAGATAAACATCTACAGCCATCGCCATCAATGTTTCATTTACCTTTACCCCAAAAACACTTTCATCAAGTTTAACTTTCTTTTCACTTGTTTTTCCTTTTTTGCTATATAATTTTACGTTCATTCACTTTTTATAATATTTGTTGTTGTTTCTAAATCTTTTTTAATATCATTTAATTTTTCTAAATCTTCAGCAATGCTTATTATCTCGTCGTCTCTTTCTGTGACTGTTAGATCGAATTTAATCTCATTAAATTGATCTATCCTTTTCTCAAGTTCAAGCGAAGTAGATACAAAATCTTCATAAATATTTAATAAGAGTTCGTAATCTAGATTCACATTAACCTGTTCATCTTCAACTTTTTCGCAATTATCAACAGCCTCTTCCGAAGACTCATCTAATAACTCTACCTTGCAATTAATTAACTCAATAATTTTATTAGATGAATTTTCGAGTCTGGAAATCTCCTCATTCTCTCGCGTTATATCACGCCTAATCTTCAAGGCCAAAAATACCAAAGATATCGATATAAATATTAACAAAATTGGTAAAACATATTTTTTAATATATTTCATAACCATGATTGTTCAGATAAATTCGCCAATACTGTGATAATATGCTCAATGATTTTGTTTTGTTTTCAATTTCAAACAAAAAACTTTCCCCTGTAAGATCGTTCAGTTCTTCAAAACCAAATTCACTATTCTCCAAACTTGAAAGCTTATAATCAATATAACCAAGCTCGTATTCATGTCTATTAGAATTTCTGTTTTCTTCGATATCGGTTATGAATTCCTGAGAAAAACCAAAATGATATTCTACTGTAAAGATCAATAAAATTAGTTCTATAAAAATGACACTAATGAGCAGTTTCCTCATAAGTTTATTTTTGTTTAATCATAATGAAACCACCTCTTTTACCCGGTACAGCTCCCTTAACCAACAACAAATGATTATCTGTATCTACTTCAATAAGTTTTAAATTTTCAACCGTCATCCTCTCATTTCCCATTCGTCCTGGCATCTTCTTACCTTTATAAACTCTACCTGGAGTAGTACCTGATCCAATAGATCCAGGTGCTCGCCATCTGTCTGATTGTCCATGAGTTTTAGGCCCTCCTGCAAATCCAAATTTTCTAACTACTCCCTGGAACCCCTTTCCTTTTGTAATCCCAGTTATATCTAATCCTTTACCTAATTCAAATTTACTAAGATCGATCTCATCACCTATGTTCAAACCTTCTACATCGTCAATCCTAAATTCAGATATGTATTGTGGCACATATCCCAATTCTTTGAATTTCCCAATCTCTGGCTTAGTTGGTCTTTTCTTCTTTCCAATACCCAGTACTACAGCCTTGTAACCATCCCTCTCTTCTGTCTTAAAACCTACAACTTTGGTATCTGCTACGTTTACTACAGTAACAGGAACAACAGTACCATCTTCATCGAAGACTTGTGTCATTTCAGATTTTATTCCTAGTGTTACTTTCATTTAATACGACTATTATTAAGTATCAATTATTTATATTAAACAAAACGGCGAGAGTGCAAAAAAATGGAACTTAAGTAGCTCCATGCTTCTTAAGAACTTACCCTCTGCCCTTATGAATATTGGGCCAAAAAGCAGTATTCGGTATTTATTCTTACTTAATTTCTATACTTACTCCTGCTGCAACTTGTAGATGTGTAAGTGAATCTATTGTCTTCTCAGTAGGTTCAAGTATATCTATCATTCTCTTATGTACTCGCATTTCAAAATGTTCCTTACTTTTTGAATCAACATGAGGTGATCGTAAAACTGCCCATCTTCTCTTTTTTGTTGGTAATGGAATTGGGCCAACAGTTTTTGCACCAGTCCTAACCGCAGTATCGATAATCTGTTGTGCTGATTTATCGATCACTTTATGGTCATATCCTTTAATTTTTATTCGAATCCTCTGCATTTTGTAAAAGAATTAATTCAAAAAGTAAGCCCCCTAATTTTCTTTAGGGGGCAAAAGTAATTTATTTTATAACCTTAGTAACAATACCTTCACCAACTGTTCTTCCACCTTCTCGAATAGCAAATCTCATCTTTTCTTCGATAGCTACTGGAGTGATAAGTTTGACGATAATCTCTGCGTTATCACCTGGCATAACCATCTCAGTTCCTTCCTTTAGATGTGCCTCACCTGTTACATCAGTTGTTCTGATATAAAACTGTGGTCTGTATCCTGAGAAGAATGCAGTATGTCTTCCACCTTCTTCTTTACTTAGAATATAAACTTCAGCTTCAAATTCAGTATGAGGTTTGATGCTACCTTTTGCTGCAAGAACTTGACCTCTGTCGATATCATCTCTCTTAAGACCTCTAAGTAGAAGACCTACATTGTCACCAGCTTGACCTTCGTTAAGTGATTTATTGAACATTTCAACTCCAGTTACAGTAACAGATTTAATATCTTCCATCATACCAACCTGATCTAATGTATCTCCAACCTTTACAATACCTCTATCAATTCTACCTGTAGCAACTGTACCTCTACCTTCAATTGAGAATACATCTTCAACTGACATCAAAAATGGCTGATCAAGTGGTCTTTCTGGTTGAGGAATATCTGAGTCAACAGCTGCCATCAATTTTTTCATAGCTTCTACACCTTCTTCTTCATTTTCTTCTGCTTTCAATGCTGAACCTCGAATAATACTAATTTTATCTCCTTCATAACCATATTTTGATAGAAGTTCTCGAACTTCCTCTTCAACAAGATCAACTAGGTCATCATCCATATCTTCAAACATATTGATGAAAACAACAAAATGTTTTACACCAACCTGTTTTGCAAGAAGTACATGTTCCTTTGTCTGAGGCATAGGACCGTCAGAAGCAGAAACAACAAGAATAGCTCCGTCCATTTGTGCTGCACCGGTAATCATGTTCTTGATATAGTCTTTGTGACCTGGACAGTCAACAATTGCATAATGTCTATTATCTGTTTCAGCTTCTACATGAGCAACTGAAATTGTCATAGACTTTTCTCGTGACTCTGGAGATTTATCTAATTTTTGCTTCCACTTATCTTTTTCATCACCACCGAAAACATTTAAAATACCTCTTAGAAGAGTTGTCTTACCATGGTCAACGTGGCCTAGTGTACCGATGTTGACATGTGGCTTTGTTCTGTTAAATTCGCTTGCCATTTTTGTACAAAATAATATATATAAAAATAAAATTTTTGAAACAAAATTAAAGTTCCGACAAAGAATACAAGACCCCTTTTGGAACCTGGATTGTTTATATCAAATAATCTGAAATATTGCAATAGTTTTCACACTATTTTATCAACAATATTCTTTTTTATCAATTAAACTTATTCAGTTTTACCCAGAATCTCAGAGACTAGGTTCTGAGGAACTTTATCATAATGACTGAATTCCATCACTGACTGCGCTTTACCTTTTGTCATAGATCTTAAATCATTCACCCAACCAAACATATTCCCGATTGGAACTTCAGCTGTAATCTCTTGCATCAATCCTCTTGGTTCCATCTTTTGAATTCTTCCTCTTTTAGAACTCAATGCCCCTGTAACATCTCCTGCAAAATCTTCCGGAGTTGTAACTACAACTTTCATAATTGGTTCTAAAAGAATTGGAGATGCCTTCTTCATTGCTTCTTTGAATGCCCTGACCGCACAAATTCTAAATGTATCGGTGTTTGAGTCAACCTCGTGGTATGAACCATCAATGATTTCAACCTTAAAGTCAACTACTGGATATCCTCCAAGAACGCCAGTATCTTTCGTACTTTGAATACCTTTATCAATAGAAGGAATAAATTCTCGAGGAATAGATCCTCCTTTGATAGAATTGACAAACTCATAACCTTTACCTCTTTCTTGTGGTGACATAATCAATACAATATCTGCAAATTGACCTGCACCACCTGTCTGCTTCTTCAAAATTTCCTGGTGTTCAATAGTACCTTCAATAGTCTCTCTGTAAGCCACTTGTGGTTTGCCTGTGACTACCTCAATACCATACTCTCTCTTCATGATATCAACTTTAATTTCAAGATGAAGTTCTCCCATACCTGAAATCGTCGTTTGACCAGTTTCGTGATTTGTTGCAGCTGAGAAAGTAGGATCTTCCTGCATCAGTTTTCTAAGAGCAACTCCCATTTTTTCTTGATCTGACTTAGTCTTAGGCTCAATCGCAAGTGTTACAACTGGATCTGGGAAGTCTATGCTTTCTAAAGCAATTACCTGTCCTTCGTCACAAAGCGTATTACCCGTAAATGAGTCTTTCAGACCAACTACAGCGACAATATCTCCAGCTCGCGCTTCCTGGATATCCTCTCTATGATTTGCATGCATAAGTAGGATTCTTCCAATCCTCTCCTTTTTGCCGGTTGTTGAGTTATAAACATAACTACCAGCTTGGAGTTTACCAGAATAAACTCGAACGAAAGATAGTGTTCCTACATGTGGATCAACAGCTACTTTGAAAACCAATCCCGCAAAAGCCTCATCATCCACCAACCTTCTATGCTCCCTTTCACCAGTATCTGGATGAGTACCAACTACCTCCCCCTTGAAATCAACCATTTCGTCTTTTTCTTTATCTACAATTGTATAAATCTTCTCTAGTGGATTTGGTAAATATCTACATACCGCATTAAGAAGAAGTCTAGTATCAGCCATCCTAGAATCACCACCAAGTACGGGGAATATCTTTCCTGCAAGAGTGTTGATTCTAATAGCTTCATGCATCTCTTCAATGGATAGTTCACCATCACTCAAATATTTTTCCAATAGACGATCATTTGCATCTGCAATTTTATCTAGTAGTTCATTATGAAGTTCTTCTGCTCTAGGCAAAACATCCTCAGGAATTTCAATTTCCTCATATTCCAACTTGTCCTCACCTTTATATTTATAAGCCTTCATTTCAACAATATCTACCACACCATGCAACTCATGTTCTTTACCAAGTGGAAGTTGAATAGCAACAGCATTTGGACTAAGTTCTTTCTTGATAGAAGCAAGACTCATCTCAAAATCTCCTCCGAGCAGATTCAATTTATTTACGAAACACATCCTTGGTACATTATATTTAGTAGCCTGCCCCCATACTTTACTTGACTGAGGTTCTACTCCCATTTTTCCGTCAAATATCACAACAGCACCATCAAGAACCCTAAGAGATCTTTCTACTTCTGCTGTGAAATCTACGTGACCTGGTGTGTCAATAATGTTAATTCTATATTTTTGATCTGAACCACTGATTGACCAGAAAGCTGTAGTTGCTGCGGACTGAATTGTAATACCCCTTTCTCTTTCCTGATCCATGAAATCCATCTCTGCCGCTCCTTCGTGTACTTCACCAATTTTATGTTTCTTCCCTGTGAAATAAAGTATTCGCTCAGTTGTAGTAGTTTTCCCTGCATCAACATGTGCAATTATCCCAATGTTTCTATAATACTTAACATCCTTAACCAATAATGTATCCGTTGCCATTTATTTATCTTAATAATTTAATCATAAAATAAGCCTGAATTATCAGGTAGAAATTTGAATAATTCAAGTGAAATTAATGCTAGAGTATATTAGCACATAGTTTTAAATTTTACCACTTCTATATATAACTCCACAAGGTATTTCCAGCGCTATATTTTAGAAATAAGCCAATCCCCTTCAAAAAATACAGGATTTGATATTATACATTTGTATCAGTAATTTTCAACTTTTTCTTGTCAGAATCGCAAACAGGAGGAACCCTACCGCTACACCTCCAAGTAAAACGCCTAGTACTATAATATCTTTTGAGAACTTTGCTTCGTTGTCCTCACTATCATCTTCTGTTTCAAAATTTGGAATAGTTGTTTCAGCTCCGGTAGATGTCTCCGTCCCCGAACCTGTCTCTACAGCCAAGACTTCTGCATGATCAGTCTGGCTATATTCTTCAGGATCTAAGGATTGAAGCGCCGCCAAAGTGTCAATTTCTCCAACATAACAAGCTCCATCTAAATATAAGAATGGCACACCTATACTATCTGTATAGTCACATTCTCTGGCCTTTTGAGTCAGAAGATCGTTATTATCTCTATTACCATATACTTCAAAAAATTCAATCGGTAACACTTCGTTTAAACCCTGTTCTTCAATCTGCTGGATTACAACTTTGCAGTGTGGACATCCATCTCCCCAGAAAAACAATATCTCGTGAGAGGCTTCTGATTTAGCCGTAAAAAAAAGAAGTAAAAAAGACAAAGGTAATAAAGCAAGAAACAGCTTTTTCATCGGAATATATAATTATGTGAAATATTAAGCGAGACAATTTTACCATCAACTATCATTTGAGTAAACTTTGTTATATCATTTATTTGATAACTTATTATTAGAATTATTGTGGAAAATGAAAAAAAGTCAAAGTTTCCCTGCCTAGTAGTTGCTATCCTTCTTATATTTTGTTCTATAAGTTGTATTGTCGGATTGGGCTTTTTGTTATTCGCAGATTATGATTTGCCTCTGGGAGATGGAGATAATAAAGACAAAAACGATACGGGTAGCTCTACAAATATAGAATCCAATACAGAAGGTTATTCATCGGATAATATTCCTGCTAACGATGTAGAACAGATAACAATACCAGAATTAGATTTCGCTCTAGACGCTTTGAAACTTCTGAAAGACAGAAACTGGAATGGGGATAAAGATGAATCATTGCCGATCTCTATAAGCGACTTTAACCAAAATAAACTACAAAACTATATTGACTATGATATTGCAGGAGATGAAAAGTTAACAATTCCCGCCCAAGATGAAGATTTGTACTTATCCAGTCAAGCAGAAGCTGAACTGCAATCAGTTCTTGAACAATCCAGGCAAGAGTTTTTGGATTATCTTTCCGAAAAAGGAGTAGCACAAAAATACATAGATGAGATCAAAGAACAAACTTTGCCAATAGAAAGAATTACTTATCATGCTGAGAATAACCCAAATAGCGATTGGTCAAGAACTGAAGCATTACTACTCGAGGAAGAGATTACAAAAGACTATAGAAAGCTAGTTATGCATATCTATCCAGTAGATATTTATAACAGGGTGAGAATTCTAAATAACTCGAGAATTTTTGGAAACCCAAGTGAAGATATTGAATATAAAAAAACTGTAAGAGATGCTGCACTGAGGTTGCTTACTTATCATGAGATGACGCATGTTCTCCAACAAGCATATATCAATGTACACCTACCATCTGAATATGATAAGCCAAGCATAAAAAGCTTATGGGATAAGGCAGACAAAAATTTAGTCGGAGTTCATAGTACAGAATTCTTCTGGGATTGGGGAAATGAAGTGTATGCAGCTTCAAACAATCATACTGCCAGCGATGAGAGCCAAGCGGAAGGAGTGGCCTGGGAGGTGATGGTTGATACTTACAGCCTATCTGACACCCAGGGACAGGCTTTATGGGATCACTACCTAGGAAGACTTTATAATGAGATGCAAAACTTGGAAGAGATAAGAAGAATCTTTGAATCTGAATTTCCAGACTATAATCCCGATGAATTTTATACTCAGTTAAAACCTCTTGCAGCGGAATATTCTGGAGTAGGAAGCAGAACTCTCGAAGGAATCGCTGGCAGATTAATAGCATTACCTGCTTATGTGGGTTATCTAAATCCAATGCAGCCTGAAGACGCTGAAGGGTTATGGAATACTCTTAAAAGCTAAAGGATCATTATTGCGACTTATCATAACTGTATTGTCCGAGAAATCGGGAACTCTAATTGGAGGTCTCAATGAGCCATTAGTTATACAGATAGCCTTACCATCTTCCATTTCATCGTATATTTCTACTGAACCGGGAAGGACAATTATTGTACCAGGAAATCTCTTGTGATATGTATGCACAATCTTGGTTGGTAACGATGCATAAAGATTTATCCCGACATCTAATCCCATATCGATATCATCTTCATCAAATTCATCATCATCGTCAGCGGAAAGTGAGTCGTCATCACTAACGACAATACCCTCTTTCTGTAGTCTCCTATCTCCATCCGCAAGTAAATGCTCTGTGAGTTCATTCACTGCACCTTCTTTCAAAACACCGAAAGTTCTAAAACCAAGAGGATCAAATGTTTCAGGAAGATCCCATGCTCTAGCAAAATCTGTAAGATCGCCCCTGTTATCAACCGCAAGGATGTACATTCGGGCAATATTTATGAAGTTTACGGCCCATGAATCTATCTGGTATAAATCTGCTTGCACCTGTCTCAGTCCATCCAACTCTTCCAGTCCATCATTTCCGACAGCTTCATGGAATCTGTAAATAATATATTCCGCTACAGACCACTCTCTTCGGCTAAGTCTCTCATACATCTCATCTGATTCTTCTGCACATTCCAATACAACTTCCCAGTCAGCGTGCATGATATCTGTAAGATCATCATACTCAAAAAGTCCCTTTTCACCATGAAACATATCAAAAATTCTAGACCTCATCTGCATCCTTCTTTCCTTAAGTTCATCTATAGAAACTTCAGTTGCTGGCATCAAGACCGGAGAGTCATCAACAGTATCAGGAGTTCTGAAAAGACGAGAGGATTCTGGAGCTGGGTACTGTACTAATTTATCAGTGGGGATTGGTGAATTTTGTCCCGATTGTTCCGGCATTCAGATATAAGTAATATGCAAATGATCTTATAGTATTGGGTGTTTCAGGTCAAGTTAGGATCAAAACTTTCATGCAGCGGCCGCTAACGGCTTCCTTGCTTTTAATTTAGTTCGCAACTTTCGAGCTGCTGAATATAATGATTCTCCACCATCCTCTTTTTGTGCAAGTCGCATTGATTGGGCTGTAAGCCAAGAGAAATTAATGTAATGACCATAAAATCCTAGTGCGTGCTGAAGCCCACCTTCTCTATTTCCTTCAAACGAATTGAAGTAATTGTCATTTTCCAAATTAGAAATGAAATCTTCAATCATTCTCTGTATTTCAGGATCAGATTCAACAGCAAGGTTACGTTGCATTATTACTTCTTCTGTATAGCCCTCGGGTAAATCCTTGAAGAATCCACCAATCTTATGAATTAGTCGAAAGTAGGATGCCCAATTTCCTATTGTTTGTCTTATATTAATATTTTTCAATCTGTCATTATCACCTTGTGAGGTAAACAATCCTTGTAATTGCTCAAATGTCTCATTCCTATAATCAATCCAGCTTTGAGCAACTTCATTTGGGGCCTCGTTAGTGCCTGATTTCTTCCAAATTGAATACTCTCTCAAAGCATCTGTTAAATAATCGAAAGTCCTAAGCCCTTTTGCCATAGTAGAAAAACTACTTTGACTTGGGACTAACCCTCTAAATTCAACTACTCCATTAGGCCTAATGACAAAAGGAAAACCTGTTGGTACAACCTCCTTAAGGTACCCTTCATAAAAAGGTTTCTTCGCACTCGCATTTACAGAAAACCAAGAATCTTCAGTTAATTCTAACTCCTCAGAATAGAATGCATATGTACCAGATGATTTCATTGCCAAGTGTAATAATAATATGTCTTCAAGCACTTCATCTGGATCTTCTATTCCACCAACATTAACATGGACATAATTCTTTTGCTCCTCCAAAATCAGCCCAATTTTTCTTAAAGTCAATAGGGTTCTAAGTTGATGTACACTAGAGATGGAAGGTGGCATAACTAATTCACGTTGTGCATCATATGCAACAGGCAGCCCTAATCCTTGTACTGAATCCACAGCTGCTACATATGCATCAATATCGAAATCCTCTGGTAATTTACCTTCATGGATTAATTTTTTAATCTCTTCGAGTTCGAACTCTAGTCCTATTGTCGTTCGAGTATCTGAGCCTCTTGATTCGTCTTTTCGCAAAGTATTATTTAATCTCGATAAAACTCGATTAGCCATCTCTATTTGCTCACTATCAAAACCTTTAGTGTCTTCTTCTATATAAGTCAATCCTTCTTCGTAAGCAGTTTTTACTGTAGTTATTAAATCTAAAATAAAAGGTTCGTCTTGTTCTAACAATTCATAATCCGTGACCACCATTTCTAATAAGATAAAGTCCACAGTTTGCATTTCCATCATAATTTCTTTTTGAGGATGATCTATTGGAATAATATCTTCCTGAGCTTCACGAATGCTATCAGAAAGAGTCTGTAGTCTATCACGCGGGGGAGACTCTGTTAACCTCGCTGACAGTGCTGCAGCATATGAATGTGCATGAATTGCATTGGCATCTTTTTGTTGAGATGGAGAAATGTCTGGTCTCCTCTCAGCAATTTTATCAATTAAACCTTTTAAAAAAGGCATAGTGACATTTCCATTAGTAGCTTCAGCAGTATTATCTTCAGGCACACCCATAGGATAATCAGTAATTTATATATTCTTTTTTTATATAACTATAAAGAATTGGGTTAGTCAAGCATTTATATGAATGATAGTATGATTGGCATGAAAAACCGAGCATTATAAGTGCATAAACCTAACTAGAGGTAAAAACCAATAAACAATAGATTAACATATGAATGATTGTAGAAATTTTACAAAATTCACAACTATCCGGAAGTAAGCGTTCTTTGCTCCCTCACGTTTGTATGATTTATGTCGGGCCTAGCTTGACTAAAACACACAAACAATATTCTCGTGATAAATCTTATCTATTCCCTACTTTCCGTATATTCTCAACCAAAACTACTTTTCCTAGCAACTATCCTATACCTTATCATCCCTCTCGGAGTTTTCACCCTCACGCTTTCGGTTTCAGTCTTTGTAAGCAAAGCTTTACCTAATGGAGATTTATTTGAAATCCTTCCAAGCGAAGGTTCTGGATCTTCACCTGTTATGGTTACATTTTGTTTAAAGCCATTTTCATCTTCAAGCTGAAATATCTCTGGGCTCCTTACTGCTGAAGAATATTTCTTTTTCGTAAGTTCCCTTATTTTATTCTGAAGAATAACTTCTTTGGCCTGCAAGTCAGATATCACTGAGTTATCATCAGAGAAGGTTCCTTCTGAAAGACGTTCCTGAAATATAGTTCTTTTTACTTCTTCCAGTTGAGTAGTTAACTTCTTAATCTCTCTACTTATATTTTTCTCGTTCATGTCATAATTTATTTAAAATTTAATAACCATATAGATATAAACGACAAAAAATGAGTTGGTCATGAAAATTTTTATACATTTTTATATAATGCCTCCAAGGTTGCATTTACACTATATTTTCCTGTATAAACCACTATCTTAAATCGAAAAATGCCTGAACAAAGCACAATGCCTGAACCGATAAGGACTGAAGTTACTGAGCGACTTGACGCTGCATTTTCCAATATCCTTATAATTAATTCAGCGGAAACAGGATCTCCAGAAGATCAAACAGAACGATATTATGCGTACGGACTACAGATGGGTGGATTTATTAACGAGCATGGACTTAAGGCTATAGTCACAATACCGCCGAATGAAATTGTCCCGAATGAAGCTTATGTTTCTAATCCAGATTATTATGAATTCTTATATTCAGAAGCCTGCAGAAGAATAAAAGCACAAGATCCGAATTTCGAAGTCAGTGATGAGTTTATTGAAATGGTCGCGGCCCACGAAGTAGCTCATGGTAAAAAAATCCTCACCAATGCAATTGAAGACCCTGGAGTTCGATATTCCATTACCTTATATATGGATGAAGCAACTGGCAAGGGAATTATTATTCCTTCTACAAAAATCACACAACCACTTAGAATAACCTCCCTTGGATTCCTTCAAATATATTGCGCAGCTGAAGGAATGTCTCCACAAGATCTAGCAATTATAAAAGGAGCTGTCGATGGAATCGGAGATAACGATTTACGGGAAGAGGTAATTCAAAGATTGGGAATTGGTAGGGAATTATTGAGCTAGGCAATAGGTAAACTTCAAGGTTATATTTTGATTCTCAGCAACCCAGGGAATTCAACTTCTAACTGTTGCTCTGTAATTGAATGTAGATCAATATCTGTATTTTCTCCAATAATTCTTTCAAGCCTTTTTGCATTCAATTCATGTTTTTCAAAATTTTCATTTGGAGAACGTTTTCTTAAATCATCTAGCCTTTCTTTTATGGACATAATGCCGTTTAGTCCAATCCGCATATCACTGTAAACTACAATCAACGTCTCAAGTTCATGCCCCTTAATAATATCAGGTATCAAACTCCATTCAACGTTGTTCGCGATCTTAACAATATTTGAATCACAATTATTCTCTTTAAGTATTCCAATCAAAGCTGTATGTTCGTCTTTACCATATTTCTCTAATATCTCTTTTTGGAACTTAGCAAGTTCTTCTATCTGATCCTTACTCATCCCAAACGAAGCCTGTTTTGACAGATCGAAAGTTATTGGCTTAGCAATATCGTGCAATAAAGCTGCTTTTATCGTAGATTTCTGATCGATCTCTCTCCCCAGCCAATTATCAACAATTATTTGAGCTAGAGCACCGACTCTAAGCATATGAGTCTTCAACATCCCCGGAGTATTATACTTTTCGTAAACATCAGAAATTCTCATAGTTTGATATTAGAATATTAGTTTATTGAAAGCAATACTTGGAACTGTTTGTCAAAATAGAATGACAGTGTCACGTGATCAGCGAGAAGAAATTATTGTGACAAAGTAAAATTGACTTAGTCAATCACGTTGTCATCGTAAAATCTAACTCTCATTCTTCGAGCTGATTTTACGTGACCCCTACGAGAATCCCTTTCCGCTTCGCTACAAGGATCTAGGTGGAGTAAGCTTCTACTTCGACGAGCTCAGTATCAGCAACTCCATCCATGTCGAACTGTCAGTTCTCTTCTGTGTGATCTATAAAAAAGAGACCGACAAAAGTCGGACTCTTTTTTATGACCCCTACGAGAATCGAACTCGTATTACAAGATTGAGAATCTTGCGTCCTAACCGTTAGACGAAGGGGCCATTACAAAATCTAATCAAACGTGAGTGAGATGTAGATTTTGTTATGTCCCGTAGTGAGCAAGGCGAACTTATACGGGACAAATCCAATTATTCAAATTTTATATTATCAATCATTTCTTTCTAACCTTCTACCTTCTCTACTTTTCCTTTCCTAACCCTGATTTTAACAGGTTTATTTCCTTTTCTGAAGTCCTTCTCCTCCAAAGTCCTGATAAAAGTATCCTTCAGTTCTGTAATCTCTTCTGGCGTCAGATCTCTTTCCAGCCGCAAGGCTTTTTTCAATAATCCTTTGTTAATAGCAACTTCGAGTACATCAATGCTTCTTTCGATATTAGCTCCTCTACCTTTTGTTTTTCCTTTGGGATCAATAACAACTTCATCATCTGCTGTGCGAACAATTCTTATAAGCTCATTTTTTGGTTTACGAACTCTAGTAACGAGACACATTCGCATAGGCACATATTTTTGTTTCTGTTGCTTAGCCATTTAAAGCTTCCTTAATTTCTTCTAGAGATTTGGGACCAACGCCTTCAATTTTTTCTCCAGATTCTAACTTTTCTTTAAGTTTATCAATAGTACTGATACCTGATTTCTCCAAAGCTGTTACAACCCTTGCGCTCAATCCAAGATTTTCAAACTCATCTCCACTTTTTTCTTCAACTTTAGATTCGTCGGAATCTTCTTCATTATCTATCTCTGATTCATCAGCCTTTGTAAAATCTGAATCTATCCTAATAGTTTCTCCTTGGATATCTATCTTCCAACCTGTTAACTTTGCAGCAAGTCGGACGTTTTGACCTTCTTTACCGATAGCTAGTGACAGCTGCTCATCTGGCACAATTACTCTAGCAACTTTTTCATCTGACTTCACAATCTCTACTTTGATTACTTCAGCTGGGCTCAATGAATTGGAGATATACTCTTCGATGTCTTCATCCCAAAGTATAATGTCGATTTTCTCCTCACTATTACCTACTCTCAATTCGTTCATAATTGCATTAATTCTTACTCCTTTTTGTCCAACACATGAGCCTATAGGATCAATTCCTTCGGTATTTGAAACAACTGCTACTTTTGATCTGCTACCAGCTTCTCTCGCAATAGATTTTATCTCAATTGATTCAGAGACAAGCTCAGGAACTTCTAGCTCAAATAAACCCCTTAGAAAATCTGGATCAGATCTTGAAACAACCAGCTGTTTACCTTTGTGACCTTCAACAATTCCTTTAATCAAAAGTTTATGTTTTGTTCCACTTCTGTAAAATTCTGATCCAACTCTATCTTCCTGCGGCATATATGCAGTAGCTTTTCTTACTTCCCAAACAACGGTATCTCCTTCAACTCTTTGAACAATTCCAGTTTCGATCTCACCCATTCTATCTTTAAATTCCTTAAGAATTGCTTCTTTTTCAGATTCTCGAATCTTTTGAAGTATAACCTGTTTTGCTGCTTGAGCTGCAACTCTCCCGAAATCTCCCTCCGGAGTAATATCAACTTCTACATGATCTCCAACTTTTAGTTTTGGTTCAATTTTTTGAGCATCCTTTAACGAAATCTGAGTAGCATCATTTGTAACCCCCTCTACTACTTTCTTGTCTGCAAATACATCAATTCCTCCTGTTTCAGAATTGATTTCAATATTTAATAAAGAACCTTGTTCCTCTGTATAGTATTTTTTGAAGCCTGACTTTATAGCATGTTTTATTGCCTCCAACACATCATCAGCGTCTATATTTCTCTCTGCTGCTATCTGGTTAACTGCAAGCATGAAATCCGTTTGAATTGCCATATTATTTTGATAAAAACTAAATAATTAAAATAAATTACGAATATGATATGATACCGTTATCAAGGGCAAAAACTGTAAATCTTCAATAATTATGCAACCCGTGACGAATTTTCCTCCTTGAATTAAATTTTACTAATTCGTTTTTCGGGTAATTAATAAAAAAGTGAGCTTTTGCTCACCTCCTACATCAATTCATTCTATAAAGCATTTTACCAGAGACACTTTACAAAAAGCAATAGTCAAATTATGAACTCACAACCCCACCATGCTACCACCTACTCACCTAGTTCGAATACACTACATAAGTTACTTCTTGATCATAACTTCCTACAACTGTATCCGTTGACATTGAAGCTGCGTGGGTTATCTCCAAATGCTGGTCATTGTAACCATTTGTTGTTCCTTGGCCTGTGCTTGCTGATCTAGCTATTAGTATGTAGTTGGTAGGTACAGTTCTGTGCTGACTTCCAAATGAATTATAAAAAGAATATTCTCCACCTCCATTATCACTCAAATATATCCCATACTCACTTTCTCCAGATGTCACAGAGCCAGAAGGATTGCCAATTGAGTTACCAAAGTTGTCGTCAAGTGCTCCATCACTTTTCATATATATACTTACTCCTGCTGGATTATTTGTTCCCGTTCCGAGATCATATGAGCAAGTGCTTATCTGGTTAAGACTAAGTACACCGAGGGTACAACCATTGGTATCATCTAATTCCTGGTCAGAATTAAGCTTATATAACTCCATATCCAAAGTGGCAGGTACAAAGGTTGTGATATCAACTACATTATCATCTTGTACATATGCCAACACTGCACCGCTATCATCTTCTGTATTGTCACCCCCAGCATCAGTTACAACTCCCCATCCATAGTTCCCAGGTGTAGATGGATTTGTAAGTTGATTTCCATTTCCTCCGTGAATATCTACCTGAACCCAATCATCACACGCATTATTATTTATATTTATTGCAAGATAACCAACATTTGCCTGCTCAATCGTGAAATTCAACATAGAGGTTGCCGTCCCTCCGAGGAGACCATCTTGATCACATTTGAGACCAATGTCTCCAACAGTTAGGTTCTCTCCACCTGTAAACCCTGCATCGTAAACAAGGTAAATTACTGAATTTGTAGTCAAATCTGTAGGCGTCTCAAACCACACCTCAATATCATCGCTTGCTCCAGCTTGCTCATTATGCATATCAACCCTCATATTGGCTACCCCATTGGTGATCCCTAAACCTCCTGTTCCAGTCACAAGCGAACTTCTCCAATATAAACCACCAGGGCCAGAGATAACTGATGCACCTGAATCGATATAACCTCCAGGACAACTTGCTGAAACTTCACTTATACTAGTTGTTGCATTTGGACATATCCATAATTCATCAGTGCCACTTATATAAGGTACATACAATCTATGAGAAGCTGCTGCTCCTGGTTCTGAACTTAGATTTGCTATAAAGGATTTTCCAGAAATTGGGTCAGAATCACCAATTACGTTTGACCAACTTTGATCTGTATATAGGGTAATTCTGGTGTCGGCAATTACATAATTGTTATCATGATCATAAATATATGCTGTAGTTGAGCCAAAAATACCGGACAGTGATCCTGATTCTATGTTTGAACCAGCTATGATATCCAAAGAACTATCTACATCCGAAACCTGGTGTAAATAATTTAGCTTCTGTGCATAATATGAATCATAAATACTTCCATAATTTCTAGAATCGGCCCAGGCTACAATCATTCCTCCATAATCATTATAAACAGTTTTTAACCTTCCATCCCTTGTCGTACCATTTGTATCAAGCCACCTACCATCTGAACTAAACAACCTGTTTCCACTTGAATCAAAACTTTGAGTTAATATATCTCCCGCTCCATCTGTTGCCGTAATTATCACTCCTCCTCTCCCATTCTCAATAATCTGTGGATAATCCACATACCAACCAGAAGACATGTACGAACCCCCAGCACTCCATTGTGCTGATCCTGAAGAGTTATAATACTGAGTATATACATCCCAATCTGGATCGCTGTAAAAATCTCTCCAAGTTATATATACTCCTCCACTCCCATCTCCAACTATTTGAGGCGCCCTTTTATCCCAAGCGCCACCTTCTGGGGTTATCCCGTTTGCTGTGAAAACCACATTTCCAGAAGAATCAACTCTTTGTAGCCAAATATCGTTATATGTAGTATTTCTATTATCTGACCAAGAGATATATACCCCTCCACTTTCATCATTAACTAAAGTTACATCATCAGATATATTCGGTTGATAGGTTGAAACAACAACCCCGCCGCTTGAGGTCCATTGCTCTTCACCTAAACTGTTTAATTTCTGGACTCTTAATTGATCTGAACCATCTTGCCATGCAACATACAAATTCCCACTATCATCTACCTCTATTGCTTCGATGAATGGATAAGACTGCTCATCATGAACTAAGACATCCTCCTCCCAAAGTTCTGAGCCATTGTAGTTATAATTCCTTGCATAAACAGCGCCGGTAGAGGTAAAAGCAAAATAGACACCCCCATCATTATTATTCTCTTCTATCATAGCGGATGTATGTCCTGCGCCAGCCAATAACCCGCTATTTCCAAAACCTCTGTAACCGCTTCCGGAAAATTTTTGAATAATCGATTGATACTCAGAACTTCTCTCTCCTCTCCAAAGTACATAAATCCCCCCACCATAAATTTCGCATATATCAAAATATGAACTTGAAATTGCAGTACTATAACCGTTATCTACGTCTATTCCGTTTTCCGTCCATTGATCTGAACCATTGTAATTCAAGCGTTGGATAAAAGGTTTTCTGGGAGTGTACATCAAAGCCCCCCAAATCATTCCGCCTTGACCATCCGGAATTATCTCCCAAAAATCAGTATTGTCAGGAGAATCTGCATTTCTAATAAGAGAACCGTTTGTATCCCAGGAGTCAGAGAGAACCTCTGCCTGGACAGGAGTAGCTATAATAACAAAAAATATAGTAAGTATGAGTAGAATAAGTCCTTTTAAGACAGTTTTCATCTATAGTTAAATTGCAAAAATATGTATCTCTAATCTACTTTTTACCCTTATATTATCTTTCTAGTTAGTATATGCAGTGAAAGTTATCAGTTGATTATATGAGCCAACTACTGTTGATGTACTCATACTTGCTGCATGTGTAACTTCTAAATGCTGCGCACTGCTTCCCACAGTTGTACCACTTCCTGTATCTGATGTGCTGGCTATTAATGTTGCACTTGTAGGTACTGCTTGGTGCTGTGTATTATAACTACCAGCTGCAGTAAACTCTCCCCCACCTAAATCACTTAGATAAAATCCATACTCAGCTTCCCCAGATGTGACGGCACCTGTAGGAGTTCCAATAATATTTCCATTTCCGTCATCTAAATCTCCATCACCTGTCATATATACACTTAGTCCGCTTTGATTATTCGTACCAGTTCCTACGTCATAAATACATGTATTCACCTGATTTAAACTAAGGACTCCCAATAGACAGCTGTTCGAATCAGTTAGTTCTACATCAGTACCTGCCTGGAATAGTTCTAAATCAATTGTAGGCGGTATAATTGCAGTGATATTTACATCATTGTCATTCGCCACATATGCCAATGTCGCACCACTATCATCATCAGTTCCGTCCCCACCTACGTCAGTTAATACTCCAAATGAGTAATTCCCGGGGCTTCCTGGGTTTGTTAGGTGATTACCACCTCCACCATGGATATCCAATTTAATCCAATTTGTACATGTGTCTGAGTTTGTATCTATTTCCAAATATCCACTCTCAGAACTAGCTACTATTGCAGTTGTCATCCCAGTGCTGGTACCCCCTTCAAGACCATCTTCATCACAATATACTGTTACATCACTTGTTGTTATGGCAGAACCACCAGTAAATACAGTTTCATATATTATATAGATCAAACTATCAGCGGTAATATCTGTAGGAGTTGCGAACCATACTTCTACATCGTCTGTTGCACTTGTTGATTCATTTGCTAAAACTACCCTCATAGTAGGTGTGTTTCCCTGGATTCCAAGTCCGCCAGTACCACTTAATCCACTTACTAACCAATACTCTTGGCCTCCTTCTGTTGTCAGAGAGACATTTGCATCTCCTAACGTGAGTAAATATCCATTAGAACAACTATCTGTTACTTCAGTTAAGTTTGCTGCATCTGGACATATATATACACCAGACTGCTCAGATAACCTTGGTATGTAGAGAGTGTGTGTTAAACTTGTACCTTCTGCATTAGTTAGATTTGTAACTACTGATTTACTGTTGTCAATATCTACCTCACCTGTAACAGAAGCACCACTCCAATCACGGTTGTTTGTCATATCAGTCTCAACCTCTGCAATTGGTTTATTACTAGAATCTTTTAGTTTGATGACCCTATTTGCTCCATAAATATAGGGTGACTCAACTGATGCATCTCTTGTAGTTTGTTTATCCTCAACCTTCAAGCTGGCATTTACTCCTGAAATTGCTACAGCCATAACATCGCTGTATTTTGATAAAACAACAGAAGATCCGCTTACTGGTGATCTCAAATCTGTTCCGCTCGTAAAATCAAAGTCAACATTCGATCTAATAAGTTCAGTAGCACTATATAGATTGCTATTGGAATCCAAAGCCAAATCTGAATATCTATAATTATTCAAGGTATAAGACCATATATAACTGCCATCTGAGGCATATTTACTTATAAAAGAATCATTTGCATTAACATTTGTTGAAGTACGAAGATCTGTACCTGCAGTACCATCAATATCAATATTTGTTCCTCTAAAATTACCTGTCACATAAATATTGCCCACACTGTCTTCTACTAAAGCCTCACCATATTGTTCTCCTGCAGCAGTAACTGTTCTCGTCCAAGCATAATCTCCATTTGCTAAATATTTTGTAACAAAAAAATCATAATCCGAACCGGTTGTTCTGATATCTGTCCCCCCTGAATTATCAAAATCAAGCCCACCGGTTGAAAAAAATCTTCCTGTTATATAGATATTGTCATTGCTATCTAGGATCATATCATTCGGCCTTACCCCGCTAGAAGCACTGCCAAAAGAAAATGTATCCAAATAATTCCCAGAGCTATCATAACTTGTTACAAAAAGATCCGTTCCATTTGGCGTAATTATCTCTGTTCCAACAGGATCAAAATCCATCGCACTTCCAAAGAATCCAGCGAAAAAAACATTTCCGCTGCTATCTATATCCACTCCATCTGGCCAGGGATATTGATTTGTTGCAATTGTATTCAAAGTGCGAGTCCAGCCATATGTACCATTCGAATTATATTTAGTAATATAGATTGCCCTTGTTGAGTTTGCAGAATGTAGATCTGTACCAGCAGTTCCATCGAAATCTATATTTGAACCATCAAACTCACCTATCATATATATAGCACCTGCAGAATCAGCAACTAGATCATGTGGTCTTTGTGCTGCCTCAATTGTACGTGTCCAACCATAGGTCCCATCAGTATTATATTTTGTAATGTAATGAGATCTATCACCGCTAGAATGTAAGTCAGTACCTGAAGTGCCGTCAAAGTCCACATTTGTTTCATCTATAAAATAGCCAGCAGCAAAAAGATTCCCATCATCATCCACAGCAATCGCAGTAAGTTCATCAGAATTTGCATAAGTACCATTCCCCCCCCATTTTCTAACCCATTGTCTAACCCCAGAACTTGAGTATTTTGAAATGAAGGTATCATCAGAACCTGAAGCAGACACATAATAAGTGCCACTACTAATATCTAAATCTCCTGTACCGCTGAAGTCTCCAGCGAGATATAAATTATTTGAAGAATCCACTACAACCAAGCCAACGTTAGAATTTGAAACATTAACCATCCACGACTGACCATAAATCAACTCCGTAGCCGCAAGAGCCTTGTTTTTAATACCAGCGAGAATAAAAAATTGGGAAAAAACTATCGGAAAAATAACCAGGAATGCGAAAATTCTTTTTATGCTAATAACTCTAGCATATGAACTTCTTCTAAACATGACAGTATAGTAATAGTTAATCAAAAGCAATTACTAGCAGTATGATATAAATCGCTCGACTTGTAAAGATTTTATACAAAGTTTGGAAAAAATATTAATATTTATAAATCAACACAAATTTAAGTTATAATTTGATACTAAAAACTTAAAGAGTTAGATGGACGACAAAGAACAAACTAACAACTTTTTAAATCGCGACCTCTCATATAGGGAGTACCTATACAGTGAGGATGAACCGGAGGAGGTAACTGAAACTCAAGTAGTATCAGGAGAACAAATATCTCTCGGAATTCAGGATAAAACCAATAAAAATGTATATAAACTGAAAAGAAGGCTCCAAAGAATGGAACGGTTATTGGAAGTAAACCCTTTCTGGAATAATGGACTTACTGCGTTTACCACAATTTTCACAATTTCTGTATCAGCAATAATTGGCCTGCTAATTATCAAATATTACGGACAGCTTCCTTTCAAAATACCTTTTTTTTACAATCATACCGAAAATACATGGGATGCTAATTATGATAAAAGTTTTTTGTTGATTTTCCCTGTATTAGTTACAGGATTCAATATTATAATAACTAGATTAAACATGCTTATATTCAGCTTTGATAGAAAATTGGTATACTTTATCTCTTTGAGTTTAGTAATGGTAAACCTGTTACTAATAATCGCCTTTGTACAACTACTTTATCTAACTATATAAATAATTGATTTGAATAGCGACATTTTGAATTATTACAAAAATTTCGTCCCCTATTTACTAATTGCATTTATTGGTTCTTTCCTCATAACTCCTTTGGTTGCAAAATTGGCACAGACAATAAAAGCAGTTGATCTTCCAGCGAACCTTAGAAGTAGAACGGACACTTCGAAAGAACAGCGCATCCACCGTGTTCCTAAACTGAGACTAGGAGGAATTGGTGTAATTCTTGCTTTTATAGTTGCGATATTGATCAAGGGAAATTTGGAGTATGAAGTTATTGGAATTCTTTTAGGAGCCGGGGTACTCTTCATTGTAGGCTTTCTTGATGATAAATATGAAATTTCTGCCAGATATCAACTAATTGCTCAAATTATGGCAGCTACGATTGTAGTTATTGCAGGGGTATCAATAACACTTGTAGATGTCTTTGGATTCAATCTTCAACTAAATGCTTATTCCCAAGAATTATTTAGTATTGGCAACTTTGCATATACATTTGTTTTTCCTGCAGATCTCATAACGATATTCTGGATTGTGGCTCTGATTAATGCCGTCAACTGGATGTGTGGGATAGACGCGCTTGGAGAAAGTATAACAATTATTACTGCACTTGCCATAGCTTTTATCAGCGTTGAAACTGGTAATACAACTGTGGCACTTCTTGCATTTATCCTTGTTGGATCAGTGGCAGGTTTCTTCCCATACAATTTTCCTCCCTCTAAAATTCTCGGTGGAACTATCGCAGATGCCAACTATGGCTTTTTACTGTCTACTTTAGCCATCTTGAGTGAGGCAAAAATGACAACATCTTTATTACTCCTAGTTATACCGATATTGGACATGGTTTATGTGCTCTTAAGGCGTATTATGGAAAATAAGGTTTATAACCCTTTGAAACTTCTCAGCATAAGTGGAAGCATTCATCTTCATCATAGGTTAATGCGTTACGGATTTGGTAAGAAAACTACTTTATATCTTGAAATCGCTTTTTTCAGCATTCTAGCAATTATAGCCGTACTATTTGAAAGTGTAGGACAGAATTTTTTCTACATACACCTAATAATAATTGGACTATTGTTTGTATTTGTTTTAATGCAAATAATCTCACTTAGAAAAGAAAAGGAACAGGAAAAGAAAAAGAAGAAACCAGTAGCAAGAATAATTAAGGATCTATCACCTGAGGAGAAATATAAGTATTAAGTTGAAAATGGAAAGTTGGAAGTTGAAAGTATTAAGCCTTAAGTTTTAAGTTTAGAAGCTAACAGCTATTAACTTCCTATGTTCTACCTGCCTGCGGCAGGCAGGTGTTCTATGTTCTACGCCTACTTCACCTCCCTATAAATATACGGATTTTCCACAACACTACGAAGATAATTCTTCACCTCAAGATACTTATCATTTTCGTATTCTTCATCCGTCCAAACTACCGGAATAAGATAGTATCTAGCAACATTGTGGGTACCAGGGTATGAATATGAAGGTATAGTCAGAAGTTCGTTTTCACCATTTAAATTATAATCTAAAACCACTTTATAAACCCGACTGTGCTTCATTGCATCTAGCATCTCTACACCTGTTCTTATCTCATCCATACCAAAATCACTGTGAATAACATCTTCTCCTAGAGAATTAATCATAGCCATAATAGTTCCAGGATTAGTTATCCCGTCCATCTGAAAGATCTTCTCTTTGGCAGCATCCATAACTATCTGCTGTCTTCGGGCTCTTTCAAAATCACTACTATTTATCCTAACCCGTGCATAAACTAGCAAGTCATGAGCAGTTAGAAATTGTTCCCCAGGTGCGAAATATACATATTCCAAATCTCCTGTAATCTCATTCGGATAATATGAATAAACTGCTTCTGGGATATTTATGTTTAAACCTTTTGGCCCGTTATCATTTGAATCTCCTATAAGTTCAATTACTTGAATAAATGATTCGAAAGTGACCATTGCGTGGTACTGAACTGGAAAGCCAGTTATTTTTGCTACATATTTTTTCAACATCTCTATCCCTCCACCAGAGCAGTCACCCATATTACCAAATTTGTATATATGGTTTATACTCCTTCTCTCATGGAAATTATTATATTCAAGAAGGCAATCATCTTCATATTCAATTCCTAAATCTCGTGGAAGACTAAATAAAAAGACATTATTCTTCTCGGTATCATAAACTACTTGAATAACACTATCTGTATTTATGTCCTCATAACCATCTATAGAAGTTATCTGTCCATCTTCAAAGATAGGTTCTCTAACATCTACGCCAATAACTAAAATTGAAACGAACCGATCCTCAAACATTTTCACATTCGGTTTCCAAACATCATTTACTGACCTCACGCTCTGAATTACCTTTTGCTCCAGAGTCTTTTTCACCGAATTGCCATTTGCACTGGCACTCAAAAGTGTATAAGAAACAAGAAAAACCCCTACAAATAAGAAAGCCGCAATTGTATAAAGCGTTTGTAACTTACGCTTTTTTTTATTTTGTTTTTTGTTCTTGTAAATCAAATTTATATTTTCCATCTCATCCAGTTTAGTTAATGAAAAAATAATTGTCCAGTTTCATTGACTCTTGGTCTATATGCAAATTCTTGTAAAATAAATGTTTGAGCATATTTTGGCTACTGTGATAGAATTTTAACTCATGAGCAAAAAACCTTTACTAAAATTAAATAATATAGAGGCTGAAATTCAGGATAAAAAAATTCTGAACGGTTTAAATCTTGAAGTCCACCTCGGAGAAATCCATTACCTAATGGGAAAAAATGGTGCAGGTAAAAGTACTGTAGGCAAAGTGATAATGGGACATCCAGACTTCGAAGTTACAGCAGGAGAAATTTTGTTTGAAGGAGAAAATATAGTTGATATGGAAGCTCCGGATAGATCAAAAAAAGGAATCTATCTTGCAAACCAATATCCTATCGAAGTACCAGGAGTAAATTTGTTTAATTTTCTCAGACTTGCCTACAATGCACGATTAAAGAAAGGTAATCAGTTATCAGTCTTTAAATTCAGAAAATATATTTATCCAATTTTGGAGTTATTGAACATTGAAAAAGGTTTTCTAGACAGAAATTTAAATGAAGGTTTTTCTGGCGGTGAAAAAAAGAAGTGTGAAGTATTACAGATGGCAGTTCTGAAACCTAAATTTGTAGTCCTGGATGAAACAGACTCTGGTCTCGATGTAGATTCGCTCAAAGACGTCTTCAAAGGAATCTCAAAAATTAAAGAGACTAATCCGAATATGGCACTTCTAGTAATTACCCATTACAACAGAATTTCAACATTTCTCAAACCAGATAAAGTACATATTCTTGAAGCAGGAAAGGTTATCAAAAGCGGCGGCCCTGAAATAGCAAAAGATATTGACGAGAAAGGTTACTCCAAATAAATTTTTAGCTTAAGGCTTATAGCTTAGAGCTTATGAAGCTTACCAAAGGTCTCACAAAAGAAAAAGTTATTCAAATCTCAAAGCACAAGAATGAACCTGACTGGATGCTCCAAAAGAGACTGCAAGCTTTCAGATACTTTGAAGAGAAACCAATGCCTCAGTGGGGAGCTGATCTTTCGGGAATTGATTTCGACAATATCACCTATTATGCCTCTCCTGGAACTACCAAGCAAAATAGCTGGGAGGATGTCCCAGAAGAAATTCTAACTACATTTGATAAGTTAGGCATTCCAGAAGCTGAGAAGAAATTTTTAGCTGGTGTTGCTACTCAATTCGAATCAGAAGTTGTTTACAACAAACTCAAAAAGAAATGGAATGATCTCGGAGTTGTTTATACTGATTGTGATACCGGTCTTAAGGAATACCCAGAACTATTCAAAAAATACTTTGGAAAAATTATCCCCCCAAATGATAATAAATTTGCAGCGTTAAATACTGCGGTTTGGAGCGGAGGTTCTTTTGTGTATGTTCCCAAAGGAGTCGAGGTTGAAGTGCCACTCCAAGCATATTTCTGGATAAATGCTGTAAATATGGGGCAGTTCGAAAGGACTCTAATAATTGCCGATGAAGGAAGTAAAATTCATTATGTAGAAGGCTGTACAGCACCACAATATTCAACAGATTCTTTACATGCAGCAATAGTTGAAATCTTTGTAGAAAAAAATGCACAAGTACAATATACAACAATTCAAAACTGGTCAAATAATGTTTATAACCTAACCACACAAAGAGGCAAGGTAAAAGAAAATGGCTCACTTACTTGGGTGGATGCCAATATCGGATCTAAAGTAACTATGAAATATCCTTCGGTAATTCTTGCTGAAAGAAATGCTTATGGAGAGGTTACCTCTGCAGCGATAGCGAATGAAGGACAACATCAAGATACAGGTGCAAAAGCCATCCATCTCGCGCCTGATACAAAAAGTCTAATAACGTCAAAATCCATCTGCCAAAATGGTGGAAGAACTAGTTATAGAGGTTTAGTCAAAGTACAAAAAGGGGCAAAAAATACAAAATCAAAAATAATTTGCGATGCTTTAATACTTGATAATAAATCACAAACGGATACCTATCCATATAATGATATAAAGGAAAAAAAGTCTATGATTGAGCACGAAGCTTCAGTAAGTAAAGTAAGTGAAGAACAATTGTTCTACCTCATGTCTCGAGGCCTTACGGAAGAAGAAGCCACAGCAATGATAGTCTCTGGGTTTATGGAGCCGATTGTAAAAGAATTACCAATGGAATACGCAGCAGAACTAAATGCATTACTTGAGTTATCGATGGAGAATAGTGTAGGGTAAAATTCGGTCGATTTGTCCGCCGAAGCTGAAAATAGCAATTATAAAATGAACAGCATAGGCGGGTGGAAGGAAGTGTGGGATGAAGTATAGACGACTTGTCCGGCGCAGCAGTTATAATTAAATTAAATCAAAGGAACAGCGTAGACGGATGGAGAGTAGTGTAGGGTGAAATAAGCTTTAAGCTCTAAGCCATAAGCTAGTAGCCAATAGCTACCTAACTAATAATATGCAACAACTAATAAATCTAAAACAAAACGAAATAGAACTTACAGAAGATGGTGAAATAATAGGCCTGTATATTCTGCGTGGAAATGAATCAATAACCTCTTCAATTAAATTTGTACACAAAAAGCCAGGTCTTGATACAAATATTAAATTAAAATTTATTCTACTTGATAATGCCAGAATTGATCTCGAAGCAACTGTTGTAATTGATAAAGGTGCAGAAAGAACAAATACTTATCTAAAAATCGATACATTACTACTTTCAGAAACTGCAAATGCCAGAGTAATACCAAGCATGGAGATCAAAGAAGATGAAGTGAAAGGTGGCCATGGAGCTACAATTGGTATGCTGGATCGAAATCAACTTTTCTACTTAATGAGCCGAGGATTAAGCCAAGAGCAAGCTGAAACAATTCTTATCGAAGGCTTCGTAAATGATATGATCCTGCAGGCAGAATCCGAAAATCTAAGATCCAAGTTTCAAAAGGAATTGGAAAAGCTAAAAAAACATATTTAGCTTTCAATTATGATTTTCCCTACAGCCATTCTTTCTAGTAAACCGCTGTCTACAGAAAATCCCAACCCTGGATTCGTAGGGGCTTCTATTTTATTTCCGTTTAATGGAAATGGTTCCTTCTCTACAATATCGACAAAATAATGATCGTAAGTAGAAATATCTGCTGGATAATCAAAATTATCCAAAGAACTCAAAATTATATTGTAAGCCCTCCCAATACTAGTTTCTAGCATTCCTCCACACCAAGATTCAATACCATTTTTCTTCAAAAGATTATTTATCTGAATCGTTTTAATAGCCCCGCCCACTCTAGCTGGTTTGATATTCACGATTTTACATGCTTCTGATTCTATGGCATCTTTAGTTGTTTCAATATCTTTTATGCTCTCATCTAAGCAAATAGGTGTTTTCAACTCTTTTTGTAAAAGAGAGTGACCAACAATTGTATTTGTCCCCAAAGGCTGCTCTATCATTACCAAACTATAATCATCCAATTTTCTTAATATATCTCTATGTTTTAACAAATCATAGGAAGAATTAGCATCAACCATGAGAGATATATCTGGATATTTATCTCGAACAGAGTCTAAAATATCAATGTCATAACCAGGCTTAATTTTCAATTTTACTCTATCCAATCCACTTGATACTTCGTCTTTTACAAGGGATAATAATTCTCTTATTGAGTTTTGAATGCCGATACTATTTGCACCTATTTCAATACTTTTCTTACTACCACCCCACAATTCTACAAGTGATTTATCAACTAATTGAGAGTAAATATCCCATAAAGCAAACTCTACAGATGCCTTGGCAATATTATTTCCTTCATAAATATCAAATATGTCAATAACCTCTTCAACTGAACCTAAATCCTTCCCGATTATTATCGGAAGCAAATATCTTTCAATAACTAGTCTACAAATATCCACACTTTCATGATTATAAATCGGCGCATGTAAGGAAGATGCTTCACCATATCCTTTACATCCTGACTCATCAAGCAATTCAACTATCAACGTCTCTTTATGTTTTATCTGACCGAAGCCAGTAACAAAAGGTTTTTTGAGTTTTAATTTGAGTTTATACAATTTTGCACTTACTATCTTCATAGCGATCTCTTTATAAATAAAAAAACTCCCCCGAAGGAGAGATCTAGTAATATAAAAATACAACAGCTCCTTCCCTAAACTGAAGGGAAGAAAAAGAAGTTGTTATTTTTATTTCGATTTATTTTCATGATAGAGAATTTTTACATATCAGATTCATAATTGTCAATACAAACAGCTATACAATGCTATAATTGACATAATTAAAATTTTTTATGGAAACTTATACGAACCTAGCACTGAAATACCTTGAAGCTTTAGTTAATATCAGCTCTAAAAGTGATGATTTCATTGGTGTCGAGAAATGTATTACTGAGATTGAAAAGTTTGTCAGTGACTTACCAATTACAATAGAACGCATAAAAACAGACAATGCACCAGATTTTTTGGTGATGAGGAGTAAACATCATGACAAAGGCAAGCCTGCAATAATCCTATCTGGTCATATAGATACAGTCCTCTCCGCATCTGAGTATAAAGAAAAAGATAGATACGTATACGGATCCGGCACAAAGGATATGAAAGGAGGTATAGCTACGATTCTTACTATTTTATCAATATTAAACAAAAAGGATTTACTTAAAAATATAATAGTCGCCATAAGCCCAGAAGAAGAGGTTGCTACTCCAAATCATAGAGGAGCTATTATGGACTTAGCCCAGGAAGCTGATTATGCGATGGTTTTTGAATTTCACTCAACCCAGAGGAGTGACAGAGATTTCCCAAGAAACTATTGGGAGATTATAACAGCTAGAAAAGGTGCTATTGTCTATAGAATTGACATAAAAGGACCAGGTGGACATTCTGGAGAAATTTCGAACCAAACTGATCGCAAAACTACGAGCATACCTTTAGCAGAAATAATACTAGGACTTGAAGATATGGCTGATTACAAAAAAGAAACTACTTTAAATGCAGGTATTATAAATTGTGGAACTGCTGTCAATATTATTGCAAAAGAATGCCAAATTGTTGGAGATGCGCGATCTTGGACTAATAAAGAAAAAGAAAGAATAGTAGATAGCATTTCTAAACTTATTGATACACAAAGTAAAAAATATCCTGATTTAGAATTCTCATTCAATATTATTGGTGAATTTCCTCCTCTAGTTCCAAACGAGAACACTATGTCTTTCGTGGAAATCATCAAAAAAAATGGAAAAGAATTGAACATTAGAATCAATCCAACTAAACAGGCAAGCTCTTCTGAAGCTAATTTCTTCTCTGCAGGCAATCCTAAAATTGCAATAGTAGATGGGTTGGGTTTGTGGGGATATGACGAACATAGAGAAACAGAATGCGCTAGTATTGAAAGTCTAGAGAATTCAGTTAAGTTGGGGACAAAGATTATTGAATCACTTCTTCAATAATATAAAATCCAAATTTCAAAAGGAATTAGAAAAACTCATTGTGAAATAACCATAATCCTGATTCATGATTCAAGGTTCAAAGTTCTAATCAAATCTCGGCTTTTTAATCACTTGAACTACTTTTCCACTAACATTAAATTCATCATCTGGATGAATAAAAATCGGCGGAAAATCACTAGCTGATTCCGAGATCAAAACTATCTGATTATTTTCTTTGTCAATTCTAAATCTCTTTATATTAGCAACATCATCAATTATGGAAAGTACGTAGTCACCATCTTTAGGACTTTTATCATCGCTATTAACTATAACGAAGTCTCCATCTTCTATAGAATGTCCTTTTATGTCTGCTCTATTCATAGAATTCCCACTAGCTTTTATGGCAAAAAAACCATTTCTTTTATGAACTATACCTGGAGAAACTTTCAGATACCCTTCGAAATTTTCATCAGCAAAAAATGTTGCAGGTCCACAATTTGCTGTACCCAAAATTGGAATTGAGATTAAATTTGACACAGCATCTAGACCATCCTTTATTTTTTCAACAATTCCATGTCTTCCATCTGACTTTAGAAACCCTTTTTTTTCTAATTGTTTCATATGGTGTTTGACTTTTTGAGGATGATCCACACCAATTAATTTGCCTATCTCTCTCAAAGTCATAGATCCAAGGTTTACTTGTTTAGATAGGTCTAGAAGTTTTTGCTGAATTATATGCATTAATTTCAATTCATAATTAATAATTGAAAACGTATGATTCGTTGAAACAACGTTTCTAACGAGATTGATAATTATTATTCATTATCAATTATTACTTTTCAATTATCATAAATTGCTTGACGGTTGTCAAGTTTTTGTAAAAATTTTTCTTGACACTTGACAAACTTGACAAAAATATTTTATATTAAGAATGTAATTAAATTTTAAACAAAAATACTATGTACAAAATGATTTATATAACTCCCAATACAAATAGAACTTGGAAAGTAAAAATGCTTGGCAAAGATTTCTTCTCTTCTAGATTTGAATCAAAAAGCGCAGCCCTAAACTTCGCTTCAAGAATGGCTAAAAATAATAAACTTGATCTAGTAGTAAGAAGACCAGATGGTATATTTCAATTCAAGAAACAGATATAGATAATGAAAATTTTGTAATTCAAATAAAGTAGATAATCACCACATACACGCACAAAATCGGGAAGTACAGGTAAGCCAAGCGCTTACCTTCTTCTTGATTCTTGTCTCGATATTCTCGATTCTAATAGTATTTTCTTGCACAATCCACCTACCTTATAGTACAATCCCATTAATATATCCTTCAGTAACTTATATATCTCAATTGAGATTATTACTGAATAGATCTTTTACAAGGAGTAGTTTTTTTATCTTTCTAGCTAAAGTCTTTCGCTTGAATATTGGAAGGGATTCATTTCATTTTCAGTATTCAGCGAACGGCTCTACGCAAGGAAGGAGGTGCACACGTCCGAATGAGGCTGCAAACCTCGACCCCAACATCGGATAAGAGAAAAGGAAAACTCTATCATGTTGTTTTACCCTCGCGAAGAAGGTAATCTGGTCGTCGGTCCGAACCCATCGTCGTGTTGTCAATCCCTGTCGCGTCGTGCGCCGGTCTCGCTGATCTCGAACTCAGGCTAGCTCGTCGAAGAGGTACAAAGCTAGTTTGAGCACATAGACGAGGGGAGTGGGTCCGCGCATCGCAGACACAGTCGTCGAAGACTGACCCACTCCCGCTCCTCTAATGGAGTCACCTCAAAGAGAAAACAATTTTTAATTCGTTATGGGCACCTTGCTCTAACCTATCAAAAAACCAAAAACACTTTTCTCTTCTATTTATCTCAAACTACTCCTTGTAATTCACCATGTACCGTCCGGCACATGGCAAATCATTACCATCTAAGTACATGACAAGCCATAATCCTCTAGGACATGTCGAACAAATTTTCCTAATTCCTTATCCAAATCCTAACCCTAATTCTTAGATTGTCTACATTTCGACAGGCCTGCCTGCGGTAGGCAGGCTCAATGTGACAGTTGTCCTTAATTCTATTCTTCGACTTCCCTTCGATGAACTCAGGACAAGCTCCTCAGGATGGCAATTATTCTTGAATCCCTGTCTGCCGACAGGCAGGTTAAATCCTCATTCTTAATTTTCTCCCGACGAAACGTAGTGAAGGCTGTCCTAACTCTTGAATCCTAAACTTGTCCGGCGAAGCCTAAGCGTAGCCGGATCTTGAATCTGTATTCTTGAGTCTAAATTCAAAATTCTCAATTCTCACAATATTTGACCCCATAGTACACTTTGGATATAATTTTTCCATATAGATATCCCGATATGGAAAATTTTTCCGACAGACAACTAATTCAAAGGCTGTTTAGGTCGGGCTATCTTTATGACCTTTGACAAGGGGTAGTATTTCTACTTACAAGTCCCTTCCTTGGGGAAGGAGGCCCCCATCCTGCTTCCCCCAGTAAGGGACCAATAGTAGAAAGGAGTTCTATCACATAAGAAAAGAGATGGTCCCCTCTTCTATTAGCAGTACAAACCGTAGTGAAGTAAAAAATCCGTAGTATCACAAAACAAGAGGAGCACAGGAAATGTTCAGAAAACTCCCGTACGCGTTGTTAGTTCTGGCGGTGATATTCGCTCTGGCCCCGGTCCAGCCTGACCTGGTAGAAGCGCAATCACGCTACATCGAGGTCAATGACGCATGGAGTGATATCGGGGGCGGTTATGTCACTATCCATGTCGACGTTGTTCTGCACGGTTGTCAAGGTTGCTACGTATGGATCGGATTATGGCCGCACTACCGAAACGGCAACCTAATTCCGAGCCAAAATTCAAGCTATATGGATCCCAGTGGGTACATCACCGTACAGGCACAAGACGTCTATGTTCAGTACGCGGACACACGCTGGACTGACCTCTCGTTCCGAATCGCTGAATCTGCATTCCCGACCGGAAACTACGACTGGGATGTAGAGATTGAATTCGGGCTGGAAGGCGGAGGCGGTTTTATTGACGATGCGATGTTGCCAATCTCGTTCAATCACTTCCAAAATTCCTACCACGTATCCTTACACATGAATTCTATGGTCGTCGGTGATGTCGAAGAAGAAGTAACCGGCGATGATGAAATCGTTCATACCTGGGGCCTGGTAACCGCAGATGGCGTCTTTGTCCCTGGGAAGTCACTTCTGACTACGGTAGAAGAAGGTGACTGGCTGAGCGAATGGTGGGGCGGAACAATATCTGTCGATACTACAAGCGCGCTGGGCATTTCGATGACCTTGACCGAAACAGAAGATTGGTCACGGTTTGTCCAGATCACTTCCGAAATCGACAAATGGGTAGGTAGGGCGGTCACAATCGCTGAGTATATGCCGCTTGAACCTAGCACCATGACTGCTGTTGAAGTCGTCGGGTATACTGCTACCGCGCTCAAATACTCCGCGCTGGCAACACAGTGGCTCGATGGAAATGATACCCTGATGGACGACATTCACTGGTATTCGCTCGCTGACCTCGACGATATGGCTGGTTCCTGCTGGGAGATAACCGTTGAACCGCATGGGTCGTCGGGATGGTTCGGCTACGACAATTACAGGTACACGTTTGTCATGACGATGTGCGTCACGAAAAACAACTAAACGCACCGCGTCAAAGAAGATAGAGTAAATTTGCGGGCACCGGCATCGCACCCTCATTACAGGGCCCGCACTTGCGGATTTTTCTTGGGATAGAACTCCAGACATTATTTTTTATGGTTTAAAATAAACCTAGAATCTAACGTCGCAACTACCCCTTGAAAACTCCATGCACCAGGCGGTGCATGACAAGCCCTGTATCCACCATGCACCATATGATGCACGGCATATCCGGTACATGGCAAACAAATTCCAAGCCCTAATCCTCACCTTAACCCTAACCCTAATTCTTAAATTACCAGACTTAACGCAGTGAAGTTTGACCTTAATCCTCCCCCATTCCAAATTCCTAAATCCCTGTCTGCCGACAGGCAGGTTGAATCCTGAACTTGTTCGACGAAGCCTAAGCGTAGCCGAATCATGATTCAAAATTCTTGATTCGTGATTCTAGAAATTATGCTATCCTATTAACAACCATTTATCTTTAAAAATATGAAGCAATTAAAGAGGCTAACTAACAAAACCTTCTCCTTCTTCGAAAACAACTCTGTTATTATCTCTATTTTCATAACTCTAATATTTTTCGGATTATTTTTTCCAACTTTTTATGGAACTAATGACGAACACTGCTATCTACGTGATGCATTGACTTTGCCTCGAGGCGGTATTCTTCATGAAGATTATGGCACAAGCCTGAAAGGTGAAAATTACGGAAATGGATACACAACTAAATGCATGCAGGGAGTATCAGTATTTCTCACGCCATTTACCACTGCATTAGGCTGGGAAGGTGCATTTGTTGCGACTCTATTTGTATTTATTGGAAGTATATACTTCTTCGACAAAATTCTCAAAAGACTCAAAATTAGTCCAATATTTACTTTATTTTTTACTCTCTACCCTGCTTTTGTTTATTACAGCAGAACTATATTTACTGAACCCTATACTATTTTTACAACGATTCTTGGACTTTATTTTTTCCTAAAGGATAAAACTTGGAAGAACTTCTATCTCAGCGGACTATTCTTTGGACTTGCAATATTTATAAGATACACTCAAATCTTGGTTGTAGGTGTATTTGGGTTAGCTCTACTTTGGAAGTTGATACAGTTCTGGCTAAACAAAAAAGAAATAAATAAAAAATATCTATTAAATCTAATAGCTTTTGCAGTTGGGATACTTCCATACCTCCCAGTTATTCTTTATATAAATAATACTCTTTGGGGAGGACCATTTTCACTTGGCTATGATTTTACTGTAAGTTCATATGAGAGGTCGCTTACTTTGAGCGTTGTCCCTTTTAAATTTATTCGTTATTTCATAATCCTAAATATTTTTTATCCCGGAATGTGGTTGTTTGCATTCTTCTCAAAAATAAAAAAGAAATGGCTTTTCCTCGCTGCATCCCACATAATAATAATTCTTTACCTAACTTACAGATTATACGTCTGGGAGGATCGAATTGTAGATGCAATATTTGGAATCAGATATCTATTGCCTGTTATTCCTCTCCTAATGATTCCATACTTCGGATTTCTGGATAAGATAATTGAAAGATCTAAATTTTGGGTTATAAAAACTGGAATAATCCTTTCAATTTTCTGCTTAATTACCCTCTCAGGGGCCATTCACTTTGTACATCAAAAAAACTATCTTGAACCGAGGCGTGAAATACTAAATGAAATAATTGCCTATATTCCAGATGGTTCTTTCATTATTGGTGAACTTGATGACTTTACATACATCATGGAGCCATTCAACGATAAATACTATGAAGATGTCGAGAATATAGAAAGAATTGAAGATTCCAAATCAGAGTTAATAAAAGAAAAAGATATATATGTAGTGAAGATAACAGAGCCTAGCAAGTCAACCAGCAGACCAACACCAGAGATGATTAAATTTCTAGAAGAATACAAAGATCATCTGATCAGAATTGATAATGAAGGTAGTTGTCCATATATTGAAATTTTCAAAATTCAAGATTCTTGATTCTAGATTCGTGATTCTATGTTAAAATTCAACTATGAATAAAAGCGACTATCCAATTTTCAAAAACAACTCAAACCTAACCTATCTGGACAGTGCCGCAACTGCACAAAATCCACATATGGTAACCAATGCAATTAAAAACTATTACGAATCAATAAATGCAAATATTCACAGAGGCATTTACGAACTGAGTGAAAAATCAACAGACGCTTATGAAGAAGCACGGGTTAAGGTGGCTAAATTTGTAGGTGCAAAACCTAATGAAATAATTTTCACATCCGGAACAACAGACAGTATCAACTCTCTATCAAGAAGTTTAGGCACGTTCCTAACTAAAGGAGATACAATTCTAGTAACTGAATACGAACACCACAGTAACTTACTACCATGGATAAAGCTCGCTAACGAAAAAAAACTGAAACTTAAATACATCCCAGTCAGCCCAGATCTGAGTCTAGATCTAGATTTCATCAAAACCACACTTTCAACTTCCAACTCTCAACTATTAACTTTGACAGGTATGTCAAACGTAACAGGCTATATACCAGATATTGGAACAATTACTAAACTAGCTCACAAAAATGGTGTGCTCGTTTCTCTAGATGCTGCTCAATTGGTGCCACACAAACGCATTGATGTAAAAAAGTTAGATGTCGATTTTCTAAGTTTCTCGGGGCATAAACTCTACGGACCAACAGGCATAGGAGTGCTTTACGTTGCAGAAGAAATTTTGGCCGAACTAGAGCCATATAACGTCGGAGGAGGAATGATAACTGAAGTTTTAAAACACGATTTTAAACATAAAGAAGGTCCTGAAGGGTTTGAAGCTGGTACTCCTAATATTGCTGGAGCGATAGGATTGTCGGTGGCAGTAGATTATGTAGAATCAATTGGCTTTGAAAAAATAATTAATCACGAAAAAGAGTTAACTGATTACTTAGTAAAAAAATTGAAAGAACTAAATGAAATAGAATTATATTTAGCTCCAGAAGGAACATATCAAAGTGTTATTTCTCTAAACGTACATGGCGTTCATGCTCATGATACAGCTGATATTTTGAGCCAAAATAATGTCGCAGTTCGTGCAGGTCACCATTGCTGCCAAGTATTTATGCGAGATGTACTAGATGTGAATTCAACTATAAGAGTAAGTCTAGGTATTTATAATGATAGGGATGATATTGATAAACTTATCGAAGCTTTGAAAAAAGTAGTCACAACTTTTAAATAAATTAATTAATAACATGGCCAATAGCTAAATGCTAGCAGCTAACCTGCCTGCGGCAGGCAGTCAGCCAAAAGCTAATAGGCCAACAGCTAACTATGTCCGACCAAATTTATAGACAACAAATAATAGATCACTACAAGAATCCCAGAAATGCTGGAGTTATGGATACATATGACTCAAAGGTGAAAAAGTATAATTACTCATGTGGAGATGAAATCGAGGTATATCTCAAGATTGATAAAGATAAACTTACAGATATCAAATTTGATGCTAGAGGTTGCGCAATTGCAGTTGCAAGTGCATCACTACTTTCAGAAGAAATAATTGGAATGAAGCTAGCTGAAATTATGAGCTTAGATGCTGAATTCATCCAGGAGCTACTTGGAACTAAACTAACCTCTTCCCGATTAAAATGTGCAATGCTAGGTTTAGAAGCTACAAAAGCAGCAATTAGCCAAAGATAAAAATATTTTCTATAATTCATCTATAATTCTTTTTCTTAAATTCTCATATGGCGAATAACGGTAAATTTATTGTTATAGATGGGTCTGACGGCAGCGGCAAAGCTACGCAAACAAATAAGTTGATTGAACGACTGAAGGATGAAGGTTATAAAGTTGAGATGATAGATTTTCCACAATATGGGCAAAAAAGCGCTGGGCTCGTCGAGGAGTATCTGAATGGAAAATATGGAGGACCAGATGACGTAGGTCCTTTTATTGCATCTCTATTTTTCGCTTGTGACAGATACGATGGATCATTTAAAATAAAAAAATGGCTAGATGAAGGAAAAATTGTGATCTCAAATAGATACACTTCATCAAATATGGGACACCAAGCTGGCAAAATTTCAGATCTAAAAGAAAGGGATAAGTATCTAGATTGGATAAGTGATATTGAATTCAACATTTTAGGACTTCCTAAACCTGATCTAACCCTTCTTCTCTACTTGGCTCCGGAAACACAACAATCCTGGGTTGATAAAAAAGAAAAAAGAAATTATATAGAAAACGGCAAGAGGGATATTCACGAGAATGATATTCATCATCTCAGAGAAGCGACTAAAGCTTATAAGTACGTTGCCGAAAAATTTCATTGGCCGATAATCAATGCTCACCAATCAATTGAAGATGTTCATAACGATGTCTGGGGAGAAGTAAAAAAAGTATTATAGTTAATCGAACCAAAGACTAGCTACATTCCTACCATTCCTACAACCTACCCTCCTAATAAATCATTGACCCGTCTTCTTACACAGTGATATAATTTTTGTATGGATGTAAATTCAGACAGAAAACCAAACATCATAAAGCATATTATGGAGGTAGCTCCAAAGCATTGTGAGAACTGTGGTAATAAGTATAGTGAAACCGACTTCAAAGTAATGAAGAGCACATCGGTAAATACTCTATTACACCTCAAATGCTCTAGCTGCGGAAATACTTATATGCTTAATGTAGTAAGTCCAATGCAAGGTATGGTTGGAGCCAGCAGAACTCCGCTAAATCTGGATTTACAGTCCTCAAATGAGTTCTCAAAATTCGCTGGTAATAAACCCACGAAGATAGATGAAGCAATTGATATTTATGAAATAACGGCACACGAGAACTTCAGTGATTTTCTCTCTCAGATTACTTCATAATAATCTCAAAGTTCAATTACCTTAGAATCCTTCAGAAATCCCCTTGAAAATTCATTTTTACTGCTACTTGTAATTATCACCTGGCCTAAATTGCCGTTTATGATGAAGTCCTCAATGTTTTTACGGTGCTTTGCATCCAGCTCCGACATTATATCGTCGAGCAACAAAAGTGGTTTTTCTTCAGTAATTGCATTTATATATCTCCAAAGTGCTAGCTTGTAGATAAGTGCAGCCATGCGCTGCATTCCTCTTGAACCGATGATCCTGAGCTCTTTTCCTCCAAGTAAGAAAATTAGATCATCTCTGTGCGGCCCAAACTGTGTAGAACCCATTGCTATCTCCCTATCAAGATCTTCTTGAATCGATTCCCGAAATGCTTCATCAACCTCCTCATCTATTTCCAAAGACGAAAAATAACCAACCTCCATTCCTTCAAGTTCTACCGCGAAAAGATTTTCAGCCAAATCCGTTATGAAATTACTTATATTATCAATAAGCTCAAGCCGTTTTCTAAGAAGATACGACCCAAGTTCAACGAGTTTGTCATTCCAATAATCCAACTCTGTAAGTGAACCTGCATTAGATTTAAATTTATACAAAAGTTTATTTCTACTTCTAAGAACCTTTCGATATTGAGCTAACTTGTATGCATATGCATCATCTAGTTGAGAGAGAAATATATCCAAATCTCGTCTTCTTACAGAAGGTGATCCTGCTACCAAATCTACGGTGTTAGGGGAAAAAAATATGACATCAGACATTCTCAAAAAATCAGCAGTTGATCTATCACTGCTGTTATATTTAAGCTTTTTGTTTGTACCATCACCATTCTCGGATATTATCACCTCCAAAAGATCTCCCCCAACCTGACCGCTAATCTTTGAAAAACCTTTTGATGAATCGAAATTTATCAGATTTATTTCGGGATATGTATTGAAAGATGATCCAGTACTAAGAATAAAGGCTGCTTCCAAGGTATTGGTTTTGCCAGCACCGTTTACACCCACGATAATATTGACCCCTTCTTCGAAATCAAACTGATTATCTAGATTTTTGAAATTTGAAAGTTTGAGATATTTGAGATGCATAAATATAATATCAAGAGTTTTAACTTTGATATTATACAATAAAACTCAGATACTTATCCTTCTACCTGGTCAACTAACCATTTGGTTAGTCTTTGGTCAAAAAGTTGGTTTTTCATCTGTGTTTTAAATCTCTCAAGATCAGCTGCTGAGTAATTTGCCTCAGTGTTGATGTTGCCCATAGCTTTCTCTATCTCCTCATCTGTCACCTCCACATTACTTTCATCAGCCAACTTCGAAATGAACATCTGTCTCCTAATTAAGCTCTCCACATCATCTCTCCACTGCTGTTTTAGCTTATCTTCATCAGTTTTTTGTTGTTTGAGCCATTCTTCCCACTTAATTCCCAAGCCTTCCAATCTAACTTTATTCTGTCGCTCCCTCTCATTAAGTTCAGCTTCAATTAGAACATCCGGAACTTCAATTTTCACCTTTGACATTGTTGTATCAATAATTGAGTTTACATATTTAGCCTGATTTGATTCTTTCTTTTGCTGCGCTAAATAATCTTTCAAGAATTTTCTCAAGTCTTCCTTTGTTTTAACGTTTGGAATGTTTTGTGTCTCAATCCATTTGTCATCAACCTTTTCTGGATCTAATTTTTCTTTAGAATCGCCACCTTTTCTTTTTATCAAATCATTTACAAAATTGGTGTAAAACTCATCTAATTCTTTATCCGTAACTTCATCAGATTCCTTCTTAACTTTAACCTTTTTGAGATCTGGTATATCAAATTCTGGATAAAGATAAACTGTAGCTAAAAAGTTAATTCCTTCTTCTAACTCAAGTTTCTTTACCTCGTAACTTACGTTAATTATTCTGTCGTAATCGTTCTCTTTCAAGATTTCAAAAGTTGCTTTAGGTAATAACCTCTCAAGAGTTTCTTCAATAAGTTTATAACCCAACTCTGCTTCAATTACGTGTTCTGGAGCCTTTCCTGGACGAAAACCTTTTACTTTAACCGTCTTACCTAACCTTTTTAGCTGTGTCTTTTTTTCTTCTTCATATTGCTCCTTTGTCAGATTTACTTCAATTTCTAATTTAATATCAGAAACTTTTTTTATCTTGTTTTTATATTCCATACTCAATAGTATCTTCAAAAATTATTTACAATTAAAAATACGCTTATTAAAAGCGTACTTTGTATTATAGCATTAAATTATGTTCTGAGAGATATTATATCCGACAAGCCTTATTTTTCTTCCTCTACCTCGACTTCTACATCATCCAAATCGCCAAAATCGTCGAGTCCATCCAACTCATCTTCTTCGTCATCAACGAAATCCATATCCTCCTCTAATGCTGGGTCATCAAATTCATCCTCTTCTATATCAAGCTCATCACTTGTCTCGAGTAAAACGTCGTCATCTATTACACCTGAGTCATCTTGTTTGTTCATAAGTTTTTCTATAACTTTTAATTTAATCTTAAAATATTCTTATGAATAACACTAGATTTGTCAATAGTGGAATGAAAATTTTACAGAAAGGGAATAAAAAATTACACTAATAAAAGCTTTCTTCTTCTCAACAAGCAAAAGGCATTTATATTAGCCTATCTAAGTTCTGGAGTATATCCACACCTAGGGCAGAATTTCTCACCCTGCGCTATACATAAACGTTTTGAGCATTCAGGACATACTGCAGAGATATATATAATACCTCTACCTGAGTATGCTTGCTCCTCTTCTTCTGTAAATGTAAGCACTTGTAGATCTCTCCATCCCTGTCGATATGCAAAGTTACTTTTGTAATTTTGCATTGTTGGAGAAATTAATCAATATATTAAAACGCAGCGTTGATAGTTTAATCACAATTATTCATCCAAAAGGGGATATTCAAATCTTTGGCCAACAATAATTGTTTTACTCTCTGCATAAGGGGCACGAAGTTGGAAACGTTCTACATCGTAACTTCGGCATATATCATAACCAATTTTATCTCCAAATGATGGATCAGATAGAGGTTCTGTTAAATAGTTCGGTACTAGAACAGAATATAAATCAACTTGATTTGAGTCTTTTCCGATCTCACTCCATCCCTCCCCACAGAATTCTACTTCCGAAAGAAAATCATATGCCCCCTCATCACCATTAATATACTTATCAATTGCATCAAGAATACTTATTAGGTGTGTTTCTCTTGTAGAATTATTCTCCTCAATTTTTTTATATTCTGGATTTAGAACAACATAGAAGATACCTACCACCAAAATTATTGGTAATATTATCAAAGAGACTACCTCCAATAAAAAAATTCTTTTCTGTTTTGTATTTATAATAAATTTCATCTTTCTGACTCGATATTAGCACTAAATTTAGCAATCTTTTCTTCTTCAAGATACTCTATTATCAAAAACCTGACAGCTTCGCTATTATATTCGGAGAAATTCTCAGTATCACGAAGCTCTCCCCGAAGACGTTGGTCAATTATTAAATTCAGCCTACTTTGTTCAACTGATGCGAATGTTACTTCTGCCTTAAGAGTAAAATCAAATGTATCAACAGGATTCTCAATCTCCTTATCAGCTGCCGCAAGAATCTCTTCATACGATACTGCTTCAGGAATCAGAACATATCCATCTTTAAGTTCAATATCTTCTCCCAAGACTTCACCCGATCTTATTCTCCGGGAGAGAATAGCATTTGCGTTATCAATATCTGACTGCGACATGATACCTCCTTCAGGAACAAACGTATCCTTCACTTCTACGGTATAAGTACTAAATTCTCCTAAGATAGATGCAGATTCGGTATCTCCTACGTTTTCACCAGTAGATACAATCAAAGGAAAACTAAAGGTGATGTAGTCCCTTTGTTGTTGCTGGTCCATTGCCTTATTTTCAACCTCAAGCTCAGTTAACCTTTCATTATTCAAGTAAAAAAGCAGATAAAATAGTCCTGACAATCCAAGAATTATAATTAATAATATCTGTGAAAAAAGGGTGAGCCTAAAAGAAATTCTCCAGCGCTTCGGTTTTTCTATTGAATAACCCCATTTCTCTGAGAAGGCAGACTTAAGTGATTTCTCTCCATCTGCATTTTTATTTACCTGTTTATTCAGAATTAATTCTTGTTTTTGAATAAGTTCCTGCTCTACTTCCTGGGCTACTTGTTCCCTCATCTCTACTTTAAGGTAATTGGTCTCATCCTCATAATAATCAGGGTAAACACCTCTCAGGGCGCAACCAATTGCAATAATATAATCTGACTGAGGCGAATTGATATTTACTAAAGGCTCCAATTTCGAAAATGTCAGATTCTCTGGTAATAACTTAGTTATCCCAACCATATTGGCAATTCCCCCTGAAATGAGCCCCTGAACTATTTCTAAACCAAACTCTTCATTTAAGCTTTTTAAAAACTTCTCAATTTTCTTATTGAATGATTTAAACTCTTTTTCGATTATTTCTTTCTGTTCTTCTTCTGTTCTACTTCCATAACCGACCCTTCTGAAAAACTTTTCCTCTTTCTCTTTTGTCAGCTTCGATACTTTTGACAATTTCTCTATTAACTGATCACCACCAAAATCGATAATCTCTTTCTTATAAACAATTCCTCCAGATACAAGATAAAATATAGTTTTATTTGCACCGAAATCAATTATAAATTGAGGCGAATTGCTTGAATCAACGTGTCTGACGAGGGCACTTGCATCAGACTCAATAATATCAATAGGTAAACCAAACTCAAAAACACCTTTAACATAATCTCGTAATTTTTGCGTACTTATACCACTAAAGATATATTTAACTTTATCCTGAACTTCGACCTCTACTATTTCATACTGCCACTCTAAAGATGTATTGTGTAGATCGCTTTTAATTTTGTCGAAAATCTTTGCAGCTAAATCTTCACCTTCATTGGGCTCAATATCGACAAGTCTGTGCTCTATAAATTCATCAGGTAAAGAAACAACTAAATTTTCATATGTGAATTCCAGCTTTTCAGAAAGATCCAATAAATCATTAAAAGCACTGTCAAAAGCGGACTGGTCAATTACTTCTCCTTTTTCTACAACTCCAAAAGGCAGCTCTACTCTAGAACTAGCACGCACTTTAATACTCTTTCCTTTTCTATCTAGCTGGACAAGTTCTATTGATCGATCAGAGATATCAAGTCCTGTTGCTGTAATTTGTTTTGACTTCCTCTGTAGCATGCTTATATAAAGTATTCAAAAATATCATAATTACCAAGATATTCTGGCGCAAATGACAAAAAAGAGATAATTAAAATGGCAAGTGCAATTATTCCTAACATAGAACCAAACGGTACCTTAACTTTGTTAATTTCTACCTTTTGAATTTGAGCCATTAGTAAACCAAGCAATACTCCCAAAAAGCTTGCCAGTGTCACTATTACCAAAAATTGAAATAGAGTGAAAAATAGTCCCAAAACAAAAGCCAGCTTAACGTCGCCAAAACCCATCTTATTTTCACCAGTAAATTTAAATACTGCAAAAAAGAATGCTGCTGCAAGAAGTGCAGATAATATTGCAGATATAGGATTAGTTCCGATTAATATAATTCTTGCTATTGCTAATATTAGTAGAAAAACCTGCATCTCATTTGGAATTTCCAGATACAAAAAGTCGCTAATTATTATCACAAATATTCCAAAGCCAAAAAGTAAATATAAAACTACTTCAAGGGTATCAAGTCCTGGTGCAAGTGTGAGCTGGCCTAAAAATGCTGCATATATACCGAAACCAATTTCAGCTAATGGATTAAACACTGAAATCTTTTTTTTGCATTTTTTACATCTTCCTTTGAGTAGAAAATAAGAGATAATAGGGATAAGTTCTGCGCTTTCTAACTTCTTATGACAGGATTCACATTCGGATCTATCAAAAAATAAGGGTTTGTTGAATTTTAATCTATATGCAAATGCACCCGCACCACTTGCAAGTATCGCTCCTAATATGAAAAATATTGTCAGTGTAAAACCTATTATCATCATATCTAATTTATACCATTTTGAGCCCAAATACAACCTTATAAAGCCTTTGATATCCCCTATTTATGTGATAAAATTACAGTGTTCTTTGATTATCGAGCTTTTCAATAGAAGTAAACGAAACAGTCCTGAATCAATTTGCTCCAGTAGCTCAACTGGATAGAGCACCTGTCTTCGGAACAGGGGGTTGGGGGTTCGAATCCCTCCTGGAGCATATAATATTTCTTAGTGAGCAACGCGAACTTAGAAATATTTATGCCCTGTACACGAACACTGAACAATGTGAAGTGGAGTTGTTCAGGGCATAGGTAAAGTTTAGTTTCTGTAAATTTAAAAAGCGAACGTTACAAAAACTAATGCCCTGTACACGAACACTTAACAGAATGAGGTGGAACTGTTCAGGAACATCTATAGACAATATTGCTCTTTAAAGGTAAAATTAGGCTCGTTTTGAAAAATCCTTAAAAATATATCGTCCCGTGAAAATTTGCCTTGCAAATTTTACGGGACTATACAAAATTCGCAACTTGTCGCACATTGTTTACAAGTTACTGAATTAAGTAATGGGCTGCTAGCTCAATGCTCAAGATAATCTTGACGAGATAGATAAAATCGAGTCATAGAGTATCTTAGTCCCGCGAAGTCTTGACGAAGCGGGAGTAGAGCTTTTAGAACTTTTTAAACAAAAAATCTTTAAGATATGCCCTGAACAAGCTCTCTTTGTTCGCTATTCAGGGCTACACAAAATATGCACATCGTCTCACTTTGTTCACGATATGCAATATTTAGTAGTAGGGCTGCTAGCTCAATGGTAGAGCATCCGGCTCTTAACCGGCAGGTTCGGGGTTCGAGTCCCCGGCAGCTCACGTAAAATCAAAATGAGTTTTGCGAATTTTAGATTTTACGTGATCGTGTGGACGAACAGAGTGAGTCTTTACACGATAGCTTCGACTTCATTTTGATCACGTGAC
>NPID01001940.1_pt3 | contig 77123 bp, 77 predicted proteins | sample 8637491 | NCBI WGS metagenome assembly NPID01 (sample SAMN07420843, study PRJNA396082) | bioreactor metagenome | isolation source: sample BA6 brine-fed electro-methanogenic bioreactor BA | place: Japan: Kochi | collected 2016-06-14 | reverse complement strand
GGAGGATTCCGTCAAGGGCGGCGAGCCGCTTCAGCAACGAAAGAGGAGAAATGCCGCCGAAAAAGGCAAGGAAAAGGGAAAGTCCAAGAAGGGCGGTCAGTGTGCCCCATTCGCCGGCAATGGCCACGGAAAGCGCGAAAATCGCGGCAAAAGCGACCTTGATCCGAGCATCGGTGCGGTGCAAAAGCGATCTGCCTGCATTCGGTATTTCTGCCATAAAAGAACCGGCCTCCTAACCTTTTTTTCGTTCTTTCCTATTTAACCCCCAAAGCGCCACGCCAATGAGGCCTGCGATATAACCTATTCCTCCTGCTATCTCGGTTATACCAGGTTTCGCGAGCTGCCTATTCAGCCTGAGGATCTCTTTTTTCAGGGGTTCCAGCTCTTCTTTTGCGACCTTGCGAATGGCCCTCTCGATTTCTTCAATGGTCATTCCGGACATATCGCCAAGTCTGTTCTCACCATTTTCCTCCGTCGTGGTTGTTTCTTCGTGCAGGCTTCCTTCTTCTGCACCAGTTAAGGCCAGATCCATTTCACCACGGTGCCCGGCTCCGGCGTAGACCACCACCGACAAGTTCCCCCTTTTTCCGAAAAGAGGAAGTGAAAACCTGCCTTCCCTGTCGGTAAAGCTTTCTGCCAGGACTTTTCCTGAGTCCTCTCGCAACTTGACGACCGAGTCTTTCACAGGTGATCCGTCGTTAAAATAAGCCTCTCCAATCACGGCATCCCCGTCGACATAGGCGAAGACGTTAAGCCTGTGTGCTTCGGCGGGGTTACCAAAAAGAGCAATCGACACAATCATGACAAAAACAAACGCACTCTGGCGCATTCGGAATAAACGGGAAAGCTTCATATGTCGCCACTGCTCCCGTCATCTTGAATTCCCAAAAACCTCGGCGCGGCCTTCCATATCGAGGAGACAATAAACGCCGTGATCACACCTTCGACAAGCGCTACCGGCATATTGGCACTAATCAATACGAATGCCGTCGACCGGAAAATTTCACCTTGCGAGGCCAGGGCGGCCGATACACCCACGGCAGCACCTATAACTCCGCCGCAGCCGGCCAAAAAACCGCAAAACGCTGGAGAGACACGCTTTTTTAAAAGATATCGTCCTACCAGGCCGAAAAGAACCCCCGGCAGAGCCATTGCCGTAGTGTTTACGCCCAAAACGACAAGTCCTCCGAACTGGAAAAGAACAGCTTGCAGCAAAAGGGCCGCGACATAAGCCGGAAAAAGGGAGAACCCCAACAATATACCTCCCAGGCCGTTTAGGATAAGGTGAACGCTTGAGACTCCAAGGTTAACGTGAATTAACGAGCATACGAACAAAGCCGCGGAGACGATCCCGCACCTCTGGACCGCCTCAAAGGACAACTTTTTTATTCCGTAGGCGGTGCCTGTCAAGGCGACAGCTGCTCCTGCGACAAGCACCGGTGCGGATAGAACGCCTTCAGCAATGTGCAAGAATATTACCTCGCTTTTTCTGCATACACCCAGATAACCGCTCCAAGTTCGACCGGAGCTTCTTCACCCGAGGGGCTTTTCATCCTTTCGGGCGCCTCGGCCAGGGCCGCGAAACCCCACCATCCGGCCCATGGAATAGCCCAGGAAAAAACGCCCTTATCGTCGGTCCGTGTAACCTGGGTTAGTAAGGGGTCCGACGGAGCCTTGACCTTTGAGTCCGTATTGTAAAACTCCACTTCAACATAGGCGTTTCCCACCGGCTTGCCATCCACGATGAAACGTCCCGTGAAAAGGTTTCCTTCCCAAAGCCCGTAAGGCCGCGTCAAGGGTATTATCTCCGCACGAAGTCCGACGGGTTCGTCCCAGCCTTCTTCCATGCCGAAGGCGTTCACAACGGTCTTGGCGTAATGGATGATATAGCATCCTTCAGAAGGCTCCCAGTATGGGACAGGTTCCACGTAGAATATATGATCACCGGGGCGTTTGATCTCGAAGGCGCTTTCCCACGATTTAAGTCCTTCGCTTGTCGATCTTTTTTCCAGCAAGGGAAGGAAGTCTGTTTTTTCGCCCCGGGCCAAAAGGCCGAACGAAATGGGTTTTTCCATGTCCATCAATATTTGCTCAAAGGGATGGGTAAACTCCAGTCTCAGGTAAACGGAACGGTTTTCGCCGTGGGATATTATCGAATCACCAGGAAGTATTACCTGAAAATGCGCGAAAGCAGGGGGGCAAAAAAAGAATATCAAGGCGAGGAAAGAAAACAGTTTCAAACATCGAGACATGCGAACTCCGCCTTCCGAAGGTATTTGAGACATCCGTGTTACGATATCCCGGAAAAATAATACGCTTTTTCATTCACAAAGTCAAAGACCTTTTCTAAAAGCGTCCGGCAAAAAGTATGTAGAGCTTGGCTTGAACAAAAGCACAAGACATCTTTTAAGACAAAAAACAAGGGCCCGGGAGTTTTTCCCGAACCCTCTAACGCTTTAATGGTGCCGGAGGGGAGACTCGAACTCCCACAGGCTCAAAGCCCGGCGGATTTTGAGTCCGCTGCGTCTACCATTCCGCCACTCCGGCGCAGGAACTATTTTGTTGTCGCTCTCGCAATTTGTCAACCTCACGACTTCCTCAAAAATAATCTCTTCGAAAAAGGATTGTTTCCTCAGAAATTTTTAAAAAGGGCAATCGCCCTGGAAGGCGACCGATAGTTTATCGCAGGTCGTACACCGATGGTCTCCTGTCCTGAAAAACAGGGATTTCACGCCGGATTACGTCCACATTGCCGATTTCTGCTTCTTTGCAAAGGATTCCTTCCGTTCCATCGGGCAACTCTCCGACAATTTCGCCCCAAGGGTCTACGATCATTGAGTGGCCTGTAAATTCATTGTCCCCTTCGTTACCAACACGGTTGCAGGCGGCAACGTACATCTGGTTTTCGATGGCCCGAGCCATGAGGAGCTTGCGCCAATGATCTATTCTGGGTTTGGGCCATTGGGCCGGGACGAAAAGCAGCTTGCATCCCGAAAGCGCAAGAGACCTTGCCATCTCCGGGAAACGGATGTCATAACAGATGACTGCACCGCAGGGTATTCCGTCGAGCTCAAAACGGCAAAGGGAATCGCCGCCGGAAAGATGCTGGTGCTCATCCATAAGCCTGAACAAATGAACCTTGCTGTATTCCGCAATTCTCCTGCCTCCACGATCGAAGACAAAAAGCGTGTTGAAGACCTTGCTTCCCGACTTGTTGGCCACTGAACCGGCCACGATGTTGACGCCCGAAGCTCTTGCGATCGGGGCCAAAAGAGCTTCCGTGGCCCTGCCGCCGGGGTCTGCGATTTCGCCCAGGTTTTCGAAAGAGTAAGAGGTGTTCCACATTTCCGGAAGAAGTATAACATCGGGCTTTTCCTCCGCGGCCTTGCGGACCATGGCGGCCACCTTATTCGCGTTTTCCACGGTCTTTCCTTGCGCAATGTCCATCTGGACGATCGATATTTTCATGGGCGCACTCCTTCTTTACTGATTTCCTTTTTAGGAGGATCGCTTAAGATGCGGCCTAAAAATATCGCTTTGCCCCCCGAAGATCAAGCCGCAGATAAGCACTTCAGTGGGATAATTCACACCGAAGGAAATGTGTGATATAATACCCACAATACTACAAAAAGGAGGCGTAACCATGGCTTGTTGTGGTAAACCCAAAAAAGAAGAAGAAAAGAAACCTTGCTGTGGCGAGGAGAAAAAAGATTCCTCCTGCGGTGGAGAGAAAAAGGAAGACAAATAACTCGGGCCAGATCTTTGGGCGAGGAGCCCCTGGCTTTTCTTCCAACCAGGACGGCAGCCGCAATAAAATGGCTGTCGTCCTGGTTTTTCCCGGGGGATCGAAGTACAATGTCCGGGAATTAAAAACGGGAGGAGATACCTTTGTCCCTGGAAAAAATGAAAGGTTCCGACGGTTGTTTCGTCTGTGACCAGAGCGGAAAAAACCCCAAAGCTCTCGGAATAACCGTCTACTGGGATCCCGAGGAGAAACGGGCGGAAATTCCCTTCAAACCCGAATCTGACTGGTGCGGTTTCGAGGGCATTGTTCACGGAGGCATCCTTGCAGCTATTGCCGACGACGCCATGTCCTGGGCACTCAAGCAATCCACAGGCACTTTCGGGTTCACGGCAAGCATGTCGGTGCGGTATTTGCGCCCAGTAAAGTCCGGCGGGACCTATAAAGCTGTTGGTACCGTAACGAAAACAGACGGCAGGAAGATTCATACCCGATCCCGCATACTGGACGAAGCGGGTAATACCTGTGTGGACGTGAAGGGAATTTTCGTAGTTCCGAAAAAGAACATATGATCAGGAGGCAGACAACCATGAACAAAATAATACTGACGCACTACGCAGCTGGGGAAGATACATGCGACCCGGTCATCGAGACAAGGAAAACCATCGAGACGCTGCTCAGGCAGATGGGGCCCAAGATGGAAAAGATCGGCTTCCAGGTAATCGTCAGGGAAGAACCGGCCGCGGGAAAAGATGACGCTGAAAGTGACCGCACGAATCTCATTACCCTGGCCTGTCCGGAACTGGGTCTTGAAGAGACGCCCCTGGAGGACTTGATCGGGGCGGAATCGAAAATGGAAGATTGTTCCTGCGGTGAAGGACAATGCAGAAGTATTTCGCTCGAGGGGCAATCCTACCAGGCCGTGCCCCCGGGGCTTGTAACAGACGGCCTCCTCAGAGTCGCCTTCTCCGCCATGGAGGCCATGGGCGGCGGAGGCTGTAACTGTTGCGACTGCAACGGCTGCGGTATGTAAAACCAACGCCCGAAGGTTACTCAAAACAGACAACGCAAAAGGAGCGCACCCGTCAGCGCTCCTTTTGCGTTATTAGCAACCCGTGATGATACAATGCAACATAAGCAGTAATACAAGAAACTTGGCGAGGTGAAATTCATGAGTCCTCCGTGGATAACGACAAAAGGCGGAGACAGCGGAACGACGAGTCTGGGAAACGGAGAGAGAGTGCCCAAAGATCATCCCAGGGTCGAACTATACGGCACCCTGGACGAATGCCAGGCGGCTATAGGCCTTGCCCGAGCTACCAGCTGTTCCGGCGAAATCGCCGACGAGCTTTACAAGGTCGAAGACCAGCTTGGTCTTGTTATGGGTTATCTGGCGCTTTACCCCGGCCTGGAAGAACCATCCCCCACTCCCCTGGAAAAGATCGTAGAGCGGGTCAAGAACGAAATTGGAGAAACAGCTAGATTCGTCCGGCCCGGAGACACCCTGCCGGGAGCCGCCCTTCACATGGCCCGGACCATAGCTAGGCGAGCAGAAAGGACCGCCGTCAAGCTTTTCAGAAACCAGGAGATAGACGAAGGTACCTACGCTTACATCAACAGGCTTTCCGACGCCATCTACGCCTTGTCGCTATGGACCGACAAGATCACCAAAGATTGCGAAAAAAAATGACCCTCCGCGTTCTTTTCTCGAGGTGAAACGGAGATGTTTTGTGTATAATGAGCGTAGTATACGAAAACGTCGCCCAGTTTTTCTCGAGAGGAGAACAGTGACCATGGCAAAAAACCCTCTTTCGCCAACACGAAACGTCGATCTCAGACAAATAGTTTACGAAAAGATAAAAGAAGCCGTTGTAGAGGGGATCATCAAACCTGGAGAACGCCTTTCGGAGGTTGAGCTTGCGGACAAGCTGGCGGTTTCGAGAACTCCCGTCAGAGAAGCTATCCGCCAGCTAGCGCAGACAGGACTTGTCACGCTTGAGCCTCGAAAGGGCGCCTACGTGGCACTACCGACGATAGAAGACGCATCGGACCTTTATGAACTTCGGGCACACCTCGAGGTGCTTGCAGTGCGCCTCGTGGCGGAAAATCCTCCCTTGAGTGAACTGGAAAGATACAGGACCGTCTTCGCTTCCATGGACGACAGTACGGAATCCAGCCATTACCTGGAAGAAGACAGCAAATTCCACTCCATGCTATACGAAGCTTCTGGCAACAAGTATCTCGACATCATGCTTAAAAACATAGCGGACCTTGTAAACCTCTGCCGTCATTATTCAGTCGAGAACCTTTCCCTGACGATCCTGGCCGAAGACCATGTGAAAATCATCGATGCGTTAAAAAAGCGCGACGCCCCGGAAGCGGAACGTCTCATGCGCATCCATCTCGAAAGGTCACGGGAAGGCCTGGTTCAGTATCTGCGCAACCACCCCGAAAAGACTGCGGAGAGAAAGCGCTAGCCACATTTCACAACCGTCGATTTGCGCCTGGATGATGCGGAGGAGAAAGCCCTATGGAACTGACCTTCTTTTTCTACAAACTAGTGAAAAGCGCCCTTGTCCCGCCGGGGCTTTTCGCTTCCATAGCCCTTTTCTTGTCTATTTTAGCCTTCAGAAAGCCGCGTAAACCATTTCTCGGGTCCTGCCTCCTGGTTTTTGCAACAATCCTTTGGATCCTTGCAACCCCATTAGGCGAAAGACTCATACTGGCCCCACTGGAGGAATCTTTCAAGCCGTCGCTTCCGGAAGCCGGAAACCCCGTGGTTATGGTTCTGGGAGGCGGAAGCAGATACGGCGAGGGACAAGAGGATGTCGAGCCGGGGCCTTATTCGCTACAGCGTGTAATGGGCGCCTTCTCTCTCGCGAAAACCCACGAATGGCCTATACTGCTTACAGGAACCAGGCCTACCGGCTCCGACTACATCTCGGGAGCCCGGGCCATGGCAAAGACGTTGAGGGAAATGGGTTTTAAAGGAACGATTCTGCTTGAAGAGGAATCCAGGACTACCTGGGAAAATTTCGAAAAATCCGCCGAGCTCATTGATATTTTCGGATTCGATGCCGTCATAGTCGTCACAAACGCCTTCCACATGAAGCGAAGCATCTGGTGCGCCGGGCAAAACCTTCAAAATGTCGGGATATTCCCCTGGCCTGTCGGCCGATTTGCTGACAAACGGCCTCTGGATGCTCTCGACTTTCTTCCAGATTCGCTACATGGAACCATTCTTGGACTGCGGGAGCACGTCGGGCTCGCGGCATACCGCTTCCTCCACGGCAACTGACAAAAGGTTAGAAATGATCTTAATCCGTTGAGCCGTCCTGGCGAAAACGCCGCCAGAACCGCGCCAGTCGCTTCGCCATGTTTTTTTCGGCCCCAATTGTACCTGGATAATAAAAACGTCGGCTTTCTTTTAAATACTGTTGGGGGATCCAGTGCCCCGGAAAGTCATGGGGATACTTGTATCCTGTGCCATGGGGATCGAGGTGCGGAGGTATTTCCTGTATGTCGCCCCCTTCTATGGCCTTCATCGCCCTGTCGACGGCCATATAGGCGCTGTTGCTCTTGGGAGCCGATGCAAGGTAGATTACGGCTTCTGAAAGTATGATCCTGGCTTCGGGCAATCCCACCATATCTGCGGCATATGCCGCTGAAGCGGCTATGTTGATGGCCCCGGGATCGGCCAGCCCCACGTCCTCCGCTGCGAAAATCAAAAGTCGACGGGCGATGAAGCGTATGTTCTCACCTCCCGCAATGAGCCTTGCAAGCCAATAAACAGCCGCATCCGGATCGGAGCCCCTGAGGCTTTTAATCATTGCGGAGATTATCCTGTAATGCTCGTCCTGATCTCTGTCGTAACGCAAAAAGGCGCCATGGGTCCGGCTGCGGATATGCTCCGTTTCCAGCAAGCTCCCGCCAGAAGCGGCCACGGCAAGAGCCGCCGTCTCAAGACGAAGCAAAGCCTGTCTCGCATCTCCCCCGGAAAGTCTCGCGATTTCCTCCAAAACTCCATCCTGTGCCTTTATGCCGAGATCGGCTATACCTTTTTCCGGGTCTTCCAGAGCCCTTCGCAACAACTGGACAAGGGAATCGACGTCCAGTGGATGGAGCTCCAAGACCACCATCCTGGAAAGCAGGGTCTTGTTTATTTCAAACCATGGGTTTTCCGTGGTGGTCCCCATCAGGACCAAGTCGCCTCTTTCGACATAGGGCAGAAGTACGTTCTGCTGCTGGCGGTTAAAATGATAAATTTCATCTACGAAAGCCACGGCGGCAAGCCCTGTCTGCCTTTTCAGCCCCAGGGCATCCTCTACCAGCCCTCTCAAGGCGGCCACGTTGGCCGTCACGGCGTTGACTTCGAGAAACTCCCGTCCGGTCTCGTTTGCCATTATCCTGGCAAGGGTAGTCTTGCCGACTCCGGGGGGACCATAGAGAATACAGCTTGGCACTTTGCCGGAACGAAGAAGTTTCGCCAGGGAAGAATCCGGCCCCGTAAGGCGCGGCTGCCCCACGAAGTCTTCCAGTTTTTCCGGCCGCATGCGTTCTGCAAGAGGTATTTCCCATTTCCGCGGTTTTTTCGAAGCCTCTTCTTCCTGGTTATCCCAAAGGCTTCGTTCCCGGTTCATCCAATCACCTCTGCAATAAATTCGTCGATTTCATCTACACTCGGAGGCAGAAGCAGTCCTTCGTTTCCCGAACGAATTTCAAGCTGGGGGAAACGCTCACGAAGGAATCGTTCCAGACACTCCACAACAAGCCTTCCCGTCCAATCCCTCGACAGAAAGGGAGTCTCGGCCCAGTGCCCAACTGAAATTATCTCGTCGGAGTGGATGATAAGACAACCCGCACCCAGTCCAGCCGCTTTTAACGCAACGACAAGGGCTTCCGGCGATTCTTTCGGAACCCGAAGTTCAAGGCGCCAGGCCCTTTCAAGCCACCGATTCCCTCTTTGTGAGACTATATCCTTATATTCCCAGGGGACTAAGGGTTCGGGGCGCTCCAACGAAAGAACCAGGTCCATCAACCGCTCGAAGGCAACATCAGTCCAGCGTAGCCAATCTTCTTCCTGCCGTTCTACCAGCACCGACCTCATGCCGGCCCTTCTGGCACCGTATAGGTCATAAAGGTAATCGCCGACGACTACGCACTTGTCTGCGGGGACGCCGATCGCATCCGCCGCAGCCCAAAGGGCTTTTGGGTCCGGCTTTAGGGCCCCTCCGTCGCGGGAAAAAACACTTTCTGGCAGCTTTATGCCACAATGCCGCGCAGCCTCACGAATCGCATCCATGCAATTCCTGGAGACCACGGCCCAGGGTATTCGCTTCTTTTCAAGCCAGCTCAGAAGTTCATAAGCCCCCCGAACGGGAGTCGCCCTGGAAGCTCCTTCCATTTCGAGTTCGTACAGGTCCTTTTCAAGAGACAGTCTCTCTTCTGGCGTCAGCAGGTGGTCTGATTCGATTAACGGGACTCTCCGACCCCCGAAATACTTGTCTCGGATACCCTGAAAATCCAGCCTGGTATCGGCCAGCACACCATCCCAATCGAGTATGAATCCCTCGGAAAGAACAGGATGCCAGAAAGGAGGATATACGACGGACATGCAGCACCTCCGCGCAAGACACAAAGGACGAAAGATTTTAAAGAAAAAGAGGGTATGAGAGCCTTTAAGGCCCCATACCCCTTTTGTTGTGAAGGGTTCCCCGCAGCTGCCGTGACACGAAGGCCTTGACCCGATCCTATTATGTGGAAGTCTACCGGATCTGAGCTTGGTCGGCTGAAGCCTCCTCTGCCGATCCGGAAAGCGACCTCCGCGGGTCGAGTGTTGGCTCAAGGCTCTTCACCATGTTCACGAACAGCGCAGGGCCCAAAACACCCCGTCCAACACGCTTGTATTATAGCATATCACTACGTCGACCGCCTTATTTAAGGGTTATAATTATCCATATCTCTAAAACAGGGGGATCACTTCAATGTGGAGAGGCCGACTACCCAGGCATATACTCGAAGTAGCGCACCGAAGCTATGTAGCCCGGGATAAAAGCCTGTTGCACGAAAACAGCGACAAGCGCCTTATAGATTGCGGGCTCGGAACAAACCCACTGGGTTTTCCCCCCTCGCTCCGGAACGTGCTTGAGGGTGTCGCCGAAATGGCGATCTGTGAATACCCCTCGCCGACGGCGGAAGCGCTTCGAAAAGCCATAGCTGATTATATCGGGATTTCAGGCATTGATGAGGGCTCTGTACTTGTAGGCCACGGTTCCATCGATATTCTCATCACCCTCATCCGTCTGCTCCTTCCGCCCGGTTCGCTCCTTTCCGGCATCTGCCCGCAGTTTACGGATGTTCCAATCCAGGCCATGCTGAACAGCGTTCGGTACCACCCCGTTGTGCTAAAGGCACCCCTATATTCCGCGGGGGAAAAAGAATGGATGAGGGCCGTCAACATCAGACCCCACGTTCTTTACATAGACCGCCCGCACAATCCTACGGGACAATTCCTCCCCCTTGCGGACCTCAAAAACATAATAAGCGAATGCCTGAACCGGGGATGCTGGGTTATAGTCGACGAGGCCTATGGAGACTATCTTCCAATGGAGGAATCAGCCCTTAACATCGACTACCCCAATTGTATCGTCACGAGGGGGTTCTCCAAGGCTTGGGGGCTTGCCGGACTGCGCATCGGGTATGGAGTCATAAGAGACCCGGAGCTACTGGAAATATTTTCTCGTCTGCAACCACCCTTCTCGGTAAACACCATTGCGGAAACCTGTGCCGCCGAGGTTTTGAAAGACAGGGCCTTCCTTGAAAGAACGAGAAAATACGTCAGGGAAAGCAAAAAGGCACTTATCGGAATTCTGGGGAAAAAAGAGAAATTTGAAGTGGCGGACACTCATCCCGACACTCCGATATTTCTTTTATCGCAGCGAAAAGGAAACCTCCATGAACGCCTTGTCGCAGAGGGTATCTCAAGCGAACCCGGCAGAGGGTACCTACACCTGGGCGAAAACTCCGTGAGACTGCGTGTCCCTCCCGAAAACCAGCTGTCAGAAGCTTTAAGCCGATTCAAAAACCTTTAGCCCCGGTTCGGTTCTTTCATAGTCCAATCCAGGCAAGAAAATCTTCCGGTTCAAAAAGGCCTTCATGGAAAACTGCAAGTTGTGTTTTCGTGTCGAGGGACAAGTCGGGAACGGGTGAAAGGCTTTTCATACTTTCCTTTAGCCGATCCGCGACTTTTTGCGCTCCTTCCAGCGGTGTATGGGGCATAAGGAGAAGGACTGAATCATCGAGACGGCCTGCGATATCCACGTTCCGAACGCTTCCCAAAACCTGCCTGGCGATAATTCGAATCGTTTCGTCTTCTATCTTAGAACCACCTTTTTTCACAAGATCTTTCATATTCGATACTTTCAAGACGATGAAAGAAAGGGGATAGCCGTACCTCCTGGAACGGTCCATTTCTGTGGAAACAATACGCTTGAACATGGATGAAGCATACAGTCCGGTTACCGGGTCCCTGGGATACAGACTTGCTATGCCTTCTACGGCCCTGTTTCTTTCGAAAAGCGAAATCATAACCGGCCAGAAGGTTTTTAGAACCTCGCCATTGATTCGGGCAAATCCCCCGCTTCGCCTTGAGAGGCTGACAAGCACAGCGGGCGTTCTTCCCGTCAACAGGACTCCAGCCGATAGTGAACCGACGCCTGCAGCCTTCATGAAGCTCTTCCATTTTCCCGCGTTCTCTTTCCAGGGAATCGTCCATCGGTTGCCTTCAGATATTTCCAATTCTCCGAAGGCATAAGGCACTGGACCATCGGGCGTCTCAGCCAGTTCCAGCGCGAAAGTGAGCAACGATTGAGAAGAACTGCTTCCCAAGGTATCCTTAGCCTTATCCATGGAAAGCATCCATCGTCCCTGAGCGTCGTCCCAGAGGAAAACACCGTTCCAGTCCACGTCTAGCAAAGTGATCGTTTCCTTCAGGATTTCCGTGATCAAGTCCCTGGCCTCGTACAATCCCATCATCTCGAGCATTCTGTCCCGAACCTCGAAAAGGCGGCAGTTTATTACCTGTTCCGTTCTGTCTTCGATCGCAGCGAAAAAGTACCCCTTTGCGTCACAACAGCAGGTACAAGAAATCTCCTTTTCACCCGGGATAATATCCCAATTATTTCGACTCCAGCCTTCCTTTTTCAGGGCTTGCCGGAAAGGTTCCAAATTCAGGGGATAGACCTTTCCTTCGAAAAGCTCTTCCGCTAATAACGCTTTTTTCGGCCGGGATATTTCAAAAAGCCGACAAAATTGTTCACCGACCGCTTCAACCGTAATATTCCCTTCGTCGAAACGCCCTGCCAGCATGGGCAGCTCCAATTGTTCAGGCAATGTTTCAAACATTTTAAGCAAACCCTGTTCCTCGAGCCACCCGATAACCTCAGGCATGACTTTCACCCCTTTTTCTACTCCCGTCACACCGCCTGTGTGATAAACTTTATGTGAACCAGTATAAGGAGTGATCCCAATGGGTACAAGCAAAATGTTTTTACGAAATCTCGTGGTTGTGTCTATCATCGTCGGGCTTTTCGCGTTTTGGTCCACACCGGCTCTCGCCAGTGCCACGCCCCAGGAGCGAATAGACAAAGCCATATCGATACTCCGGGAAATGGCTTCCGAGGAAGATTCCTGGCGCATGGGCAAGCTTCTTTCCGATGCCAGGGGAGTTGCCGTTTTCCCCTCGGTAATCAAGGTGGGACTTATGCTCGGCGGACAACACGGTGACGGTTTCATGTTGCTGCGAGATCCTTCGACGGGGAAATGGTCAGGCCCCAATTTCGTTTCAATCAGCGGTGCTTCATTTGGCCTCCAGATTGGGGTTCAGTCCATTGGCCTGGTGCTGGTGATAACCAACGACGAAGGAGTCAAGGGTTTCATGGCCGACCAGGTAAAGCTCAGCGGAGATTTATCCGTGGCTGCGGGTCCCGTGGGGCGCCATACCGAGGCCGGGACCGATACCCGATTCAAGGCCTCCATCTACAGCTATACCATAGCGAAGGGGCTTTTCGCCGGCATGAGCCTGGAAGGAGCGGTGGTCCGCGTGGACAGGAACGCCAATGCAGCTTACTGGGGCGGCCCCGTGACCGCTCCGGAGGCATTGGAACGACCTGCTTCGGACAGCCGGATTCTTCCGGTTCTCCGGGAACTCGAAAATATCATGACGAAAACGCAGTAAGGACTTGTCTAGGGATGGACGAAACCATAAGTGAACACTGCGTTCGTGGACATTTCGGGGACGAAACCGTCAGGGTTTGTGTCTTAAAACCTCGTAACAGTCAGATGGAAGCTCCCCTGGTGATACTGTTGCACGGGGTTCACGGCTGTGCGGACATGTCCTGCGAAAACAAGTACGGCCGTCTTTCAAGAATGCTCAACCGCCTGGGGGCTGTAGCGGTAACTATAGAGACAAGCCGACTCAGGCGGGACCGTGAAACCTTCGGAGACGACCGTGAAAGTTGGGCCTGGGCGGCTTTTAGAGGAAAAACCTTCGCCGATGATCACGCAGACGTCCTTGAAGGCCTTTGTTTCGTCCATTCCCTTTACCCTGATAAAGCCCCCTGGATCTGGGGGTTCTCGCTGGGCGGGATTCACGCCGTTACGGCGGCAGGTGGCCGTTCGGAGACAGTCCTGAAGGCTTATAAAAAAATTGTGCCCAAACCCGATTTCCCCATCAAGGGGATCATAACCAGCGGAAGTGGAGACAGCCTTCGCCCTGAAGCGGAAGATTCTCTCAAGCTCCCTATACTTGACTCCATGCCCCCTGTAAAAATCCTGCACGAGGCGGCGGGGCGAATTTCGGCGAAATTTTTCGTTTCCTTCCGAGGCAGCATGGATGAAACCTTTTCCGAGGCCGCCTGCAGGAGAATAGTCGAACTAGTTCCGCTCCCGGAGGGACGAAAGATCTTTGAAACGATAGAGGGTGCAGACCATGCCTTCCGCACCATGTACGGTCGCTCTTCAGCCCATCCACTCGAACAGATGACAGACCGCCTGGCACCTTTACTGCACCCAGGGCCAACCCGCCTCGATACCGAAATATCCTAAAACCACCGGGCCCGCCAAAAGGGCGACCATGCCGCCAAGGGCCAGGAAGGGGACCAGGGGAAGAGCCTGTTTCCGGGTGACTCTTTTCGATAAAAGAAGTACCAGGGCGGTCAAACCACCGATCATAAGGCCGAAATAGATCCCGACTATGGCCAGTTTCCATCCGAGCGCGGCACCCATCCCGCCGGTCAGGCCGGCATCTCCCCATCCCATGCCGCCTTTGCTTACAAGTATAACCGCCGCAATAAAGCCAAAACCGAGCGCCGCTCCTGCCAGACCATCCAAAAGAGCTTCCGTTCCACCGGCAAAACGCATCAAAAAAACCGTGGCGCCGGGAATCCAGGCATAAAAATCGTAGACATAGCCGGAATAAATATCAGTCAGGGAATTCAGCAACAACCCATATCCCAGGACAAACCCCGCGCAGGAAGCCCATGAAAGGCCCCACTTCCATGCAATGGCCGCTCCGATGCATGCCCCGGCCACTTCGACCATGAAATAACCTGCTGAAAAAGGGTTGCCACAATACCTGCATCTGCCACCAAGCCACAGGTAAGAAAACAGGGGGATCAAATCGGGAAGCCTCAAAACTTGTCGGCATTCTTCACACCGGGAACGCTCCGCCCCCCACCAGGACCTTCCATGGATAGTCCTCAGCGCGACCACATTGATGAAAGAAGCCATGCATGCTCCCAGGTATCCGCTCAAAAGGATCCATAAAAACTTCACCAGGCCACCCCCCCGATTCCAGGCACGACAAATGGTTTCATTTTACCTCAAGGTAGAAATACCCGCTCTTTTCGCAGATCGTTCAACATGATAATATATTATTGTGCATAACTAAAAAGAGCGTCAGGAGGTGACGGACGATGCCCCGAAAGATGCTCGTAGCGGTCGACCTGAGCCGCATGGGAGAGCAGGTCGTCGATTACGGTTTGAACCTTGCGGCCCGTCTGGACGTCAGCGCCAGTTTCCTGCACGTGGTTCCTCATCCCTATCTCTTCAAAGGCTATGAACCATGGGTCCCCCGGGAAGGGATAGATCAGGAAGTTTCCCAGATCGCCAGGAAACGGCTTCTTTATTATATCCGGCAGTCCGAGGCAAAAAATCCCGAGCTGCGACATGTGGAATGTGATATCCATGTTCTGGAGGGAAATCCCGGGGACGTTATCATACGTTTCGCCAAAGAGCACGACTACAACCTCATTGTGACTGGATATCGTGGACACAGTGCCATCGAGCGCCTGGTAGTGGGCAGCACGGCTTCTACTGTAGCCCGCTACGCGCATTGTTCCGTCCTTATCTATCGTCCGGGATCGGAACTGTCATAAAGAAAGGCCGGCAAGGCACACGGATCCGGGGTTAAAACAGGACGGCCCGATGAAAAATTACAGGATGAAGGGCAAGCATTTAGTCCGCCAGATTGACTCTTGAGAAAGCACCAGGTAACGCGCTGGCGCGTCGGATGAAAATGCATCTCGCCGCCGAGGTTCACAATTTTCGGTCGACGACGTAAAAGGCTGGGGCATGCAATTGCCCCAGCCTTGTTGATTTTGGTTACTGTTTCTTCATCAATAGATCAGCTTGCTTCCTCCGCCGCCTTTTCCCTTGTTCAATTTGTCGAGCTGTTCCAGGATAGCAGGTGAAGCGATATCTATCTTCGGCTTCGACGCCTGTTGCTCTTTTTGCATCATTTCCTGTAGCTTCGTTTCATATTCTTCCATCGCTTGGATGATCTTCTCCACGTCGCCTTTTATCCACTGGAGAATGCTGTCGGCTATGGCCTGCACTACCTCTTCCGAGGGCAACTCCGAAATCGCCCCTAGCTCTTTGAGGATACGGTGCTCTTCACGGACCGATTCGATGATATCCTCATCCTCGATGAGCCCTTTTTTGTACAGGGCGCGGCTAATGATGTTGAGTTTCGTCTTCTGGTTCTCGTCACTGTAGGCGAGACTGTCCATCCGCGCCACCAGAATGGACAAAAGCTCATCAAGGCTTATTTGTCTTTGCATGTCAAGTTGCCTCCTTCTGCTGGAATCGCCCTACATTGTAACACGACTTTTTTGCTTGCCGGGCAGACTTGCTATAAACACATAAAGTCGTCTAGACTATGTCGTCTGGAAGGAGATGACGCAAAAATGTTGGTTGATGCCCTAAAGCGTGGTATTGCCACGGCCCTCGCGACTATCCGGCGCGAAGCGCCCGCCTTTTTGACGGTTACCTTCGGTACCATCGTAGTGGCCTTCGGCATCATGGCTTTGACAATACCCTATCGTTTGCCCGATTCCGGGGTTTCGGGCATCGCCGTACTCTCCAATTATGTCTTCGGCATCTCGCCGGCCTGGGTCGTCGCAGGAGCAAACGCCCTGTTGCTTCTTTGGGGCCTCCGCGAGCTTTCAATACGCTTTGTGGGATGGACCGTTTATTCCGTATTTCTCCTTTCTTTGCTCATGAAGCTTTTTGAAAACGTGCCTTACCCCGACCTCGACGAAATGCTCCTTGTCGCCATCCTGGCCGGCGTGGTGAAGGGCCTTGGCGGAGGGTTGGTGTTAAGAGCCGGAAGCTCCCTCGGCGGCACCGACATCATAGTGATTGCTCTACGCAAACGGTACGGCATCGAAGTCGGTAGATTCACCTTTTATATAAACCTGGTTATTCTCTCGGTATCAGTGGCGGTGGTAGGGCTTGAAGGGGCGATTTACGGGCTCGTCAGCATCTTCGCCAACGGTCTTGTCATGGACAACGTACTGCGCTCCTTCGACAGGAGAAGGCAGGTTTTCGTCATAAGCGACGAACCTGAAGCAGTCTCGTCTTTCATCACAAAGGAACTCCGGCGGGGAGTGACCATCCTTTACGGAGAAGGCGGATTTACACACGCCACGCGACGTGTCGTTTTCTGCCTGCTCACACCCCGACAGACAATGGAATTGAAACGTTTCCTCTCCAGCAAAGATCCGGGAGCCTTTATGGTTATTTCAGACGCTTCCGAAGTCGTAGGGAGAGGATTTAAAAGCTGGACGAGCCTCTGAAACCCACAGTGGCAAAAGCATTGCCAAGCCGCCATAAATGTAAGGAGCCTACCGGCGCTCTTTACTCCATTTGTTTACCGTTTCAGGATCCCTTCTCAGAATGCGCCCTAGCCCGACAAGGTCGCAAATTCCCTCGCGGAGCAGGTTCTCCGCCGTTTCCGCATCGTTGATACCGCCCGTGCAAATTACCGGTACACTGCCTGCGACTTCCTTGATGGCCTCGGCATAGGGAGCGAAATAGGCGTTGCCGGTTCCTTCATAACCGCACAGGTTACCCGACAAATCCAGCAGAGACACCTTTTTGGCTGCAAGCTCCCGGGCAACCCATTTCGACTCTTCTACAGTAAGTCCTGCAGGGGGTTTTTGAGGCATTGTATCGGCCACGCCAAGTCTCACAGCAACAGGGTTTTCCCCAGGGATACTGTCGCGGACCGCCTCGTAAATTTCAAAAAGCAGTCTCGCCCTGTTTTTTATCTCACCACCATAACGGTCTGAGCGGTGATTCGTCAGCGGGCTCAAAAATTGACCTATGAGAAAACCGTGGCACCCATGGATTTCGACTCCCGGATAGCCCGCCCGCAAGGCTAATTTCGCGGCCTCCGCAAACTGTGCTGTTACGGCTTCTATCTCCTTGATCGCCATGGCCCTGGGCATCACATAGAGATGGCAGTAAGGATGCCTTATCGGGGAAGGACCATAGGGGATGAAATTGCCGTTGAGCATTTCCTCGTCGTTTATCAAAGACCCTGCGTGGTTCAGCTGTATAAAAGCTGGACAATTGGCAGTAGCGTAAACCTCGTATAGCTTGCGCTGATAAGGTATTACTTCCTCTCTATCCAGAAGAGGCTGCCGGAGTCGCGTTCTCCCATCCTTGTGGACAGCATGATGTTCGACCACGGAGAGGCCTACGCCGCTTTCGGCGATCAGTGCATGGGCTGCAAGCGTGTCGGCCGTGGGTAAACCTTCCCGTGTCGACGTCCCGGTAGCGACGGGCGCCGCAACAACTCTGTTTTCCAGTCTTACCGGGCCTATTTCCAGAGGTTCGAAGAGCAAATTCTTCATTTCGACAACTCTCCTCCTGTACAGCTTGTGCTATACGTTGAAGCGAATTTCCAGGATATCGCCGTCAGTGACGACATAATCACGCCCTTCAAGGCGAAGGAGCCCTCTTTCCCTGCACCTTGCCATGGAAAACCCTTCCCGTCTGAAATCGTCGTAATGCACGACCTGGGCCCTTATAAACCCTCTGGCCAGGTCGGTATGTATGGTCCCTGCGGCCTCCAGGGCGGTGGATCCCTCCCGAAGGGTCCAGGCCCTGACTTCGTCCTTGCCTACGGTGAAAAAGCACATGAGTCCCAGCTGGTCGAAAGCAGCTGAAATCAGGCGTTCGCGCCCTGGTTCGGGTATTCCCAGCTCTTCCATAAGCTCGCGTTGGGACTCGGTGTCGAGGTCGACAAGATCCATCTCCATACGCCCGAAGATCCTGACGACCCTTAGCCCCCTGGCCGAGGCTAGTTCATTTAATCGGTCATATAAGGGTATGGAATCCTCTCCCGTTTGGGTCTCGTCGCAATTCAAAACTATAAGCTCGGGCTTGAAAGTAAGGAAGGAAAATCCCCTGAGGGCCTTTTCTTCCTCTTCTTTCAGTTCCAGCTCCCTGAGAGGTTTTTCTTCCAGAAGGTGTGACCTGCATCTTTCCAGAAGCTCCTTTTCCTTTTGTTCCTCCTGCTGGAGACGTTTTTTCTCGCTCAGGCGGCCAAGACGGTTTTCGATTACCCCGAGATCCCGGAAAACCAGCTCCATTTCCACAATCTCCCAATCCCTTACGGGATTTACCGATTCTTCGGGATGTGGAACATCTGGATTATCGAAACACCGAATGACATGAATGAGGGCATCGCTGTCGGCCACAAAAGAAAGAAAGGCGTTACCGAGGCCCGCCCCCTTGCTCGCGTCCTTTGACAAACCGGCAAGGTCGACGAACTCCACTGTTGCCGGAACCCGTTTTTTCGGCTCATATACATCGACCAAGGACTCGAATCTTTCGTCCGGGACTTCTACTACCGCACGGTTGGGATCGGTCTTTCCGCCCGCATAGGACTTGACCTCCGCGCCCGCGCGGGTTATTACATTGAAAATCGTGGTTTTCCCTGCCAGGGGAAGTCCTATGATGCCGCATCTCAACATAAAAGAGCACCCCGCAAAAACAAAAAAGAAGTTTCGTTACTTCTACATTGTACACTAGAGGCCTCTTTACACATATGTTCTCTTCAAATTCAGGTTTTCATGTATGATAAATTTAGAGTGTTGCAAGTTCGACTTTTGACACAAAAGGAAGAGAGGTGCCGTTTCATGTACAGAAAAATATTTTTCCTTGCTGCTCTTGTCGCATTATTTGGGACCGTTCAGGCATGCGCGGGAGAGCGGACACCGGAAGTGAAGGCCGTCGACGTATATCCATCAGGAGCCATCATGTATTTTGAAATCGCTGCGGGAAAAACTGTGGATCTCGAATTGCCCTTGACCATTGACCCCGAAAGTATCCGCTTTCAGCTTTCAGGCACAGCTCGCATTCTCGACAGCAGTATGCGTACCGTGGCACAGGTCGGTTGGGTCCCCTCAGCCCTGGCGGATCTGGCCGAAGAAGTCGAGCGGGCACGGACAGAAAAAGACCGTCTTTCCGCCAGGCTCGAGGCGCTGGAGCAGGCACGAAAACATCTCGAGGCGGCCGTCCCCGAAATTTCGAGCCCGGGAGACCTTGAAGCCTATATCGACGGCGCCCTTAGCAAGCGAGAAACCATAGCGCTCAAGACAGCAGAAACAACGGAAGCGCTTTCAGATGCGAGGACTCAATACGAAATACTCGAAGGAGAACTGAAATCCCGCCTGCCGAGAGAAAACGACAAAATGAGGGTCCTGACTCTGGAAACCGTCGGCGAGGGTACCATAGGTATCCTCGCATGGACCTCCGACGCGGTTTGGCAGCCGGCCTACCAACTTTACCTGAACAGCGAGACAGGCCTTATCGAAGGCACCCTTCAGGCTGTTTTATCCCAAAAAACCGGACTTGACTGGAACGGCGACATTTCCCTGCACACCGTAAGGCCACGGCAGGACCTCGTGACACCGCAACTCGACCCCCTGGTGGTAGACTACCGTGAACACTTTTTCCGCGATGCCGGAGAACTTCAGATGCGAGGAACTGAAATGCTGAAAGCCGCCGCGCCGGAACTGAGCGGCCGGGTTGATGAGGGCCTCTCCGATGTCAGAATGGAAACTTCTGGATTCGTGCCTGGCTCGGGCGACAAAACCAACCTCGACATCGGCGTTTTCTCAATTCCTGCGTCGATGGAACTGGTCTGCGTTCCGGAGATAGCTGACGAGGCATGGACTGTGGCCACCATAGAAGAGCTGGACAGGGCCATCCTGAGAGCTGCGGCGGACCTTTACATCGACGGCAAACAGACCGGAACTACAATTCTCNNCAAGCATGGGCGAAAGGATGGTAATACCCTTCGGTAAAACCCCGCTTGTAACGGCTTCTCGGGAAGAACTTCTCCCACGGGAAGGAAGCAGCTGGATAGGGAAGGACCGCCTTCAGAAAGGGTACATGATCACCGTAACGAACGGCCTGGACAGACCACTGGAAATAGTTGTCCAGGACAGACTTCCCGTACCTGCAAAAGAGGAAATAAAGATTGAAAATGTTTCCATCGATCCCGAACCTTCCGAAAAGGACGACAAAGGGATCCTGACATGGCGCCTCGAAATGAAAGGTGGCGAGACAAAAAGAATTAACGTGATGTACACCATCAGGTTCAAGGGCGGAAAGGACCTTATTTTCCGCTGAGTCCGATTTCCTCAAGCGCCTCAAGGCGTTTGAGGACAGGAGGATGGGCCTCATACCACAAAGTGTAAAGAAGGTGGGATGGGGCCCATCCTCTGTTTTGGGAGGCAAGCCCCAAAAGGGCCGACTTCATCGCCACGGCACCAGCAAAGCCGGCCGCGAAGGCGTCGGCTTCCAGCTCCTGGGTTTGCATCTTGCGAATTATAAAGGGTTGAAAAACCAACACCAGAAGAGCCTGGGCGGCGAAAACGCCTTTCAAAAGAGCCACAGGCCGTGGCCCGATTCCTGACAAAACCCAGATTACCGCCACAAGAACAGCCTGTAGAAACACTGCCATGAAAAACCTTTGAGTCTGGTGACCTTTCTTCCAATGTCCAACTTCATGGGCAAGTATGGCAACGACCTCCTCCTCGCTTTTGGACTTCAGCAAACTGTCGACGAGCAAAAACCTTCTGGCTCGTCCAAGACCGGAAAGCATGGCGTTTGGAGGCATGGGCTTTTGGGAGGTGTCCACTACCTGTAATTTTAGTGGTGTCAGCCCTGCAGATCTGAAAATTTCAAGAAGTTTTTCCTTGAGCGCTCCTTCGGGAAAATCCTTGACCCGAAAGAACACGGGCAACAGGAAAACAGGGAAAAGCCATACAAGCAGAAATTCCGCAAAAACAAGCGCCACGTAAATCCCCAAAAAGCCGCCTGCGGCTTCAGAGAGGAATACAGCACCACCAAGGGCACCTGCCGAAAGAGTCGCGGCCAGCAGAAGATAAAGCGACTGGTCATACCAGAAACGCCGCGCATCACCCAGGGTAGAAGGCCTGTCTCTTTCAACCAGGAACACCCGGGCCCACGACCAGGGCAAAACGACACACCACGCGGCCAAGGCGGAAAGAGCTCCCATCAGGACTCCAGCCCCAGCGTGACTGCCCATGACGGCAAGCGCCCATGCACCGGTTTTTTCCAAAAAGGGTGTAAAAAGCACGTAAAGAACCAGAGCATATAGGCTGGATGTGATTCCAAGGCGGATCGCCGTCTTTCCGCGGGCCAGGCAGACAGACCTTCTCCATACAAAAGGGTTGCTTAAAAACCTGCCTGTTTCCGGAGGAATGCTCTCAGGGAGCCCTTGGAGAAAACGCCATTCGGCAAGATGAATCATTATTTCCAAAAGAGCTGCCAACGCCACGATCCACTTCACCAATGATCCATCCATCAGGCTATGTCCCTTCTTTCGCTCTTTGGTGGTCCCGTGTCCTGTATAATAGTCTTTATAACGTCTGAGGCAACAAGCCGAGAAGAAAGTACCGACGAAAATCCGCCCCCGGTGGTGATATTATGGCGAAAAGGGAAAGGACGTCCATTGAAGAAGAGCGAATTTCAGCTCATGTGGAAGACTACCTCGAAAGGCTTAGAAAAAGCGGTTTCAGGATGACCCATCAAAGGCGGCTTATCATCGAGACGCTCCTTCGGAACATAGGCAGCCATCCCAACGCCAGGGAACTATTAGACCTGGTCCAGCGCGAGGATGATACAATAGGCATAGCTACGGTATACAGGACCATAGAGCTCCTTTCACGCATGGGCTTGCTGAATTTGATAAATCTGGACGAAGGGTTCAGCCGGTTTGAAGTACCCGATGAGCAAATGCATTTCCATCTTTACTGCAGGTCCTGCGGCAAAGTTATCCATCTTTCGAAGGAGAGCGCGAAGACGGAGACAGTGCGAAAGTGGGCCAAAGAAGCCGGATACGAAATTCTGCCCCAGACCTTTGAAATCGCTGGAATCTGCCAGGATTGCCTGGAAAGGGGCATCCTGGAGGAGCCCTTCTCCCTGAGCGGGCGGCCCCGCTGCGGCCGGCCCTGCTGGAGGGGGAAAAGCGGAATGCGAAAGGACAGATAAAAACTTTGCACACTGTGGCCACTTCGAGGATTTCCCGAAAAAACGGACAAAAGAGGTGAATTTTCATGAAAGCGAAGATTAGCGTAATAATTATTGGTTTTTTGGTCCTGGCTCTCTTTTCCGGTTCTATGGCGTCGGCTTCCATCCCGGAACGCATGAGCGGGAATTACATCGGCACCTTCATAGGTGACGATTATGGATCCTTGAGGCTTACCGTCTCTCCCGACGGACTCATCACAGGAATAGCCCACTCCAATGTTAGCCTGGAAGATTTGACAGTCAATGGTACCTGCAACTATGACGGGACATGTGAATTCATGACGGAAGAAAAACCCATGCGGTTTTTTGGATCCATCGATTTCATGAACCGATTCATTGGAAAGTGGGAATCAACCGAGGGCTCGAAGAGGGGTTCCTTCACGGCCATGATATCCAGGGAATAAAATCCCTGCCGGAACCACTCGCCTCCCATCAAAGCACGCGGGAAGGCCCGCACCCATAGACCTGCAGTTGATCGGCGGCATGCATATGTTTGTGTGCCTTTTCAATTTTTGTGCCTTCCTCCCTCAGGGGGTTCGGCTTCCCCGGATTCATCGTAGCCCTTTCGTTTAGATTTTCTGATGAGGTAACGAAGGCATTTCGTTTAGTTTTTAGGTGAGGCAACTCGTAAACTTGACAGGAGTCAATTTCACCAGATAGAATTCTTCTGAGAATAGTTATCGTTATCTTTTTTGCCAAGGCACGAAAAGATAGTGATTTCTTTTCTTCGTTTTCTCTTCTCCCTACGCAGGGGAGGGCAGATATTCGCTCTCCCCTTTTTCTGACTGGTCATTTGATTAACAAGAACGGAAACCCGAAAAAACGAAAATTTCTGGAGGTGTGAATCATGAAAATAGCCGTAGCCGCACAGGAGGGAAACGTTTGCCCTCACTTTGGGCATGCGCCGACCTACGCCGTTTTTACCGTCGATGAAGAAGGAAACATCCTCGACCAAGCGGATCTTCCCAACCCCGGCCATGCACCGGGGGTTTTGCCGCAATGGCTTGGAAACCTTGGAGTGGACGTCATTATCGCTGGAGGAATGGGCCCCCGTGCGGAAGATCTGTTTCGCGGGCAGGGGATAGAACCTGTAATAGGTGCTACGGGCAACGTGAAAGAAGTTGTAGCAGCCTATTTCCGAGGGATTCTCGAAAAGGGGCCTAGCGCCTGCCATCATGAGTATCACGAAAAGGGGCACCAGTGCAGCCATAATGACCATAATGGTAAAACCCAATGAGCCCCCTGACCATTGCTGTGGCCAGCGGCAAGGGCGGAACTGGCAAGAGTAGTGTCAGTGCTTCTCTTGCCGTCTCTGTACCGGATATTCTTGCCGTGGATGCCGACGTGGAGGAACCGAACCTCGGGGTTCTTCTTGGATCTGAACCTTTGGAAAGCGCCCTTATTTCATTGAAGGTACCGGCAATCGACAGCAGGCTCTGCACAAGATGCGGGGAATGCGTTTCAGCCTGCAAGTTCGGTGCCCTGACAATGTTCGGGGAGACCCCTCCGAAGGTAAATGATCTTTGCCATGGTTGCGGACTTTGTACAATGGTTTGCCCCACTGGAGCCATATCGGAAATCGACAGGCCAATCGGTGAAATAAGGCATTTAAAGACAATCAAGGGAGAACTCTATGAAGGACGCCTGCATGTAGGCAAGCCGAACCCCGTCCCTGTAATTGAGGGCCTCATAAAGACCGTTCAAGGCATAAACGTACCCAAGGTCATAGACTGTGCGCCGGGAAACGCATGCCCCATGGTCGCCGGCGTGCGATACGCCGATGCCGTTTTGCTCGTTACGGAGCCTACCCCTTTTGGTTCAGCAGACCTGGATCTTGCGTTGCAGGCCGTGACAAACCTGAGAAAACCTGTGGGGGTTCTAGTTAACCGCTCCGATCTCGCCGCAGCAGACATCGACGGACTAGCCGCTAAATATGGAGCTCCGGTTCTTGCAAGGCTCCCTTTTTCGAGGAAAATCGCTGCAGCTTACGCTGAAGGAACGCCTCCTGCTCTGGCAGATTCGCTCTGGGCCGTGGAGCTCGGCAAAATCTGGGATTTTTTCGAAAGGACACTGAACAGATGAAACCTCATGAAATCGTCGTCATAAGCGGCAAGGGAGGAACCGGGAAGACGACGCTGACTTCCTTGCTGGTTGCCTCTTTCGGCAAAACCGTCATATGCGACGCCGACGTCGACGCCCCCGATCTGGAGATACTTCTGAAGCCCGAGCCTTTAGGAGAGAAACCTTTCTGGGGCATGCAGACGGCAAAAGTCGACCCTTCCCTTTGCACTGGATGCAGCGCCTGCGTCCGGGCTTGCCGGTTTGATGCAATAACAATGGCCGAGGGCAAGGCAGTGGTAAACACCTCTTTTTGCGAAGGCTGCGACGTATGCCGGAGAGTATGCCCTGAAAGCGCCATATCTCTCCTGGATACCCGCCAAGGTACATCTTACGAAGGTTTGACAGAATTTGGGCCCATGTGGCACGCAAAACTTAATCCCGGAGGCGAGAACTCGGGAAAGCTCGTCCAGTTTCTCAGGGAATCGGCACTACGCACAGCACGCGAGAAGGGAATTTCCCTCATTTTGACCGACGGCCCTCCGGGTATCGCATGCCCCGCCATCTCGGCAATGACCGGCGCAGACCTGGCCATTGTCGTAACGGAACCTTCCGGGGCCGCTTTCCATGACATAGATCGCCTCTCGCAGGTCACTGCACGTTTTGGCATACCGACAGCCTTCGTGATCAACAAGGCCGACCTGGCTCTTCGGATGACGGAAAAACTCAAGGAGGAAGCCAAGGCCAGAAACTGGAAGATTATAGGCGAAATCCCCTTCAAGCGTGCCGTCGTGGACGCCGTGGCTGAAACCCGGATTCCTGTTCTCGAGCTGGAAGAAGAGATAAAATTGATCAGGAAGGAACTTGATGTTTTCCTGTGAGGTGTTTTGCCTTGAAAGGAAGAATAAAAGCTGTAAATTCCACTTCCCTGGGCCCTGAGCATTTGGTCATGCCGCTTTTTGTTTTGCCGGGGAGAGAACGTTGTCTCCCTTCGAAGGCCATTGAGGGGGTAGAATTGTTCTCGGCCGATGCGTTGAAGGAACCTGTTGAAAGGGCTCTTTCAGCAGGAGTGAGAAATTTTCTGCTTTTCGGCCATTATGAAGAAGGAAAGGACAATGACGGCACACCTGCTTCCGACCCAAAAGGGCCCGTTCAAACGGCCCTCAGGCTTTTGACCTCCGCCTGGCCTGAAGCGCTTTTTTTCACCCATGTATCCCTTTCCCACGCGTCCAGTCACGGCTTTAACGTCTGCCTCGATGCTTCCGGCAAACCAGATATAGAAAAAACGCGCAGACGTTTTCTTGATATTGCTGCAAGTCACCTGGAAGCCGGTGCACACGGCATTGTTCCGCTTTTCCTTGAGAAGGGTTTCGTGCGCGTTTTGAGAAAGACTATGGACGAAACGGGCTTCGCGGAAAGGTATATCTTGAGCTACGGTGCCAAATATGATTCGGCCTTGTATGGACCTTTCAACGCTTCTACGTCAATCACGGAAGAAGGCATGCCCAGTGAACAGATCGACCCGACCGATATAAAATCAGCCCTTGAAAAAGCGGAAGCCGATTTAACGGAGGGAGCTTCTGCTCTCATCGTCAAACCGGCTTTGCCCTACCTTGATATCATTGCACGCTTACGTTCGAATTTCGACATCCCCTTGATAGGGTGGATGGTGAGCGGCGAGTATATGATGGTCAAATCGGCAGCTCAAAGGAACATCTGCGATGAGCGGAGGACTTTTCTGGAATTACACCGCTCTATCTTTCGAGCCGGATCACACAAGATCATCACCTACGACGCGGTACGCGTCGCCGGTTGGCTCAGGGAAGATTTTTGAAGAAGCCGCTGCCTTGATCGTCTCCCGCCTTTTGCCTTTCACTTTTTTAACCCTTTTGTTTCGCTTCCTCCGGTAGACGTGCCATGAGGGCTTCAGCCAGATTTTCCGCAACAGAGTCCCTTACATAATGCTCCAGGCGCCCGGCATCTCCAAGAATTGAAATCTCCTTGTCCACAGGTATTTCGGCCAGAACAGGCACATTCCATTTGTCCGAGATTTCCTTGAGGTGACTTGGGCCGAAAAGCTCCCATTTCGCTCCGCACTCGGCACAGAGAACATATCCCATATTCTCCACCAGGCCCAAAAGCGGGACATCCAGCATCTGCGCCATATGCATCATCTTCTTCACCACCAGCGCAGAAAGACCCTGAGGAGCCGTTACGACGAGCAGACCATCCAGATCAATCGTCTGCATGACAGTCAGGGCGGCATCTGCCGTCCCCGGCGGAAGGTCTATGACCAGGTATTCCGTATCACCCCAGTTTACCTCTTCCCAAAATTGCCTGAGAACGTTTCCTATAAGTGGTCCGCGCCAGACAACGGGTTTCGTGGGGTCATCGAGCATCAGGTTAATCGACATGACGCGTATTCCGAGCCACGCTGTCTTCGGTGGCACCACACCGGAGTCGGTACTGAAGGGGACTTCACGAAGGCCCAGAAGCTTCGGAATAGATGGTCCGGTTATGTCGGCGTCAAGGACACCGACTTTCAAGCCCTTTTTTGCAAGCCCGACCGCAAGAAGGGCTGAAACGGTGCTTTTCCCCACCCCTCCCTTACCGCTCCCTACGGCGATTAGGTGCCTGATGTTTCTCTTTGTTTTTTTTGGCATACCTGAATTCACGCCAGATCCGGTCTCCTGCCGTCCACTGTCTTTGTTGCAACTGCTTGAAAATTTTTCGGCCATTATTACGCTACCTCTCCTACGATATTATTGAAAGTTTGCCTTCTTTATAATATGCAAGCGCTTCCGAGCAAGTGCAATCGGCCACCTCGTAAACAGCCATTCCTACAGCTGAAAGTGCCTCTGCGGCCTTTGGCCCAACGCGGGGAGCGAACACGGCGGACACGCCGCGGCGGGCGAGTTCCTGAACCGCCAACGACCCCGCCCCATGGGAAGCCTCAGTCGCTGGGTTCGAAATGGCTTCGACCTCAAGCGTTTCAGAGTCTACGAGAAGAAACCAGGGAGCCCTTGCGAACCTGCTGGAAACCGCGGCCGAAAGATCCTCCCCTTCAGCGGGAATTGCTATGAGCATAGACCAACACCTCTTTTAAATGTCCCTCAATTGAATTTTATTCCTAATGAACAAAACAAACCACGAAAGTCGGTGAGGGTACATCAACAAACACCCCCTCACCGACGTAATAATAGGTGTTAACTGGAAACTACACGCACCCTGCCTACCTTGCCCGAACCACAGTACTTACTTTGTCCGAATGATCTTAAACATGCAGAACAATTACTCGCTGTCTTTTTCTTCCATCTCTGAAAGGCGTTTCTCGATATTACGGAACTCGCTTCGAAGCTCCTCCGCTTCCTGTTTCAAAAATTCACGCTCCTCATCCGGCACCATCTCCCCTGCGTAGGGATAAGGATACGGCATTGGTGGAACAGGATATCCCGGAGCGTTAAAACGGTTGCGCCATCTGCGGCCTCCACCCCACCATCCTGCTCCGTATCCTCTTCCACGGCCAAACCCGCCATACGGCCAGGGATTCATATACCCAGGAACGGTATAGCCTGCACAGTAACCAGCCCTGCGGCCTGTCATCGGTCCGAACCCTGCAGGTCCTGTACGATCTCCACGAGGCATGATTTACCCCTCCTTTATTATTGATAATTATTTTCATTATTATTCTATTCTTCGACTCTACTTATGTCAACGGGCTTTTTCGCCTTTATGGCAAGGAAAGATACAAAGTGAAGCAAAATTCCTGGAGTAATGCGGATAAAACCGCCTGTCCCCCCTTGAAAATAAATTGAGGGCTGTTTTAAATCAGAACTATCCCTCTTATTGATAAAGGGTCTTGACAAGGCACGGCAAGGCAGGTATGGTTCTAAGAGTTTGGAAAGGCTAACTTTTAATCTTACACAATCGTTGCTGGCAAGGAGGCTCTTTTACTGTGGAAACATCTCTTTATATGCTCAAAAGCGGAGAAAAGGCGGAAATCGTGACCATGCCGCCGGGTATGTGCGGAAGGCGTCTTGAGGCAATCGGACTCCGTACCGGGAAAATAGTCCAAAAGGTGTCGGGGATACCATTTCGGGGCCCCATAATTCTCGATATAGACGGACGCCACGTAGCCATAGGCCACGGCGCCGCTGGGAAAATCCTCGTCAAACCCTTGGAAACGGATGTCCGGGCATGAAGAATTACTGTTCCTCCTGCCCGGCAGGTACCGGGAGCTGTCACTCCTGTATTAAAACACACCCCGACATGATCCGGATCCAAGACGAGTGCAATAAAAAAATCCTCCTCGTCGGAAACCCCAATGTAGGAAAGAGCGTCCTTTTCAGCCGACTTACGGGAGTGCATGCAATTTCATCTAACTACCCTGGCACAACGGTGAGTTTCACCCAGGGGCGGTTCCGCCACGGCGACGAGTGTTACCAACTTATAGACGTTCCAGGCGCTTACACTCTGGACCCTACGAATGAAGCAGAAATGGTGGCAAAGCGGATAATTGAAGAAGGTTGCGACATCGTAATCCTGACCATCGATGCCTGTGCGCTGGAACGCAACCTTTACCTGGCTCTGCAGGTGATAGAAAAGGGAGCCAACGTGATCGTAGCCCTGAACATGGTGGACGAGGCACGGCACGAAGGAATCCAGCTCAACATCGAAGCACTGGAAAAAGAGTTGGGTGTTCCCGTTGTTCCTACGGTAGCCGTTTCCGGGCACGGTATAAGCGAACTTGTAAACAGGTTGCCCGAAAGCAGGCCGGGCAGTTTTTTGGAAATGGACCCCGAAACCCGGTGGAAGACCATAGGGAAAATAATAGGCAAGGTGCAGACCGTCACACACAGGCATCACTCGCTGAAAGATCGTTTCGAGGACGCAAGTGTCCACCCTTTCTGGGGGGGCGTCATCGGCGCGACAGTTATATTGGCCAGCTTCATGGTGATTCGCCGGTTGGGCGAAGGGGCAATAGATCTTGTCTTCGACCCGATTTTCGAGTCCTTCCTGCTACCGGTTTTGAACAGGCTCTCCACGGTACTTGGCCCCGGCAGTTTGATTCACTCTCTGCTTTTGGGCACCCTCATCGACGGGTCTTTGGATTTTGAACAAAGCTTCGGCCTGCTTACAACGGGACTTTACGTCCCAATCGTCATGGTTTTGCCCTACGTGGTGGCCTTTTACGCTGTTTTGAGCCTTCTGGAAGATTCAGGTTACCTTCCCCGCCTCGCGGTACTTTTCGACTCGCTCATGCACAAGGTAGGGCTGCACGGATTTGCCATCGTACCCAACCTGCTCGGGTTGGGTTGCAACGTCCCCGGAATCCTGGCCACCAGGGTCCTGGAATCGCCAAGGGAACGTTTCATAGCGGCAACATTAATATCGGTAGCCGTCCCATGCGCCGGGTTGCAGGCAATGATTTTCGGAGCATTAGGAACACTGGGAGGCAAATATGTACTCATGGTCTATGGCGCCCTGGTGATGGCCTGGGTGATTCTCGGGAAAATACTTCATGCCCTTCTTCCAGGTTACAGTCCGGAGCTGGTTGTCGAGATTCCACCTTACAGGGTGCCTTCTTTGAAGGGGCTGGGCTTTAAGCTATGGTTCCGGGTCAAGGGCTTTATCTTTGAGGCCATACCATTGGTGCTCTTGGGGGTTCTTTTAGTCAACGGGCTGTACCTTTTCGGCGTAATGGATGTATTTTCCCAATTTCTTGATCCGTTCTTTCGGACAGTTCTCGGACTCCCGTCCACGGCCGTAGGGCCGATCCTGCTGGGGCTGCTCAGAAAGGACGTCGCAGTCGGTATGCTCCTGCCCCTCGGTCTCGAGGCTTCGCAGCTTGTAATCGCCGTCGTGGTACTAGCCATGACCTTCCCCTGTATCGCCACATTCATCGTATTGTGGAAGGAACTGGGCCTCAGGAAAATGTTTGCCAGCGTAGGCGTCATGATTTTGACGGCTCTTGCCGCCGGGGCCTCGTTGAACGCTCTTTTCCTTCTTCTTGGATGACAGGAACTGACTGCTAGTCAAGCCCTCGGAAAAGCTACGGATCCACCATCGGGAAGCGGATAGATGGTCCAGGAAACGTCGAAAATAGCGGCAAGCAGCTGCGTATCCACCTGTTCGGGCTTTCGGACATCAAAGAGGCGACCTTTTTTAAGAAAAAAAATACGGTCGCACCATTGAAGGGCTGAATTGATGTCGTGAAGGGCTAACAATATAGCCGAACCGTCTCGGCGTTTTTCGCGTAACAGTCCGTAAACCGAAAGGGCATGCCTCGGATCCAGGGCACTGGTAGGTTCGTCGAGAAGCAGGATGTTTGTCTCCTGTGCCAGCGCCCTTGCGATCGCAACCCTTTGAGACTCCCCCCCGGACAACTCGGTCACCAGGCGATCGTCAAAGCCTTCAAGGTCTACCATCTTCAGGGCCCTCCGGGCCGTTTTTATATCGTCGGCAGATATCTTGCCGAATCTCCCAACCGCCGGGAATCGGCCCATGAGTACCGTTTCAAGAACGGTAAAAGGCATGGTAAATACCGTCTGCTGCGGCACGACGGCAACCCTTCGCGCCACGTCCCTTCTCGAGATGGCAGATAGAGCAAGGCCTTCGGCGAAGACTTCTCCTTTGTCCTTTTTCCCTACCCCTGCCACTGCCCCGAGGAGGGTGCTTTTGCCGCTGCCATTGGGTCCTAGCAGACCGCAGATTTCATTCTTGCAAATTTCGAAGGAAATGCCATCCAGGACCTTTCTCTCGCCGAAGGAAACGTGAAGATCGCTTACTACAAGCATTTCCGCTCCCCGTTTCAACATGGTCATCTGCCTTTCCACAACAGGAGACAGAACACGGGGCCTCCCACGAGTGCCGTAATTACCCCCACAGGCATTTCGCCCATGCTTCTTGCCGCCGTGTCTGCGAGCAAAAGGAGAAATCCCCCTCCCAAAAAGGCCATTGGAACAAGCCTGGCGTGCGAAGGCCCGAAAACAAGCCGCAGGAAATGAGGCACTACAAGGCCCACAAAACCAATCACTCCGCTGATCGAAACAGCCAAAGACGTCGCGAGGGAACTCCCGGCCAAAAGCAAGGCACGAGACCTCCTCTCGTCGACCCCGAGAGATCCAGGTGAGGCCCCCGAAGAAATAACGTCCAGATCCCGGTGCGATATGAGCCCGATACCAAGAACACAGAAGGCGGAAACGGCCGCCCACGCTACATCACTCCAGGTGGACACGGAGAAGCTCCCCAGAAGCCAGAATACGATTGCAGTCATCCGGTTTCCGGCAAGGACCTTGAGAAGCGTCACGCCCGCTCCCAAAATGCTGCTGACGACGACACCCGCCAAAACGAGACGCGTCTGTCCGAGGATCCCGGACCTTTCCATACCGAGGACCATAACGACAGCCAACGTTCCCATGCCCCCGGCGAAAGCGAAAAAGGCTACGGGTCTTAGGGAAAAACTTATAGCCAGCGAAGCCCCAAAGGCCGCCCCTGTCGCCACTCCCAGGGTATACGGCTCGGCAAGGGGATTCAGCAGGAGCCCCTGGTACAGGACACCGCTTGTGGCAAGACTGGCTCCAACCAGCAGAGCTGTTATCGCCCTTGGGAAGCGAATCTGGATTATGACCGTGTATCCCGCCTCGGCATCGTTTCCGGATCTGGTAACCCAATCCAGGAGATAGGACAAAATCTCTGGCAGACCGATCTCGGCCTCGCCCGTCGACAACGCCAGGATGACGCCGACAAAAAGGCCGGCCGTCAAAACAGCGTATCCCGTCAAGGGATTTGGCCTTTTTCGCAATCCTGGAATGGGTAATCAGCTCCTTTTCGTCCGAACATCCAGGACGGCTTTCATATGTCTGCAGGTATCCTCCTTTTGGAACCGGCCACAGGTACATCTTTGGTGCTTCAAGTCCACGGCGTATTCTTCTATCCCGTCGCATACCAAAAAAATATCTTTACCGGCCTTCCATATGCTTACTCCAGCCGCTTCAGCAACCCTTGGCTTTTTTGATTCGTCGATCGCCTTGTTTGACAACCCGTCTGCGAGCATGTTTTCCGACCGCGGAATCCATTGTGGCTTCGCCCGCAAGGTTCTCACGAGTTCTTTTGCCTTTTCGGCCAGTGGTTTAAGCCTGGGCTCCCTGACTTTCCATGTTCCAAGAACCTGGTTGATTACAAGCCTGCTGTCGCCAAAAACGGGCACCTCAAAAAGGCCGCGGCGTCGCATTTCTCCTAGCAGCAACAAAAGGGCGTGATATTCAGCCTCGTTATTGGTCCTTTCTCCCAGGTATTCGGCACATTCCCATACAAGTTTTTCATCCTCATCTACCAGGCATGCTCCCGCCCCGGCCTCTCCGGGATTTCCACGGGCTGCCCCGTCGAAATAACCTCGAACCATAGGGCTACCGCCCCTTCCTTTCGGATTAGGTCACTTGGCTAGTATACAGAAAGGATTCCCCGGGTTCCACGTCTTTCAAAAATTCAAGGGGGACGCCGGGCAAGCATCCCCCTTGAAATACATGACAAAATTTTTTCGGTTCCTCAGACGGCCCTGTCGATGGTCAACCCTTCTTCTGGCGATGCATTGATTTCAACTGGCTCGTTTTTGTGCTTCGCCCTGGAAAGCATCCATTGACCTTCCGGGTCTTTCATCCAAAAACCTCCCGGGGTTTTGCTTTTATCGATAACAGGTTGCCCCGCCATGTACCAGTTTCCCTCACCATCTTTTATCCACATTTCAAACCCTCCCGTCGATTTTGTCGGCATTCCAAACACCAACTCCTCACGCCCTGCATATCGGGAGAGTCGTCTCAATCGTCCTTTTTTAAGGCGGATACCCTTCGCAGATTTACCGTAGAACACGACATTGCCTCCTCTTGAAACTTCATTGTATGTGTTTATAACAATTACGTCCAAAGTTGTCAACGTCGGTTTATTTTTATATATTTTATAAACTTTTCGTTCTCATGCGTTTCGCCAAAGTCTACAGGTTCAAACGAAACAAGAAGAAGGAAACCTTCGTTTACAAAATCAACTCTTTGATAGTGCTCCTTTTTGTCAAGTCCTCCCTGAACCACAAAGAGAATTCGTTTAATCGGCTATCCCTTTCTCATTATCAAAGGCATCCCCTACTTGCATCATATGTCGGCAAACGACATAATGTTCGTGTCAAGACACTCCTTTAAAAAAAGACTGGTATACATAGAAAGGCTTTTTTGAGAATACTGCAATCATTGTAAAATGTGATATGCAGTAAGTGTATTTTTAGACTTAAGATACCATGTTTTGAACATTACCAAATCGCCTTTTAGCCTAAACTGAAAAAAGATCCCACGAATGGTGTTATTGTAGTATTTTTTACGACGTGTTTTGCCAGGCTGATTCGACTCAGGGGGAAATCAAGGGAAACAGCAAGGAGGAGATACGTATGTTTGGAAGAATGTTGGTGGTAGACCTAAGCAAGGGAACGACTCGTGAAGAGGCCATCGAACCCTCTGTCGTTTCAAGATACCTCGGGGGGAAAGGACTTGGAATATACCTACTCGACAAAATGTCCGAGAAAGGAGCCGACCCGCTTTCAGAAGGCAACCCGCTACTTTTTTTAACCGGGCCTTTTACTGGAACGCCTTTTCCCACTTCCGGCCGTTTTGCGATAGTCACAAAGTCACCGCACACAGGAATCTTCGTGGACAGCCACATAGGAGGACATTTCGGCCATACCATGAGGAAAGCCGGTTACGACGTAGTAGCCGTTACCGGCAAGGCCGCAGAGCCGGTGTACATTTGGATCGACGACGGCAGCGTTGAAATACGCGACGCCAAGTCATTCTGGGGAAAAACTGTAGACGAAACCGTCGATGCCGTCAGGGCTGAGACTGACTCGAAGGCCCACGTGGCCGTAATAGGTCCGGCAGGCGAAAACAAGGTAACAATCGCCACCATCACTGTCGACAAAGACAGCGACCCCTGGAGGGCAGGGATCGCTGGCCGGGGCGGAAGTGGAGCCGTAATGGGCGCCAAGAATCTCAAGGCCGTAGCTGTAAGGGGCACAGGAGCAGTCCCCATGAAAGACGAAAAAGCACTGCGCGACCGCTCAGTAGAACTGGCCAGGGCGATTACGGCAAATCCCCAGATCCACACCAGGCGTGTCGTCGGAACTTCCTCGCTTGTCGAAGCCATGAGCAGGACCGGCATACTCCCGACCAACAATTTCCAGCGGGGCTATTTCACCCCCATTTACGGACTGACCTCAACAAACCTGAGATACCATACAAAACGTGACGTGGCTTGTTTTAACTGTCCCATAGTCTGCGGCAAGGTATTGCAGGACGATGGTCACGACACAAAAGTTGAATACGAATCCATCGCGCTTCTTGGAAGCAACAACGGGATCGGCTCGATGATCGACGTGACGAGAGCTGTCAGGATCTGCAACGAATTGGGCATGGATTCCATTTCTGCCGGTGGAATCGTAGGCTTCGCCATGGAATGCAAGGAACGAGGACTTCTGCCGGATGCCCCGTCTTTTGGAGATTCCGACGGGCAGGCGGCTTTACTCAAGGACATGGCTTTCAAAAAAGGACTCGGAGAACTTCTGTCGGACGGAGTCAAAAGAGCCGCCAAAAAGATCGGCAAAGGCAGCGAGTATTTCGCCATAGCAGTGAAAGGCCTGGAGCTTCCCGGTTACGAACCAAGGGCCACATGGGGAATGGCTTTGGCTTATGCTACCTCCGACAGGGGTGCCTGTCACCAACGGGCCTGGACGGTCCTTGGAGAGCTTGACGGCATTTTGCCGCGTTTCAAGACAGAAGGGATGGCTCTCAAGGTAAAAATGACCCAGGACGAGCGTGCCGCCGCCTACTCGCTGGTGGTCTGCGACTTCACCCCCTATGACCAGGATGCCGTCTACCCTTCTTTGGCGGACGCCGCCGGGATCGACATGGATCCTGATTCCTACATGGCCGCTGGCGAGCGGATCTGGAACCACATCCGCCTTTTCAACATCCGGGAGGGCGGGATCTCCAGAAAGGACGACACGCTGCCGCCCAGGATGCTGAGCGAGCCCCTTCCGATGCCTCCGCGCGGCGAGGATACTGTCACCTTGACGAAAGAGGCCTTTGACGCCATGCTTGACGAATATTACGAATTGAGGAAATGGGACAAAAACGGAATCCCGTCTCCCGAAATACTCAAGAAGCTGGGTCTTTCAGACTGAAATCGGAGGTGGCTCGAAAAGATGTGGAAAATCGGGATTATCGGATTCGGGAACGTCTCCCAGGGCCTTTTGCGGATCCTGGACAAAAAGGCACAGACCCTGAAGGAGCGGTATGGCTTCGAATGTACCGTCACTGCCATCGCCGATCCTGTAAAGGGCTCGGTACTGAACACGTCGGGACTTGACATCGGCGGGCTTCTTGCCGAGCTTGACCACAAGGGCGACCTTAAAGCCCACCCTCACGCGACCGACGTGGGAACAATCGATATCATCAGACAAAGCGAAGCCGACATCATCGTAGAAGCGACCATTACAAACCTCAAAACAGGTGAACCCGGAGTCACTCATATCCGCACGGCCCTGGAGGCGGGAAAGCACGTGGTCTCCACGAATAAAGGGCCGGTTTCCACTTCGCTACCGGACCTGCTGGAGGTCGCACGAAGCCATGGCGTTGAGTACCTGTTCGAGGGGGTCGTGCTGAGCGGGACACCGGCCATCAACTTGGCGCGCGACGCTTTGGCCGGATGTGACATCTCTCGTGTTCTCGGTATCGTCAACGGGACGACCAACTACATCCTCACCAGGATGGAAGAGGGGATGGCCTACGACGAGGCCCTCGCCAAAGCCCAGGAGCTGGGTTACGCCGAAGCGGACCCTACGGGTGACGTGGAAGGATGGGACGCCGCGGTAAAGGCACAGGTGCTTGCCAATATCCTGATGGGTAAGGCACTCCGCATCGAAGACGTAGACAAAAGGGGCATCACCAGCATAACATCGGGGGATATACAGGCCGCAAAATCGAGGGGCAACAGGATCAAGCTCATTGCCGAAGTGGCTTCCAGCGGATCAAAAGTATCCGCCAGAGTCGCCCCCATGGAGCTTCCTCTGTCGCACCCTTTGGCAAGCATCATGGATGCCGTAAACGCGCTGACTTTCACCACCGATCATCTCGGCGACGTCACGATCATCGGCCCTGGTGCGGGCCGCGTGGAAACCGGGCAGGCCCTGCTGACGGATATTCTTTCCATTCACAGGAAGAGGGGATAAACAGGTCTCCCTCGGGAGAAAACAGCGAGGGGACCAGGAAAACATCATGAGGGCGCACCCCTTTGCCGCGAATGCCGTTTACCAATATTCTTGCGGCAAGGACCCCCATTTCGAAAGCGGGGTATTCGAGCACCCAGAAACCACAAAAAAGGGCCTCTTTTCGGGAACCGCTGATGACGTAATCGTCACATGGTTCACGAAAAGAGGTTGTATTTTCTTCCCGGGGCATCCCGTCCATAACGTGCAGGATACCTCGTGCTTTTTTGACTTCGACACCCAGCAAACCGTCCAGACCAGTGAAAAGGGCTCCGTCGCCCTCCCGGTAAATAATTTCCCGTCCGGCTGCCAGAGCTTTCAATGCCTGGGCCGCAGCCTCCATGTCTACCGACACATTTGTGCTCCCGGGATTATAACTGCCCACAGAAACTACCGGTACATCTACCTCGTATTGCTTTTTGCAATCCAGTAAGATGAGCCCGTCGACGCGCCGGGAGACAAGACGCTGTATGGCGTGGTTTTGCCTGCTGACCTCACTTCCGGCTTCTTTGACGATACAATCCAGACCCAGGCGTCCCAGTACCCTTTCCAGGCCTGAAAGAAAGGCTCCCGTCCAGGGCGAGGCCAAATCCCCGAAAACCACCCCTATGAGATCGTTGGTGCGGCTCGAAAGCCCCCTTGCTACCGCGTCGGGACGGTAACCCAAACGCTTGACGGCGGCCCAGACCTTTTCGCTGGTCGCCTGGCTGATTCTGGCGTCCCCCCTGAGCACGCGACTGACGGTGGCCTTGTTGACTCCAGCCGCCGCCGCGACATCAGCCATAGTTATTTTCATGAACATGCCCCCTGTGATTATTTATGATACCGGTTGCATGATTTTAGGCAACAAAAAATATAGATGCGATCCAGGCCTTTCCTGGCACATAAAGGATTTTCTGATATTTCATTTAGATCAACCTGCCATAAAAAAAGCGGAGCATCCAAAAAGTTGGCGGCTCCGCTTTCTCAAGCCTGTTTCCTGCTTAATTCCCTCGCTTTTAGACGCTGAATCCGCTCCCGCCTATGAATTCACGAAGGATGGAATCGTTAGGCACAGTATCGGAGGGGATGAAGGGGATGAAACGCAGGATACCCAGCAGCCGCTGCGCGTCCCCATAAACGCAAGATGTCTCGCCAATAGTCCTCAAAAGGGGTTCGGCGTACCCTTTCAAGACCGAAAGCTCGTACACGAGGGCCGAGTTGAACATCTCGTCGGCTCCTTCCTGGTACGGAAAAATGTACTCCTGCGCCCCGCGAATTACCGACGGCCACTGTGCAAGCGTGGTTTCTGGATCTTTCGCGCGCTGCCTGTAATCCCTCACCAGGCGCCTGAGGAGCCGGTTATCGGTGGTGCTTGTGCGGTTATGCTGGTCAAGGCTGATTCCAGTGAGGGGGGAAACATAGATCTTGAAAACGGAAGAACGGGAGATATGCCGGAAAAGACGGTCGTTCAACCCATGTATACCCTCAACTATCAGGACACCCTTGGACCCCAGCATTTTTTCGGGACCCTCTTCACGTTTCCCGGTCACGAAATTGAATCTGGGCAGACGAACGTTTTCCCCGCCCAGTAAACGCTCGAGGTGATCGTTGACCAGATCGATATCAAGGGCTTCGATGGATTCAAAATCGTAGTTGCCTTCCTCGTCTTTAGGTGTTTTTTCACGGTCCACAAAATAATCGTCGAGAGAAATGGCCAGTGGATGTTTGCCGCAGACCATCAAATGGACGGCCAACCGCTTGGCGCTCGTTGTTTTGCCGGACCCCGAAGGCCCGGCAATGCAGACAAGGCGGATGTCGGGCCTTGAGGAAATTTCTTCCGCCAGGTGGTTAAACCGTTGATTATGCAACGCCTCCGAAACCAGTATCAGCTCCTTCGCGCGCCCGGCGGTTACATGGCGGTGCAGGCTCTCCATGGTACCCACATCCAGGATATCCAGCCACTTGGAGTACTCCTGAAACACATCGGCAAGTTTCCGCGGCGGCCTGAAAGGCGGTAATTCACTTGGAGATGAAACAGTCGGGAACCGAAGTACGAAACCGTCCCTGAAGGGGACGAGGTCGTACGAATCGACGTAACCGGCGGAAGGCGCCAAAGGAACATACAAATACCCGTAGTATCCCTCACATCTGTAGGCCACGACAGGATCGACGCCGGTCCAGTGAAGCAGGTTGGCCTTTGATTCATCCCCCTGGGACTCGAAAACCCGTCGCGCCTTGTCAAGGGGAAGAATCACCATTTCTATGGGCACATCTCTCCGTATAAGATCGTCAAGACCTTCCTTTAGCCGTTCGAGAGCACCTTCTCTGGCGATTTCTTCGGCGAATTCGCAAAAATAGCCGTCGCTGATCGAGTGCCTGATAAAAACGTCCGTCCCGAGTGTTTTTTTTGCAGCTATGACGAGCAGGAAACTCAAGGTGCTCCTGTATACGGACATCCCCTCGAACCCGGTGGTATCGACAAAATCGACCTCGCCATCTTCATCTAGAACCCAGCTGAGGGGCCGGAGATAATGATTGACGTGCCAGGCCACTATCTTCCTGTTTCCCGAGGATCCCAGCTCCCTCAGGATATCCTTGCCGGACTTGGGCTTTTCCGAGGTCATCCGCTTTTGCCCATCGATTCTGATTTCGTATCCCATTGTTCAGGGCCTCTTTTTATTTATTGGATTCCATATGTCATTCAGTAAAGAACGATTTTACACGTTTTCTGGTGCATCTTCCTGCAGTGGCGTTTCATCAGGCGTTTCCACGGACTCGTCGGTTTTTAGGGTCGGCCTGCCCGGCATGTCGCCCTCGACGACTTCCAGATCCATGTTGCCGGCCCATTCATGGAAGGAAGAATCGTAGTTTCTCGCCTTTTCGAAACCGGCCATGCGCAGAACCATGACCATATAGGCGGACCTGACCCCCGCGGTGTCGTAAACCACTATTTCGTCTTCCTGCGAGATGCCGTAGCTTGCCATAAGAGTTCTGATCTCTTCGACAGACTTTACGGTCTGGTCTTCCCGGAATACAGAATCGAGGGGGATATTGAGGGCACCCGGGATGTGGCCGCCTCGCTTCTCCTGAAATATCCTGGCCCCCTTGTACTCGAAAGGCGTACGCACGTCTATGACGACCACTTCATCCAGTTTTTCTTTGAGCCACGGTGTGGTAACCTTGTATCCTCCCTGGAAGGAGGGTATTTTAAAGGCACGTGCTTTCGGCGCTACACTCGTTGTGGATACCTTGCCTCCAGCGGCACGCCAGGCCGAAAAACCGCCTTCAAGCATCCGTGAGTTCTCTATTCCCGAAAGTCTCATGATCCATATAACCCAGCCGTCCTGACCCCATCCTCCGGGGTCCGCGTAGGCTATGACGGGTTTTTTGCCATCGATGCCCAGTGCCCCTATTTTTTGGGCCAGCTTGTCTTTTTCGAAGATTTCACCCCATCCGGGTGTTCCTGGTTGACCATTGACGTTTGCGAAATAGGTCCACTCGGCATTGACTGCTCCGGGAATGTGTCCTTTTTCGTAGAGGGTCTTGGGCCTGGCGTCAATCACGACGACTTTGTCAAGATTTTCCTGCAACCACTGCGCACCGACATAAAGAGACTCCCTGGTTGCCTCTTCCGAGAAAACCGGCGAGAGAAGACACAGCAGAATCGCTACACCTGTGACACAAATCTTGATAGATTTCCTTCGCAACTTCATCATCCTCTCACTGATATTCGAAAAGCCCCTCAGGGCATGGATATTGTACCCGGAGGGGCTCTCAAAAACCAATGACCAATTTAGACGATTCGACTCAGCTTGTCTGAGATGTCATGCCCTTTTTTGTGGATCCCACTTTTTAGCCATACCCTGGGTGATCCTGTCGATGACGATGGCCATGATCACAATGCCAAGACCTGCTTCGAACCCGCGTCCCACGTCTATCCTGTTGATGGCCAGAAGCACTTCCTGTCCCAGGCCTCGGGCACCGATCATGGAAGCGATTACGACCATGGCCAGCGCCATCATCGTGGTCTGGTTGACCCCTGCCAGAATCGAGGGCATGGCCAAAGGTATACGAACTTCCGTCAGAAGTTGCCATCTTGTCGCCCCATAAGCGCGAGCCGCCTCCTGGGCAGGTTTCGGCACCAGCTGTATACCGAGGCTGGTAAGTCGTATAACCGGCGGGAGAGCATAGATCAAGGTGGCGAGAATGGCCGGCACCTTGCCAAGGCCGAAAAGCATCATGGCCGGTATGAGATAGACGAAACTCGGCATGGTTTGCATAGCGTCAAGCACGGGTCGGACTATCAGGTCAAACACCTTCACCTCAGCCATCAGGATTCCGACGGGGATTCCTATGACCAGGGCGAGGACCACCGACGTTATGACTATCGCCAACGTCTCGATAGCCAATCCCCATAGCCCGAAAACACCTATTAAAACAGGCATCAGGGACAGAATCACCACGGGGACCACTTTCTTCGTCGCCACCCACGTAAGCGCCGCTATTACCACAATGTACCCCCACCAGGGCACTAACTGAAGCGTCCCCTGAATCGAAAGCAAAAGTTTCAGCAAACCATCGGAAAAGGCGTCGAAGCCTTCCCCATATTCACTAAGGAGCCAGCGTACAGCGGCATTGACCTGAGGTGCGATGTGATATTCCCAAGATGAGGGAAACATTTCAGTCCACCACCTTTTCCGACTGAGCACAAGCCTTGGCGAACTTTTCCATCTGCTCGTCGGCCTTCCTTATTTCGTCCCGCTTGTCCTGCACAAACCGCGCCACGTAGTCGTCTGCGGGGTTGGCGAAGATCTCCGCAGGTTTTCCTATCTGAACTATGCTCCCGTTCCGCATAACCGCCATACGGTCGCCAAGGCGCATAGCCTCGTCAAGATCGTGGGTTACGAAGAAGATGGTCTTGTGCATTTCTTCCTGGAGACGCACCAGCTCGTCCTGCATTTCCCTTCTTATCAGCGGATCCAGGCCGCTGAAGGGCTCGTCCATCAAAAGCACTGGCGACTCTACCACCAACGCTCGCGCAATGCCGACGCGCTGCCTCATACCACCGCTAAGGGAGGTCGGGTAATAGTTGGCCCATTTTTCGAGCCCCACAGTTTTCAGGGCTTCCCTGGCACGCCTCTGGCGTTCCTTTTTGGGAACCCCTTGCAGCTTCAAGCCGAAGGCGACGTTCTCGACTACGCTCTTGTGGGGAAGCAGACCGTAGTGCTGAAACACCATAGCCACCTGGTGTCTCCTGAATTCGGTCAGTTCCTTCTTGTTCATAGCCGTCACGTCGTAGCCGTTTATAACCACCTGGCCATTGCTTGGTTCAACAAGCCGAAGGAGACAGCGAATCAATGTCGATTTGCCGCTCCCGGAGAGGCCCATTATGATGAAAACCTCTCCGGGGTTGACTTCAAGCGACACGTCCCTGACGGCGACGACGGATTCCTCCGACTCATCCAGCGATTTGATAAGGTCTTCGTCCTCCACGTCAATGTCTACATCCTTCGGGGCATACACCTTCCATAATTCATTGATCTTTATTGCTGCCTGCTTCTCTTCCCCGGAATGGGACTGTTTCCCTTTTATTTCAGGGCTTCCAGGACTTTCTTCCGGGTTTCTTCGTCTGGTATCCATTTCGTCCATGCGTCTTCATACTCCTTCAAGAACCAGATTGCCGCATCTTCCACCGTGGCCTCTTCCTGCTGCATGTAGGCCAGGGCAGCATTGTTTTGCTCGAGGCTGGTTTCGTAGTTTGCCAAAAATGTCAGTATTTCTGGGTTTTTCCTGGCGAATTCGGTGTTTATGCCGATGTGAACCCTGGCGGCCGGGAACGCGCAACCATAGCTTTTACCTTCTCCCCATTTCTCGGGATCATAAGGAGGTTCTTCCAGCCTTGTCATATCAAGCATTCCCATGATCCATTCGGGTTCCCAGTAATAGGCGAGTACAGGGTTTCCTCTTTGGTAGGCTGTCACTATCGCAGTGGCAAGGGCTGTCTGGGAGCCCGGGCCGAAGGCCTGGTAGGTGTCGGTGAGCCCGTAGGCATCCAGTTTCTTCATGTTTATGTCGTGCACCACCCAGCCCGGTATGGCGTTGTAAAACCGTCCTTTTTTCGGGTTTTCGGGGTCCTTGAAGAGCTCCCAGTACTTCGGAAGGTCGAAGACGGACTTCAGATCTGGTGCCATGGGCTCGATGCCCCTTTCCGGGTCCCCCTCGATCACGTAAGTCGGCACGTACCACCCCTGAGGAGAATCCGGAAAGGTCGGTCCCAGGTCTATTACAGCCTTGTTTCTCCCGACCGCTTCGTTGTACCACTCGAGGACGTTGTCTACCCACATTTCCATGGCGATGTCCACATCGCCTTTGGCGAGTCCCGTGAGTCCCGGAACGGACTCGGCAAAAAGATATTCCGGCTTGAATCCGTACCCGTGCTCAAGAACAAAACCTGCTATCCTGTTGTGCATCTGGACGCTGTTCCAGCTGAAATCTACAAAGGTAACGTTCTTTTCCTGAGCCAAAGCTCCTCCGCTCATGCAAAGCAAGGAAACCAAAACTGCCAGAATAATTCCCGAAGCTTTCTTCATTATTTGAATCCTCCTTTTAAAACCGCGTAAAACTTTGCACTGTTTTAAAAAACCTCCACTAACCCTTTTGCGACGACAGGTCTCCTGAGTGTTTTTTGAGGGATTCGACCTCCCTTTCAAGCTCCTCGACCCGCTGTTTCAAAGACTCGACCTCGCTGATCAGTTTCCACTGCGTATTCAGGGAAAGTCTTTGCTTCTCCCTGGCCGCGGCAATATGTTCGCGGACGATGGTGTTGCGGTATAACGTCGATCTGGCGACGCCGGTTCGCCTTGCGACGGAAATAAAGTCTACCTCTTCGCTGGCTTCCGTCATCTCTTCTATCGCCCTGTCCACAGCCTCTATGAGAGAAGGTTTTTCGTGCCTGGTTCTTTGCTTTTCATGCATCGTAGGTTTCTTTCACCTCCCTCGGAATACCGCGGGGACTGAATTTCCTGTTTGCCATGGCAAAACCTTAAACCCTTAAAGCTCATAGATCCTGCGTCAATTCTCTGGTTGCAAAATCCGCTTCTACGCGCGCAAAAACTTTACCTTTCTCCAAACCGGCAAACCGTCAGGATTTTCTCGAGCGGAAATAATAACCACGCAATACCCGGCCGGAAAAACAAAAAAACGAGGATATTTGAAGTGCGTTATGCTCCATATTTGCTACATGTGTATTAATACTACGGATGTTTCGTGCTTTTGTCAAATGAATGTATACATTCATTGCCCCCTGTTTATTCCAGCCTTTCCTTCACATTCACCGGTCATGAGAGACAACCACCCGAAGACAAGTTTTTACGAGTGCCTGACTTTCGCTGCTCTAACGTCGCACAAATCTTTTACGGAGTAAAACAAGTCTAAAAATTCAGACTATTTTGCACTCTCTTGCACAAAAGGTCTGCTTGGTATATAAGGTGTACTGGGTGGTCCACAGGAGGGACGTTCATGACTGAAAGAAAGCTCAAGCACACCAGGATCTACGAACAGGTTGTAGAAGAGGTTAAGTCCCTCATATCATCGGGGAGATTGTCCCAGGGAGATCCTCTTCCTCCGGAACGAAAGCTCATGGATGAGTTGGGCGTCAGCCGCAGCTCTCTCAGGGAGGCGTTCAGGGTTCTGGAGCTCATGGGGCTGATAGAAAGCATACCCGGCAAGGGGCGTTTCGTCAGAAAACCAAGACCGGAGGTAGACGGCAAAAACATGCCGCTGGAGGACGAGGCCATCCTCGAACTCATGGAAGCCCGACGAGTCCTTGACCCAGCCATAGCAGGCGCCGCGGCCATGCATGCCCTTCCATCGGACCTTACCAAGATAAGGCGAATTCTTTCAAATACGGAAACGCACCTCGATTCTCTTCATGCCCGCGCCCAGTTTGATTTCGACTTTCACCTTCTTCTTGCCGAGGCAACCCACAATTTCATTTTCGTCAATATCGTCAAGATGACCTTCAACCTGATAATGGCCACCCACGAAAGGATCTACTCGCTTCTCTCGGACAAGCAGGCTTTCCTCAACGAGCATCGCCTTATTTACGACGCCATCGTCGATCATGACATGGCCGGCGCGGCCGCTTTAGCTACACGCCATATAGACAGGGTCTACAAAACCCTGCAGGAATCTTTGGCCCTCGAGGTCGAAAGCAGGCAACATTGAAAAGTGAGTGGAGGAGCAACATCAAAAACTATGGGGGGATGTTTCAAATGAAGGAAAGGATTTTGAAACTGTTTCCGGAAATCAATTGGGTACAGGACCCGGTGTTGAAGGAAAAGGTCCTTGCAACACTTGAGGAGGCCCTGAAGATGGGCGGCTGGGAACCCGAGGACATGGAGAAAATGCCCTTTACGCTCCTTATCCCGGACTGCCCGGCGTCGCTTCTGACGCACTTCAGGGGAGTAGTAAGAATGTCAAAAGCGGCAATGGAAGAATTCAACAGCCTCTACGACTACAAGCTCGACAATGACACTCTCATTGCAGGCGCCATCCTTCATGACGTCGGCAAGCTCGTGGAGTACACTCGCGACGAAAACGGGAAGGTAGTAAAATCAGCGACCGGCAAGGACTTGCGCCATCCATTTTCAGGAGTAGGCCTGGCCATGAAAAACGACATACCGACGCCGATCTGCCACTGCATCGCCGTACACGCGGGCGAAGGAGACGGAAAACACCGTTCACCGGAAGCCGTGGTCATCAACAAGGCGGATTTTCTCAATTTCGAGACCCTGAAATCTTTTCTGGGCCTGATCTAGCGGGCCCTGTACAAAGATATGGAGGTGACCAGAATGGGCAAAACAATGATCGAAAAGATCATCCAGCGCGCATCGGGCCAGGAAGTCAAGCCGGGAGACCGCGTATGGTGCGACATCGATCTCTCGACGGCAAGAGACTTTGCGGGCCCCAACTGCGTGCTCCAGTTCGACAAGGAAACCGATAACAAGGGAAAAGTATGGGACCCTGACAAGATAGCCTTTACCTTCGACCTCGAAGCACCGTCCCGCTCGGAACAGGTAGCCAACAACCAGAAGATCATCCGCGAGTTCGCGAAGCGTCAGGGGATCAAAAAGGTCTTTGACGTCAACTGGGGAATTGGCCAGCATGTCCTCCTGGAGCATGGTCTTGTGAAACCGGGATGGGTAATTCTTGGGACGGACAGCCACATGAACCTCCTTGGAGGAGTAGGCGCCTTCGCCACGGGGGTCGGCAACACCGACATAGTCGCCTCCTGGATCCTGGGCAAACTATGGTACCGCGTTCCCGAGACTGTGAAGATCACGGCAAAGGGATCCTTCAAAAAGGGCGTCTGCATGCGCGATCTGCTGACCAAGATAGTAGGGACACTGGGTGCAGGCGGACTGATCTACAAGGCCGTGGAATTTTACGGAAAACCCATAGAGGAATCCAACCTGGCCGAGAGAATAACCCTTTGCTCCATGGTGACGGAGATGAGCGGCAAGATAGGCCTGATCCAGCCCAACGGCGAAGTCCTCGACTGGCTTGCGGGACGGGCTGGAGAGGAAGTACGGGAAATGGCCGAAGCGATCCGGGCGGACTCCGATGCCGTTTACACAGAGGAATATGAATTCGACGTGGATCAGCTCGAGCCCATGGTCTCTGCGCCCGATGCTCCCGACAACGTCAAGACCGTCAGGGAAGTAGCCGGTGAACATCTCGACCAGGTTCATATAGGTTCCTGCTCCAATGGCAGGTTCGAGGACATCGCGGCGGCCTTCGAAGTGCTCAAGGCCGCGAACTTCAAGATAGCCCCCGGCATGAGGGCCATAGTTACGCCCGCTACCAGGGAAGTTATGAAACAGTGCGCCCAGGCCGGATTCATCGACAAGTTCCTGGACGCCGGCGTGGTCTTCACAAATCCGACCTGCGCTCTTTGCACGGCAAAGCATTACGGGACGCTACCCAGCGGAGACGTTGGCATGTCCACGACGAACAGGAACTTTATCGGCAAGGTGGGCAAGGGCAGTCACACGTATCTGGCCAGTCCGATGACCGCTATGGCATCGGCCGTCCGCGGCGTGATCACCGATCCCCGCGAGATTCTCGGGTAAGGAGGAATCACAAATGGCAGAAAACATCCTGCGAGGAAGAGCCTGGGTCTTCGGTGACGACGTCGATACAGACCTGATCTACCACAACAAGTACCTTGGGATCACCGATCCCAAGGAAATGGCCCAGTACTCCTTCGAATACTACCCCGGCAAGGAGAACTTCGCCAAGGAGGCCAAGCCGGGTGACATCGTCGTAGCCGGACAGAATTTCGGCTGCGGTTCGTCCAGGGAACACGCCGTATATTGCCTCAAGGAATTGGGCATTCCCGTGATCCTGGCTGAATCCTACGCGCGCATCTATTACCGCAACGCCGTCAACAATGGATACCCCGTGCTCGTGGTCCCCGACATCACCAAAAAGGTCTCTGACGGCGACGAGCTCGAGGTCAACATGGACACCGGCGAGATCAAGAACTTGGCCACCGGTGAAACCATGCACGGCGACGCCGTTACAAACCTCGAGAAGGAGATAATGGCCCACGGCGGCCTGATAGAGTATCTCAAGGCACAGGCCGAAAAGAAGCAATAACAGGAGGTGAAAACAGATGGGCAAAACCTTTGCAGAGAAGGTGCTCGGCAAAGCGGCTGGAGAAGACGTGAAAGCGGGCCAGGTAGTCACCGTCGAACCTCATTTTTGCATGAGCCACGACAACGCGGCACCGATCTCCAAGGTCTTCAAGAAGATCGGCGTGAAGAAGGTCTGGAAACCTGACCACCTGGTTTTCATACTTGATCACGCGGTTCCGGCACCAACGGACAAGCACGCCGAAAACCACAAGATCATAAGGGAATTCGTAAAGGAACAGGGCATAAAGCATTTTTATGACGTCAACAGCAAGGGTGGCGTCTGTCATCAGATCATGTGCGAAGAGGGCTTCGCCCTTCCGGGACTCGTAATGGTCGGCAGCGACAGCCACACCTGCACATACGGAGCTTATGGCGCTTTCTCGACGGGAATCGGCAGAAGCGAGATGGCCGCCACCTGGGCTACTGGACAGATCTGGTTCCGCGTTCCCGAATCAATGAAAGTCACCGTCAAGGGATCCTTCAAAAAAGGTGTCACCGCCAAGGACCTGATCCTGAAGATCATCGGCGATATCAAGGCCGACGGCGCCGACTACATGTCCGTCGAATTCCACGGTCCCGGCATAGCCGACATGTCCCTAGCGGAGCGGATGACACTGTGTAACATGGGAATCGAGATGGGAGCCAAAAACGCCGTATGTCCGCCCGATCAAAAAGTGCTGGACGCGATCAGAAACAACGCAAAAACCGACGCATGGGAGGCCATCTGGGCCGATGAAGATGCCGTATACGCCAGTGAACTGGAATATGACCTGGGCGAGCTGGAGCCCTGTGTGGCAAAGCCGCACACGGTCGACAACTACGCGCCCGTCTCCGAGGTCAAGGGTACCGAGATTCACCAGGCTTTCCTAGGCAGCTGCACCAATGCGAGAATCGAAGACCTGCGGGCAGCAGCCGAGATCCTCAAGGGCAAGGAAGTCGCCGTCAGGACAATAGTGATCCCCGCCTCCTGGAGCATCTACAGGCAGGCTATGAAAGAGGGGCTTTTGGACGTTTTCCTCGACGCCGGATGCATCATTAACAATCCCGGTTGCGGTCCCTGCATGGGCAACCATGAAGGCATCCTTGCTCCCGGGGAAGTCTGCATCTCCACGGCGAACAGGAACTTCAAGGGCCGCATGGGCAACAAGGAAAGCTTCATATACCTTGCGAGCCCCTTGACGGTCGCGGCTTCGGCCCTAAAAGGCGCCATCACCGATCCGAGGGAGGTGCTGTAGCCATGAAAGTGACAGGCAAGGTCTGGAAATACGGAGATGACGTCAACACCGACGTCATTTTCCCCGGGAAATATACTTACACCGTTTCGGAACGTTCCGAAATGGGACAATACGCCCTCGAGGACCTGGACCCGGAATTCAACAAAAACGCCAAGCCCGGCGACATAATAGTGGCCGGCAAGAACTGGGGCTGCGGGTCCTCCCGAGAGCAGGCCGTAACGTGCATCAAGGAACGAGGAATAGCGGCCATAGTCGCCAAGGGGTTTGCCAGGATATACTACCGCAACGCGCTGAACGAGGGACTGCCGATCGTGGTCTGCCCGGAAGCCGTGGACGCAATAGAGGCGGGCGACGAGATCTCCATCGATTTCGACAAGGGGGAGATCACTACCCCGAAGGGCACGTTTTCCTTCCCGAAATACCCCGATTTCGTCAAGGGGCTAATCGAGGACGGAGGGCTGATCCCGCACGTGAAAAAATCCCTGGGCCTCGAGTAGAGTGTCCCGGGAAGCTCCCGGCGGCCCTTTTCCGGCCGCCGGGATGCGATGCCAGCGAAAAAAGGAGGTCATATTAATGGCACGGAAGAATGTCATGCAGGTCAAGGAAAAAAAGGACCGCTACCAGGTTGCCTACATTCCAGGGGACGATTCGGGCTTCGACGTTATGGAAGCAGCAATGATTGTCATGCAGGCCTTGAACCCGCCCATCGACTGGGTTCGCGCCGACATGGGCTGGTGCATGTGGGAGAAATCCTGCAAGGAATATCCCGAAGGCGACCCGAGGCGAAACACCGTCCCTCCTGAAACGATAGAAAAGGTGAAAAACACCGATGCCACGCTCATGGCGGCGATCACGTCCAAATCCGGTGTAAAAGGTTTCAAATCGGCGATACTCCAGCTCCGGCAGATGTTTGACCTTTACATCAACTTCCGTCCAGCCAAGCTTTACCCCGGCATCAGCACGCCCCTGAAGGGCGACCCCAATATAGACATTGTCGTCTTCAGGGAGAACACCGAAGACCTTTACTCCGCCGTAGAGTGGCGACCACTGCCGAAGGAGATGTTCGACCTGCACCCGGGGATGGAACGCTTCAAGGACAAGGAAGAAGTAGCCGTGTCCTGGAGGGTCTTCTCCAAAGAGGGATGCGACCGCATCATCCGGGCGGCCTTCGAATACGCAAAGGCTAACGGACTCACAAGCGTCGTCAGCTGTAACAAGGCCAACGTCATCCGGGCCACGTGCGGGCTAATGAAAGAGCGTTTCCTGGAAATAGCCAAGGAATATCCTGAAATAGAGGCCCGCGAGGAAAACGCCGACGCGACGGCCATGTGGCTTTTGAAAAACCCTGAAAACTACCAGGTCATCGTGACCTCAAACGTCTTTGGCGACATCCTTTCGGACGAGGCGTCACAGCTTATAGGTGGCCTCGGCTTCTCTCCCAGCGGCAACATAGGAGATAACGCGGCCGTCTTCGAACCAAGCCATGGCTCAGTGCCTAAGTACGCGCACCAGTACAAGATCAACCCCTGCGGGCTTTTGATTACAGCCGCCATGATGCTCAACTACCTGCAGCTCGGCGAATACGCCGAAAAACTTGAAAAGGCCATAGGGGATGTCCTTGTCGAAGGAAAGGCTCTTACCTATGATATCTGGCGTGACAGGGGCGACAAGGACTGGGAGACGAAAGCCGTATCGACTCTGGACATGGCCAAAGCCATAGCCTCCAAGCTCGATCCGGACTTCGACAAAAAGTCCGACGAAATCTGTGCCAAGGCAAAGGAAATGTGCGCCTGGGAGCACCTGGCCTAGTACGGCGACGGCAAGGATGCTTCGGTATTTTGGAGCGTCCCTGCTTTTTAGGATATTTCGATTGAACATACCGGAGGCAGGAGCGGTTTTTAGCCCAAGGGGCAGGCTACGCCATCGTAGCGACTCTTTCGCGCCTGCCTCCGCTGCATTGGAGGAATGAGAATGAAAACAACCCAGGCAGGAACCCTCGAATCGATGGACTGCCTTGTAACAGCAAGCGAAGCCGAAAAAGGCAGGGGCATATCCATAACGATGGAGGGCACGAGCGTAGCGAGATTCGGTGAAGCTATTCTCAAAACGGCTAAGGAAACACTGAGGGAAATCGGCGTCAAGGACATCAAACTGTCCATACAGGACAACGGGGCCACCGATCTGGTCCTCAGGGCGCGCGTCGAGGCCGCGGCCTTGCGCCTGCTCGGAGGTGACCGCCGATGAGACTCAGGAGGACCAAACTCTACCTTCCGGGGAACAACCCGAACATGCTCCTGAGGGGATATCTTTTCAAGCCCGACGGCGTAATTCTTGATCTCGAGGACGCGGTCTCCATGTCGGAGAAAGATGCCGCGAGAATTCTCGTCAGGGAGGTTCTTAAACAGGGTGAGTTCGGGGAATGCGAGGTCACCGTCCGCATCAACGGCATGGATACCGAGTTCTGGCGCAAGGACATCGAGACAGTGGTCCCTTGTGGAATCGACGGAATACGCGTTCCCAAGGTCGAATCACCCAAGGATATACAAATCCTCGATGAGGCACTGTCGGAAATAGAGGAAAAGGCAGGTATCTCCATAGGCAAGACGCTTATATTCTGCCTTCTCGAAACGGCACTCGGCATCTGGAGAGCCTACGACATCGCCACGGCCTCTCCCAGAATCGCCGGTATCTGCCCCGGCGGCGAGGACCTCCGTGCCGACCTCAAGACCGACAGATCTGAAACAGGAGAAGAATTGGTCGGCCCCAGAAGAATCGTCGTACTTGCAGCCCACGCCGCCAAGGTCGACGCCCTGGACACGGTCTATGCCGACGTAACAGACGACGAAGGCCTGAAGCGGGAAACGCAGTGGATCAAGCAGCTTGGCTATCAGGGCAAAAGCGTCATTCATCCGAACCAGATCCCCATCATCCATGATGTCTTTGCACCTACCCAAAAGGAGATCGAGCAGGCCAAAAAGATCGTAGTTGCGGCCAGGGAAGCGGCCAAAAAAGGGCTAGGCGCCGTTTCCGTCGATGGCCGCATGGTGGACAAACCAGTGGTCATGCGTGCCGAGTACACCCTGCGGCGCGCAGGACTGCTTGAGGGGGGTGAATAAGACATGGCTGTCAATGCGGCAGGACGAAACATACCCAACAACATTCCCGGTTACGGCGATGTTCTCCCCTTCCGGGGACACACCAAGCGTCTTCCCAAGGGAAACCGCTTCGGAAAGAAAAACAGGGCTACCTTCAACACCAGAACAGACAAGACCCTTCCCAATTTGAAAGCGGCCATCAAGGCCTCGGGCCTTCAAAGCGGCATGACCATATCCTTCCACCACCATCTCAGGAACGGAGATTATGTGGTCAACATGGTCCTGGACGCCTGCTACGAACTTGGGATCAAGGACCTGGTCGTCTTCCCTACGGCCCTTTTCGGCGTCCACAAGCACCTGACCAAACACATACAAAAAGGCGTAATAAAACAGATCCAGGGTTCAGTGAACGGCCCCATAGGGCAACTGGCTTCCGAAGGCGGGATGGAGTTGCCCGTAGTTCTCAGGAGCCACGGAGGACGACCCCGGGCCGTCATGAGCGGTGACGTTCATATAGACGTGGCCTTCATAGCCGCACCCACGGCGGACCGGTACGGCAACCTGTCCGGAGCTCACGGTGAGTCGGCGTGCGGCGCCCTCGGTTACGCCCACACCGACGCCGACTATGCCGAATGCGTCGTAGCGGTAACTGACAATCTGGTTAACTACCCGGCGCTAGACATACAGATTCCCCAGACCCAGGTCGACTACGTGGTAGAGGTTGAAAAAATAGGCGATCCCGCGGGCATCGTTTCCGGAACCACCAGGGTAACCCGCGACCCCATGCGTCTTCTTATAGCCCGCTACGCGGCCCGTCTGATTGAGGCAAGCCCGTACTTCAAAGAAGGCATTTCCTTTCAGACGGGAGCGGGCGGAATCTCTCTCGCGGCGGCGGCATACGTTCGGGACGCAATGCGCGAACGGGGCATAAAGGGAAGTTTCGGTCTCGGTGGAATCACTAGCTTTTTCGTGGATATGCTCGAGGAAGGACTTTTCGAGCAGCTCCTTGATGTTCAGTCTTTCGACCTCGCCGCCGTAGAATCGATCTCCCGAAACGCCAGGCACGTCGAGATCTCGGCCGACTGGTACGCCAACCCCTGGAACGCCGGTTGCACGGTGAACATGCTCGACGCTGTCGTCCTTGGAGCAACCGAAGTGGACAGAAAGTTCAACGTCAACGTCAACACCGAGGCTGACGGAGCATTGCTTCACGGCATAGGCGGCCATCAGGACACGGCAAGCGGTGCGAAGCTGACGATCATTACCACGCCCCTTTTGCGCGGCAGGATCCCCTCGGTGGTCGACTCGGTCTACACGGTAACCACACCGGGTGAGGTCGTCGATGCCGTGGTGACAGAATTCGGCATCGCCATCAATCCCAACCGGAAGGACCTCATCGAGGCCGCCAAATCCGACCCTGAGATACCGCTGGTAACTATCGACGACCTGGTTGAGAAGGCTCAAAAACTGACGGGACCTATGGCCCCGGTCGAAGTGGAAGACCGAATAATCGGCGTCATTGAATACAGGGACGGATCCGTTATCGACGTGGTCAGACAGTTGAAAAAGAAATAACAAACCGGGGGCTTTCAATGCCCCCGGTTTAAGTAATTTCCCGGACCTGCTGCATTTCCCGGTCTCGACCGCTTCCACCAAACAATCTCATTTCAAAAATAAAAGGTGCAATCCCTGGCAAGATTATCTGTCTTTGCCCGGTTGCCGCGCAAAGAGCGACAGCGTTTTTTACGAAAGCATGTCAAAGGGAATGATCCAACTCAAATTTTACGACCCTCGCCGTACACCTGGGAAGTCTGTTAGACTTGACATGGAGGTGAGAAGACACTGCTCAAGGAAAGGCGAAAAACCATAGATGATTTTTTGCAATCTCTTCCGTCTTTCGGTGGTGAGATAACCGCCCAGAGGATTTATCCCAAGCGACCGGCGAGATGGGGCGAATGGCCCGAGATAGACCACGGGCTTCGTGACGCTTTGGTGCGAAGGGGCATCGAAAGACCCTATATCCACCAGGCCAGGGCCATCGAAGCCGCCCTATCGGGCAGGAACGTGGTTACAGTGACACCCACGGCTTCTGGCAAAACCCTTTGCTATAACGTTCCCGTTCTTGACGCGATTCTAAAAGATGACGCCGCAAGGGCCTTGTATCTTTTCCCTACAAAGGCCCTCAGCCAGGATCAGCTGGCAGAACTTTACGCCCTCATACAGGAGGCCGGTGCACAGGTAAAGACTTTCACCTACGATGGTGATACACCTCCTTCGGCACGCACCAAACTGCGGGCCGCGGGCCATATAGTCATAACCAACCCCGATATGCTTAATACCGGGATTCTCCCCCACCACACCAAGTGGATAAAACTTTTCGAAAACCTGCGGTACGTGGTCATCGACGAATTGCATACTTATCGGGGAGTGTTCGGCTCCCACGTAGCCAACCTTTTCCGGAGACTCAAGCGAATCTGCGCCTTTTACGGTTCCAGCCCCCGGTTCATTTGCAGTTCCGCTACCATCAGAAATCCAAAAGACCTGGCAGAACGCCTCCTCGAGGAACCCGTGACCGTCATTGGGGAAAGCGGAGCGCCAAGCGGCGAAAAGAGGATTCTTTTTTACAATCCCCCCGTTGTGAACAGTCAGCTCGGTATACGCAGGTCGTCGCTGAAAGAAACGGCCCGCATTGCCGGCGAAGCCGTCAAAAACGGGATCAGTACCATCGTTTTCACAAGATCCAGGATAAACGTGGAACTGCTTCTTACCTACATCAGAAGGAGCCTTCGCCAAAAGGGGATTTCACCTGAATCCGTCGCAGGTTACAGGGGCGGGTATCTTCCAAACGAAAGACGCGAAATAGAAAGACGGTTGAGGGATGGGTCGCTTTCCTGCGTGGTAAGCACCAACGCATTGGAACTGGGCATAGATATCGGCTCCCTTGAACTCGCGGTCTTGCACGGATATCCGGGCAGCGTGGCTTCAACCTGGCAACAGATGGGACGGGCCGGGCGTCGGAGCGAACTGTCGGCAGCGGTCCTTGTAGCCTCCTCCTTCGCATTGGACCAGTTTCTGGCTTCCCAGCCCGACTATTTCTTCGGCGCCTCGCCGGAACAGGCCAGGATCAATGCGGACAACCTTTATATTCTGGTAAACCACATCAAGTGCGCGGCTTTCGAGCTCCCCTTCAAAAGGGAAGAGACTTTCGGCAAGGAAGACACAGGAGAGATCCTCGAATACCTCGAGGCAAACGGCGTGCTTCATCAGGCGGGAGACAGGTACCACTGGCAGGCCGACTCCTTCCCTGCCGAGTCTCTGTCGCTCAGGAGCGCCACCAGCGAAAACTACGTGATCATCGACATCACCGAGACGTCAAAGCCCGTGGTCATAGGCGAGGTAGACCGACCGAGCGCCCCAATGCTCATCCACCCCGAAGCGATATATTTTCATGGCGGTGAACCATACCAGGTGAAGGAACTGGATACCGAAGGCATGCGCTGTTATGTAAAGAGAGTCGACGTTGATTACTACACCGACGCCGACATGGCGGTCCGCTTCCAGGTCCTTGATACCTTCGAAACGCAAAACCAGTGGGGCTGGGGCGAGGTGCTTCTCGCCTCGAGACCGACGGTTTACAAAAAAATCCGCCTTCACACTCATGAGAACGTCGGGTACGGACACATTCACCTGCCCGAAGACCAGATGCACACCACGTCTTGCTGGTTCAGCCTGCCCACGGGAATTGTCTGGGAAGGATGGTCTGAGGACCGGAGGAGTTCGGCCCTGACAGGCCTGGCCCACTTGATGAAGGGAACGGCCCCGCTTTTTCTGATGTGTGACCGTCACGACCTCAGGATTCACAGCATGGTCAAAGATCCCTTCCTTGGCGGAGCCGCCGTCTATCTGGCGGACAACTATCCGGGAGGCGTAGGCCTTGCAGAGGCAGCCTTCGGGATCAGGGATCTTCTGCTCAAGGCTTCCGCCGAAGCACTGGCCGGATGCCCATGCGAAGATGGTTGCCCTGCCTGTGTGGGCACCCTTGGCTCGCAGATGCGATCCAAAAGGGACACCCGGTTTCTATTGGATACGTTGATAGAGATGAATCGTTGACTCTCGGGAGGCGGTCGACCAAAAGATGGAAAGGTCAAAAAGGCTTGAACGACTTCTAGGTCCCGTAAAAACCGGAATGCCCCGGAAAGGAGAACGCGAAATATCGGGGCTTCCCGACGGCAAATGGCTCGAAGAGGGCGTATACCTGGTCGAAGAATCCTTTCCCCTCTCCCGGCACCATGGCAAGGTTCTCCTTAAAGACCTTTCCGGCGCAGCTCAAGTTCTCTCGGAGTGGGGAGCCACGGAAAACGCCGTTTTTCTCGACCTCGAAACAACAGGCCTTGCGGGCGGAACCGGCACATACGCCTTTCTGGCTGGAGCCGGCAGGGTAATGGGAAACGCTTTCGTGGTCAGGCAGTTATTTCTTTCCACTCCCAGAGCCGAAAAACCCTGGCTCGACCACCTTTTCGAATGGATCGAACCGGCAAGTGGATTCGTGACCTATAACGGAAAGCGTTTCGACCTGCCGATACTTCAGACCCGAGCCATTTTGAACAGGAAGGACCCACTCGCCGAAGAAAAAGGGCACCTGGATTTGCTGTACCTCGCGAGGGCACTGTGGAAAGGACGCCTTCCCGATTGCAGGCTGGGAACAATCGAAGCCGGCATCCTCGGAGTAAACCGCGAATACGAGGACGTTCCAGGCTGGCTGGTCCCACAACATTATGCCGATTTCCTTCGGACCGGCGACGCGCGTCCTCTCTCGGGCGTCTTTATCCACAACAAAACCGACATTTTATCGCTGGCATCTCTCAAAATATTTACTGCGGCCATCCTCAAGGGAAACGCAGGCTCTTTCGACGACCTGCTTCGTTCCGGAGACCTTTGGGCCTCCCGCAACAGGCTCCGGGAAGCAGAAAAACTCTGGTGCCTGGCAGGGAAGCATTCTTCCGAAGATGTCACCAAGGTCTGCCTGAGGCTTGCCTTTGCCGCGAAACGGCGCCAACGGTGGGACCAGGCGGCGGAACTTTTCGAACGCAGCCTCGGGAACCGTTCCACGCAACTTGCTGCACTCGTCGAATTGGCGAAAATTTTCGAACACAAATTCTGCATGTACGAAAAAGCCCTGGAATACGCGGAAGAAGCCCTGGCAAGACACAGGGAAAACCGCCCCTTCGCTGAAGTCGGCAGATGGTCGGACACAAGAGGCGACCTGCTTAAAAGGATCGAGAGGTTGAGAAAAAAGATAGCCGATAGGACTTGACAAAAACAGCGTCGCCGCGCAAATGTTATAGTTGAAACGGGTAAAGTCCCCTTTTTCACCACGACACGCGACAAATGTAAAGTCCGTTGTCCCGGATTTACAGACAACCGGAAGGAGGTTTTAGTAATGAACGTTCCGGCTCACATATTCAGGGAATATGACATCAGGGGTAACGCCGAGGAAGAGCTCACTTCCGGAAATGTCCGGGCCATAGCTCACGCCTACGGTACGTTTCTGGCAAGAAAGGGTGTCGAGAAAATAACTCTCGGAGGCGACATCCGGCCATCCACGGCACGCATAAGAGAAGACGTAAAAGGGGGAGTCACCGCTGCAGGTATCGACGTCATAGACATCGGCACCGTCACCACGCCCATGCTTTACTGGAGCTTTTTTCATTTCGACGTTTCCGGGGGCGTCATGATCACCGGAAGCCACAATCCACCCGAATTCAACGGTTTGAAGCTGGCTTTCGGGAAAACCACTCTCTATGGTGACCAAATAAAAAACATCCATCGCATGATCGAAGCGGGAGACTTTTACAAGTCACCTGAAAAGGGGAGCGTTTTACATGAGGACATAAGCGGTCCTTACCTGGATATGCTAGTGTCGAAGATAAAGCTTGGCGACAGGAAGCTCAAGGTCGTCACCGATTCCGGAAACGCCACCGCCGGGCCTTTCATAAACGATTTTCTGAAGCGAATAGGCTGCGATGTGGTAGCCCTTTTTGCGGAACCCGACAACCGCTTCCCCAATCATCACCCCGACCCCACGAAAAGGGAAAACCTCAAGGACCTAATCGAATCGGTCCGCCGTGAGAAAGCCGACGTCGGTCTCGGTTTCGACGGTGACGCCGACAGAATAGGCGTCGTGGACGACAAGGGCAACGTCGTGTGGGGCGACATTCTGATGGCGCTTTACTGGCGCGAAATCCTTCCGAAGCATCCGGGTAGCAAGGTTATCGTGGAAGTGAAAAGCTCCCAGGCTCTTGTGGACGAAATAAAACGCCTTGGAGGTGAAGTAGTCTGGTGGAAATCGGGACACTCCCTTATCAAGGCCAAGATGAAGGAGCTTGATGCCCTTTTTTCGGGTGAAGTCTCGGGCCACATGTTCTTCGCCGACGAATATTATGGATTCGATGATTCCTTCTATGCTGCCGGCAGGTTGCTCAGGATCCTTTCGAACGATGACAGGAGCCTCTCGGAAATGCTGTCCGACATCCCTGTATACTACAGTACCGCCGAGACCAGGGTCCCCTGCAGCGAAGAGACCAAATTCGAAGTAATAGAGAAGATCAAAGAAAGCGCCCTTAAGGATTTCGACGCCATCACCGTCGACGGCGTCAGGATCCTCTACCCCAGGGGGTGGGGCCTTGTGCGAGCCTCAAACACTCAACCGGTACTTGTAGCCCGCGCTGAAGGGAAAACCCAAAAGGACCTCGAAGAATACGCGGCAGACCTCAAGTACCGCATGATGAAAGCAGGCGTCGAGGATTTCGACTGGGAATACTGATAAAACTACGGGAAGCGGCCTCTTTTCTGCGCCCGTTTCCCGTTAATTTTTTTTCGAAAACTCCTTTGCTCCCTCAAACAGGTCTGGTCCCTTGTTTACTTGCAAGAGGCGCTTGTTTCAATTCAGGCGAACTCATCTTTGTTGCTTGCTTGACGTAACCGGTATCTTCCACTAAAAGAGCATCGAAAGGGTGTCCAGATGGAAGTTTACATGTTTTTTCTCATCTTTTTTTCTGTCTACGGCCTGGCCAACTGGTACATAACAAGCCACATCTTCCGCATGGGGCTCTTTTCGGGAAACTGGAAGGTACCTGCAAGGCTTGGCTGGCTGCTGCTTGTCCTTGCTTTCCCGATTGGAATCATTTGCAGTCACCTTTGCAGACTTGTGGTACTGGACCGGTTGCTTTGGCTTGGAAGCTGGTACCTTGGCTTGATGACATATTCCCTGCTGTTTTTTGCAGCTTTCGACTTTTGGAAACTGTTTAGCGTGCTGAGGCGCCGCATGCTTGGACCAGGACATCGTGTTCGAAGAAATCGCAATAAAAAAAGGACTTTCGACCTGTTTCCACTATATGCCCTCGTGATGATCGTCATTCTTGTCGCCGGTCATATCAACGCCACGCAACCTCAAATTCGCTCTTTTGAAGTATCCCTTCCCGGAGGGAAGGAAAAAAACACCTTGAGGGCAGCCCTTGCTTCGGACATACACGCAGGGATCATGGTCAACAATCACTGGTTGAACAAGATCGTCGATTCCATAAACGAAACCGAACCCGATATCGTTTTTCTCGTTGGCGACATCGTGGACAGCGACGTGACACAGGCCCACGAAGAAAAGCTTTCCGAGGTGCTGGCGGAACTTGACGCGCCTCTTGGTGCATATGCCGTCACCGGGAACCACGAGTACTACACGGATACGGTCGAGGCCGTAAAGGCTATCGAATCAGGTGGCGTGGAGGTGCTTCTCGATGAAGCCCGTGAAATTGGAAACCTCTTCGTCCTTGTGGGAAGGAAAGACATCCAGGCAGAACGATTTGAAGGTTCCCTCAAAAGCCTGCGGGAAATCCTGGAAGGTTCAAACAGCGATCTTCCGGTAATTGTACTGGACCACACACCTGTGCGGCTTGAGGAAGCGGCTGAGACCGGTGTCGCGCTCCAGCTTTCTGGACACACCCATAACGGGCAGCTTTTCCCTTTCAATTTCATAACCGACGCTATTTTCGAGCAAGATTGGGGCTTTTTAAAAAAGGGGAAAACTTTGTTTTACACCTCTTGCGGAGTCGGTACCTGGGGACCTCCTATCCGGACAAACTCAAGACCCGAAGTGGTTCTTCTTAAGATTATCTTCGACCCTGAAGCTGTTTTCCCCGAAATACCATAGCCTTTTTGTAACAGTAAAGCCTGCCTATTGTAACTGTTTTTTCTATTCCCTTCGGGAAAGAGGCGGCGGAAATCAATCCGCCGCCTCTTAAACGCTGTTTTTCTAAAGCTCTTCCTGGGCGGTTCTCGAAATTATCTCCTCCTGGAGGTCTTTCCCGATGTCCACAAAATAGTCACTGTAGCCGGCCACGCGGACGATGAGGTCCCTGTACTGCTCTGGGTGTTTTTGCGCGTCCCGAAGCGTCGCCGCATCGACCACGTTGAACTGGATGTGGTGAGCATCGTAACGAAAATATGTCCTGATGAGGCGGGCAAGCTTTTCTATGCCATCCTCTCCAGCCAGCACCTTGGGAAGGAACTTCATGTTTAGCAGCGTACCTCCCGTTTTGAGATGATCCATCTTGGCTGCCGACTTTATTACCGCTGTAGGGCCATTTCTGTCGGCGCCCTGGACAGGGGAGATGCCTTCCGAAAGAGGCATCCGCGCATGCCTGCCATCGGCGGAAGCTCCCGTGACGGACCCGAAATAGATGTGGCACGTAGTGGGCAACATATCGATGTGGTACTCGCCGCCCTTGGTGTTTTTTCTGCCGTCGATCTCGTTGAAGAGTGCATTGAAGACCTCTTTCATGATGTCATCGGCATAATCATCATCATTGCCGTACCTGGGCGTCTTGTTGGCCAAAGTCATACGCAGAGGCTCCGCGCCTTCGAAATCTTTTGCAAGCGCATCCAGGACCTGGTCCATCGTAAACGTGCCGTCGTCGTAGACGTGCTTCTTGAGCGCCGAGAGGCTGTCAGTTATGGTCCCGATGCCAACGCACTGGATATAGTTGGTGTTGTACCTGGGGCCTCCGTCGTTATAGTCTTTCCCCTTTTTTATGCAGTCGTCAGTTAGCACCGAAAGAAACACCGCCGGCGCGTGCTCCGCGTACATCCGCTCTATATACTGGTTCCCCCGGACCTTTATGTCCACGAAGTGTTCAAGCTGCCTTTTGAAAGCATCGAAAAGCTCACCGTAGCTCTTGAAATCCCGTGGGTCGCCCGTTTCTATGCCGATTTTCCTGCCAGTCATAGGATCAATGCCGTTGTTAAGGGCAATCTCCAGAATTTTGGGTGTGTTGAGATAGCCTGTCAGGATGTAGGCTTCTTTCCCGAAAGCTCCCGTTTCGACACAACCGCTGGTACCGCCTTCCCTGGCGTCCTCTATGGATTTGCCCATGCGAAGCATCTCCTCGATAACGGCATCGGCGTTGAAAACGGAGGGATATCCATATCCTTTTCTTATGACCCTGCAGGCTTCCTTGAGGAAGCGGTCGGGCGTCCTGCGGCTTAACTGAATGTTGGCCTGGGGCTGAAGCAAGTGAATCTCGTCTATGATTTCGAGCATCATGTAGGAGATCTCGTTGACGCAATCCGACCCGTCGGGTAGAAGGCCGGCGAGATTTATGTTGGTGAAGTCGTTATAGGTTCCGCTTTCGGCGGCAGTAACGCCTACCTTGGGAGGCGCCGGATGGTTGTTGAACTTGATCCAGAACGCGGACAAAAGCTCCTTCGCCTGCTCTCTTGTCAGCGTTCCGGCATCGATCTCCTTTTTGTAAAAAGGGTAGAAGTATCGGTCGAGATGCCCCGGGTTCATGGCATCCCATCCATTGAGCTCGGTAATGGTCCCCAGATGCATGAACCAGTACATCTGGAGGGCCTCCCAGAAATTACGGGGAGCATAGCGCGGGACCCACCTGCAGACTGAAGCTATTTCCTTTAACTCCGCTTTCCTCGTGGGGTTTTCTTCATTTTCAGCCATCTCTTCTGCGAGTTCAGCGTGGCGTTCGGCAAAAAGAATCACGGCGTCACAGGCTATCCGCATGCCCTTGAGTTCCTCGCGTTTTTTCATGGCCTCGGGATCGCTTAAGAAATCAAGCGAAGCAATCGATTCGTCAATGTCCCGTTTGAAATCCTCCATGCCTTTGGTGTAGAACTTCCCGTCAAGCGTCGTATGACCTGGGGCTCTTTGCTCCATGAACTCCGTGAAGATACCCGCCGCATAGGCTTCCTTCCACTCATCGTCAAGGTTCTGGAAAATCCTGTCTCTCATGGTGCGACCGCGCCAGAAGGGGATTACCTTTTCCTTGTATACCCTCCGGCATTCATCGGAGACCTTGTAGGGGTTCTTGTCGCGCGTGTCCAGGATATCAAGGTCTTCCAGGGAGTGGCAGGTCAGTTCCGGGTAAGTGGAAACACACTTCGGCCTTGGCCCACGTTCACCTACGATGAGTTCGTCCTTGCCTATATAGATGCTTTTTTCCAGGCAAAGATCCCTAAACGCCAGAGCCCGCATTACAGGCGTAGAGTATTTATCGATGTTTTCCCTGTAAAAATCCGTCATGATTTCCGCCCGCTCGTAATCAAGCGTAACGGGTACTTCAAAACTTTCCCGCCTGAGCCGCTCTATCCGTTCGTTCATGGCTCATCCTCCTATCTTTACTTTCAGTCCCTTGCTACGGAAAAACCCGGCAAGATTTTCCATTTCCTCCTCCAGGGGTTCCTTGAGATCCCGCAGGAGATATTCCATTCCGAAACGTTCATATTTTTGTTTCGCCGCTCCGTGATACGGGAGAACGGCAAGTTCCACGATTCCAGGCAGATCCGAAATGAAACACGCGATTGCGTCCATTTCCCCGGCATCGTCGTTGATGCCGGGGATAACAGGCACCCTAACGGAAATTCTGGCACCTTCCTTAGAAAGGAGCACCAGGTTATCCAGTATCAGGTCATTTGATACTCCTGTGTACTTCAGATGTTTATCAGGATCCATGAGCTTGATATCGTATAGGAAAAGGTCCGTGAATCTAGCTATCTTACTGATAACCTCCTGGGGCGCGTACCCGGTGGTGTCCACGGCGGTGTGTATATCCGCATTTCGGCATTCACATAGGAGTTCCTCGAGAAAGTCGGGCTGAACCAACGGTTCACCGCCTGTAAAGGTAACCCCACCTCCCGATTCTTCGTAAAAGAGACGGTCCTTTTCAATCTCTTCCATCACCCATGCTACGTCAACTTTCTTTCCCACAAGCTCTCGTGCTTCGCTTGGGCACACTTCGGCGCACTTTCCAAGCGAACGGCAAAAAGCGGGATCGGCTATGAATCCTTTCTGGGTTAGGCGAATGGCGCCCTCCGGGCAGGCTTTTTCGCAGGCACCGCAGCCTATGCACCGCTCCGGCCGATACACTACCACCGGCTCAATCGACTGGCTTTCGGGATTGTGGCACCACCAGCACTTCAAGGGACACCCTTTAAGAAATACCGAGGTGCGAATTCCCGGGCCGTCGTGTATGGCATAGCGCTTGATGTCGAAAATTATCCCTGTGCTCACAGGCAGACTTCCTTTCATCTCGCGGATGTATAAAGCCGAGAATTTTCAGCCTCCGCGTAGTATCGCCTGATGAACCGTTCCTGCACTTTGAAAGACCAGTGCACGTCCCGGATATACTCCGCCGCCATTCTCCGGTCGCCTTTTTTGACGTATTCTATGAACTGATCGTGCTCACCGGTGGATATGACTTCCCATTCCTTGACAAAACCCTTCCGCCTCGGGAAATCATACAAACGGTGCTTAAGGTTCATCACGGTCTTAACCAGGGTTTCGTTATCAGAAAAGTCGAGATATACATTGTGGAAAGCTATGTTGTGAGCATAGAATGTGTCGAAATCATCTCGTTCGAGAGCTTCTTTCATCAGCCTGTTTTCTTCTTCGAGTTTCTCGATCTCCGTGTCGCCGAATCTCTCAAAATTTGAAAGGATAACTGCGGCTTCCAGGGCCCCTATAATCTCGTAAAAATGACGGATGTCCTTTTCCTTAAGAACGTTGACTTGTATTCCCTTTCGCGGGAAAAACGTAACAAAGCCTTCTATCTCAAGCTGTATAAGGGCTTCCCTCAAGGGAGTCTTACTTATGCCAAGACGTTCGCTCATTTCGTTTAGATTGATAAACGACCCGGGACTTAACTCGCCCCCGTCCAGCTTCTTTCGCAAATATTCGTAAACCTGTTCACGCAAAGACTTGTGAGTTATTATTTCTGCTTCCTTTGAAGAGTCCATGATTTTCCACACCTCATGTGTAATATATCAGATATTAGATCCCCGGGTCAAGTTTTTGTGTCTTCCTTTACCCTTATAAAGTACTGGCTTGTTGCGAGCGAGAGATATTGTCTCCCGGTAACTTTAAAAAACGAAGCCGCCTGTATCCCCTTCTTCGGCGGCTTCGTTTAAAAGATATTTTTCACGTCACACGCAATTCGACCATAAGGTCCAGGCCGGAATCGAAAGTCCCGTTTATGAAGTGGACAAGGTCCCTTTACTCCAAAAGCCCGAACATTCTTTTGGCCTTCTTTTTCAAAGCTTCCCCATAAGGGGGATCCGGCCACCCTTTACGTTCTGCCGTCCTGGAGAAAACCCCACAAAAAAGCGACAGCCAAAATGCGTGCAGTGAAGAGAACAGGAAACCTGTCACAAGAAACACAATGCAGAAGAGTCCGAAAAAATTCCTGAAAAATGTCTGTTTATGAGCGGTTTCGGTCATATCTGCCTCACCATGGAGTTCCAAGGATTATGTGCGGAAGAAAAAGCACAAACTTCGGGAAAAAGCTTGTGATAAGCAGGACTGGTCCCCAGCACAGCAACATGAAATAAAGTGCCGGGCGCATCATCTCGTCTATGGGGGTATTGTTTAATCTCCCCGCAAGATAGAGAACTGGAGCCGCAGGTGGCGTTATACACCCTAGACCGGTGTTGACTCCGACTATACCAGCATAGTGTATGGGGTTAAATCCCAATTCCAGAATGATCGGCATCAATATCGGCGTAGTCAGAACCACGACACTGATGTCATCCATGAGCATCCCCATGATCACGAGAAAAATGTTAATCATGAAAAGGATGACCCATCGGTTCTCGGAAATAGACTGGAAAAAGATCATCAATCTCGATGGGAGATCTTCCAGGAGGTAAAGTCGGCTTAACATGGCGACGGAAAAGAGCATGGCCATTATGACACCCGTCGTGATGGCAGATTCGACAACAGGCGATATAAGTCCTCTCCAGTCGAACCCCTTGTAAACGAACATCCCCACTGGTATCGCATAGAGCACAGCCACCGCGGACGCCTCAGTGGTGGTCATTATTCCTCCGTAGATTCCACCCAAAACGATGACGGGCAACATCAGCGCCGGAAGGGCTATTTTGCTACGCTTCTTGAACAGGTCCCACTTAACGGCAGTCGTACGGTGCTGTGCGACAAGGACATTTTTGTTATCTCTTAGCAGCCAGATATTCACAAGACTGATCAGGATGATGGTCACGATTCCCGGCCCAATGGTCGCCAAAAAACATGCCAGCACCGGCTGACCGCTGATCCAGGCGAAAATAATGAGTGTGGCGTTTGGTGGAATTAAAAGCCCCAATAAGGAGGCATTTGCCATTAAAGCCGACGAATGCCCCTTGGGGTAACCTCCTTCCTCCAGCCTTGGGAACATTATTGTCCCGATGCAGGAAAGGGTCGCGCACGCTGCCCCGGAAATCGACCCGAAAACGGCACATGAGATGGTACCGACGACTCCCAGTCCACCCTTTATATGCCCGACAAAAACGTCAACAAAGTCGATCAGTTTCTCCCCTATACGCCCCCTCTCCATGATGCCTCCGGCCATAATGAACAAGGCTATTGCAATAAGCGAGACCGAGTTTATCTGTCTGAAAGCATAAGGCAGAAGCTGGCTCGACGCGTATCCAGTACCGTCTGGTCCCCCAAAAAATATCAGCCAGGAAGCGGACGCCATAAAGCTGACAGGGACGGGAACACCAAGGACAAGAGACAGTAGCAGTATGAAAACAGCAACATAAATCATTTGGTTCCTCCTGCAAAAAGTTCTATGGCGCTTTGCCTCAAATCACGGGCAAAATAAAGGAACATGAAGATAAGGCCCAGAAATACTGCGAGATAAGATGTCCAGAAGGGGATTCTCCATGCCGTAGTCATGGGCAGAGCGACGCCAGTTCCAAGAGGCCCACGGAAACCAAACCAGAAGAATTCGAACCCATACCATACAAAAAGGCCTGATACCAAGGTTGTTACAAGATTTTTCAAAAAAACAAGGAAAAGCTTCAGCACTCCCGCGGGAACGTACGACTGGACCAAGTCTGCCGAAACATGTGTCCTGTTGAAAGCTCCCAAAGCGGCTCCCGAAAAATACAACCAGAAAGCAAAAAGTTTCACCCACTCTTCGTAACCGTAAAGATCTACTTTTAGGACGTATCGCAAAAAGGTTGCAAGAACGATCAACAATGTCAAAACAAAGGACATAGAAAAGGTAATGAAAGAGAAAGAGAAAATGACAATTTTATCAAAAAGGTTTTTCGGCTTCCTGTATACGACTTGTTGTTCTGAGATAGGAACTTCCGCCACATCCATCCCTCCTGACAATAGAAAAGGCCCGGAGACTTGTTTGGCAGGTTTCTTAAACGGCCGGGACTTCAGTTCAGCACAACAACCGTTTTGATACTCTGCCCCCTTTTTAGCTTACTTCTCAGTCAACCAACCGGGATTCTTACGATTTCCGCTTATTGAAGCGCCAAGAGCCCAGGCCATCAAGCCACCCGAAGTAACGGCCACTGCCCGTTCAAGCAATCGGTGATTGTAAAGAAAGGAATTACTTTACACGATGTGTCATGTGGAGCACACTACAACATTCAGCGAGGGAATGTCCAAGCGGACATTCCCTCGCTTTATTTTTTACTGCTGTACGACTTCCTTGCGGAACTCTTCGATAAGCTCTTTGGTCATTTTGCCTTCAAGCTTTGTCCACGTGCTCCTGCACGCCTCCGCGAGGGCTTGCAGCTCACGTGGTTCGTAGGTATATACCTCGACACCCTTGTCGCGCATCATCTGCATGAATTCCTCGTCATTTTTCTCCGCAAGTTCAATACTCCTCAATGTGGCTGCTTCGATAGTTTCCTGGAGTATCTTTTGATCCTCCGGAGAAAGCTTTTGCCAGACCTGCTCACTGATCATGAAGTTAAGAACTTCAACAGAATAGTTTGTCATGTACCAGTATTTAAGCACATCACCAAGGATCGTGGCTGCCGCTGCTACAGGATAACCGTTAACACCATCGACAACACCCGTCTGGAGGGACTGATATACATCGGAATAGGGAATTGTTACCGTCCTGTATCCCATGGCTTCCGCAGCCAATTTGTAGACATCCATGTTCGGAACCCTGATAAGGAGCCCCTTGTCCACTGTCGGGTCCAGTGGTTCCTTCGCCGGTTTGGTAGTACCGGTTCCTATCATTCCTTCAATATAGAAGCCGAGTAGCCGAACTCCAAGGTTCTGGTTCAGCTCGTTCATTTTCTTGAAAATCCATCCATCTTTTGTGAAAAGTCTCTTTACGTCATCATAACCCTGGACATAACCGTTGATGTAAACCAGTTCAAGCCTCGGGTCAAATTGGCTTGGCACCGAGGTACAGGCCATCTCGATGGTTCCCCGGATCATCTCTTCGTAAACCAACTCATAGTCTCCCAGCTGGCTCGCGGGATAGACCCTGACCTCTATGCGGCCGTTTGTCTTTTGCCCTATCTCATCGGCGACTTCCTGCATAAGAAGGGTTGCGGGATGATCGGAAGGTGACTGGCCTGCGAGTTTCAGGGTAACTTCTGGAGCTGCAAATGATGAAGCTGCAAAAAACACACTAAAAGAAAGCACCAAAAGACAAATGACAAACCTGTTTCTCGTATTACGCTTCACAAAGATCATCTCCTTTTGTCTCGACCACAAAAACAGCATTCCTCTCTCCTTGCAGGTTTGCAGGCTTGAAACTTTACGCATCAATCCTAAGGAACTGCCACCTCCCCGCTATTGAGATGAACGGAGTGAAAAAACACATCGAACAGCAAGTATTAGCCCTTTGCAAAACCAGGATATACAAGATTGTTAAATTATCAATTGTAATATATCATATTTTACATATTAGACGCATTTTATTCTATGTAATAGATTCCGGACTGTCAAATTGCCGAGTTGCCTCACCTAAAACTTTAGACGAAACGGATCCGTTGCCTCGCAAAAGAATCTAGACGAAGGGATTACGATTTCTCCGGGGTAATTGGCCCGGCGGGAGGAAGGTACTGTGAGGCTGACGGTGGGAACGAGGGACGAAATCCTGCGCTCGATGGCGGGAGCGTACAAAAAGACCACCAAGAAGGAAAAGGACGCATACTAACTAGACCATATCGCGGAAGTTACCGACTACAACAGGGCCTATGCCTCCCACCGGCTTCAGTTGTACGGTAACCGGCTTTTCCTACGTAGCTGTGACGACAGACAGGCGGTCTTCGAAACAGAGAAGGAAAGTCTCCTCCCGGCAACGCGAAGCCACAGCGACATTACGCCCGCAATTAAATTTCGAAAGCTAGACGCCCGACTCAATCTGCTGTGGAAAGATTTTAATGATCTTAAAAGTGAGGTGTTTTCAATGAAACGAGTAAGCATTCTCAATAATGTCATAGGTCCCGTTATGCGGGGCCCTTCAAGTTCCCACACTGCAGGACCGTGGAGAATAGGCCTCATCGCCCGGGATCTTCTGGGTGAGCCGCCGACCCGGGCAAGCCTTTTCTTTCACCCGGAAAGTTCGCTGGCCGTCTGCTATCACGACCAGGGAAGCGATCTCGCCTTCGTTACAGGTCTTTTAGGCCGGAATTTGACGGACTCCAAGTTTCCCCTGATGCTTGAAGAAGCTCATCGGGAAGGCGTTGCGGTAACCTTCGGGCTCAAAGCGTTCCCTGAGGCCGACCACCCGAACAGCGCGCTCCTTGAAGCTACAGGCCCAAGCGGTAAAAGTGTGAGGATTCATGCTCGTTCCGTCGGAGGCGGTTCCATTGAAATAGCCTCAGTGAACGGGTTTTCCGTCTTTATGGCGGGAGACCGGTACGTGATGATTCTCGAAACAGAACCGGAGAAAGTCCAAAGCACCCTGTCTCTTTTAAGGAAATGGGACAAAAACCCCAGTACTACCAAAAGGGACGGAAGAACAGCATGCCTAGGGACTTCCTTTTTTGAACCTACTAAAGAATTCATCGAAGAGGTCAAAAATACACCTTCGGTTCTTTCGTCACACTTTGCAAGGCCCGTCATGCTGCCACCCTGCGGAAAGGAAACCTTCCTTGACATCAGGGAGATGATCGAAGCTGCTGGAAACGAGGGGTTAACTCTCGGAGAGGCGGCCATGGCGAGCGAAGCGTCCCTTTTGGGACTTCCAGGAAAAGAGCTGCAGCAGGAAATGGATTTTCGCCTCTCGGTCATGCTCGAATCCGTGGAGCGTGGCCTCGTAGACCGGAATTTAAAGACGAAACTGGTCGATCCCGTAGCTGGAGATATCTATGAAGCGGAATCAAAGGGGGAATTGTTTCTCGGAGGAGTCCATGCACGTGCCGCAGCGAGGTCCATGGCCGTTATGCATGTCAACGGTGCCGGTGGTGTGGTGTGTTCGGCTCCTACCGGCGGTTCCGCCGGAGTTATTCCGGCAGTTATGGCAACGCTTTTGGAGGACTTCGGCCTGAGCCGCGAAAAAGTGCTCTCCTGTCTTTGGGCCGCTGGCGTAATCGGGTGGGCGCTCGACAAACGCAGCACCTTCGCCGCGGAAGTGGCTGGCTGCCAGGTTGAAATAGGTGCGGCCGGAGCCATGGGGGCGGCAGCGGTTGTAGAGGCCGCGGGAGGAACGGCGCGGCAGGCCTGCGATGCCGCAGCCATGGTATTTCAGAACGTCATGGGATCGGTGTGCGACCTGGTCCAGGGCATCGTGGAGATCCCTTGTCACAGCAGAAACGCCGCCCTGGCCTCCCAAGCCTTTCTTGCTGCCGACCTTATCCTCGGAGGCTACCGTAACCTGGTACCTCTTGACGAAACCATTGACGCCGTAGACAGCGTTGGCCGGATGCTCCCGGCGGAGCTCCGATGTACCTCCAGGGGAGGTTTGGCTCTTTGCCCTTCGGCCAGGCGACTTCCCCGGCGAGATTTGCCATAGAATCCGTTCGTGCGAGAAGAAACGGCGCTGACTTAAAGGACCGCCTCGGCTTCTTCTTGCCAGAAACAAGCTCTATATGCATGCAGGTTCGAAGAAGAGGTCTCCCTCCTCGAAACGGCTGTACCGAAACATGGAGACATCGATAAAGGGATGCTTCCCAGTTACTATTTCAGACATGATTCTGCCCACGGAAGGCGCGAATTGCAATCCGTGCCCGCTCCATCCACAGTCGATGTAAAAACCCTCTACGGGCGTGCCGCCGACGATGGCCTGCTGGTCTGGCGTAATGTCATAGGGTCCCGTCCACTGCCTGACCACCCTTACGCCCTGCAGGATCGGCATTTTCGCCAGGACTCTCTTTGATACCTCTTCCAGAAACTGCCATGAAGACTCGTAGCTGGTATCCTTTTTCTCTTCCGGGTTTCCCCACCCGAGCAGGAATGTCCCATTGGGGCACTGTTTCCAGTAACTTCCATCGTCGAGACAGAGCGTCATGGGATGCTTCATTCGTTCCACCGGTTCTGTCACCAGAAGCTGGTGCCTTTCGGGGGTTATGGGAACGTCAAGCCCAACCCACCGCGCCACATCAACACTCCAGGGCCCGGCGGCGCAGACAACGGCCCCAACTTCCCACTCTCCCCTGGAGGTTTTTACTCCCCGTATCTTTCCGTTCACCATCTTAAGACCGGTAACTTCTGTTTCGGTGAGTATTTCCGCCCCTTTCCTTCTCGCGGCATCGCCGTAGGCGAAGGTAAGGGTGTGGGGGTTGATGTGCCCGTCCTTTTCGTTCCAGCTGGCACCCAACATTCCCTCGGTATCCAGGTGAGGTGCGACTTCCCTGATTTCTTCGGGGGTTAGAATCCTGGAATCGATTCCGAGGGAGTTTTGCAGCTGTACGTTCTTTTTGAGCTGGCGAAGCTGTGTTTCGCTATAAGCGATCCAAAGGTAACCTGACGGGTCGTATTCAAGGTCCGCCCCGTATCCCAGCTCGTCCTGCAAAACCGGGAACTTTTCCATGTTGTATATTGAAAGTCTGCAATTAACGGTAGTTCCAAACTGCCGCCTTATGCCCGCGGCGCTTCGGCCGCTCGCTCCCGAGGAAAGATAATCCCTTTCGAAAAGAACCGTTTTAACCCCTTCGCTGGCGAGATGCCACGCAATCGAGCACCCATGCACTCCCCCGCCGATAATGGCAACATCCGCTGTTCGCCCCGTCATCTTAAAGCCTCCTATCCAACCAAGTGAATCTGAAACCTATTTTATAGTTATGGACCTTGTATAATTTTTTATTTTGCGTATTTTTGTAATTTTTGCAGAATTGCGACTTGTACACCCTCCGCCTATAATCTGAATACAAAAGATTGTATTGACTTGCCACAAGGTAGTCAAACCAATATTGTCAATTTTGGTTCGATCTTTTTGAGGACATGAAACAACAGATACGTTTTCGGAAGGGGGATCCAAAAATGGAAATCACACGGGCAACGGCTGTAGTTGATACCCATACCGGGGGAGAACCCACTCGGATCATAATCGGAGGCGGACCATGGCTTCCCGGCAAGACCATGGGCGAAAGATGGGTCTACCTGCGGGAGAACCTGAAAGATTTCAGGGATTTTGTAATGCACGAACCCCGCGGTCATTCGGATATGTTCGGCGCCTTTCTTACCTCCCCAGTACGGGAAGATTCCCACTACGGAGTGCTTTTTATGGATTCGGGCGAAGGCGTTTCCATGTGCGGCCACGGCTCTATCGGCACGGCCAACGCTGTCGTGGAACTGGGCATGGTACCTCGGAAAGAACCTGTAACCTCCGTAGTTCTGGATACTCCGGCGGGACAGGTTTTACTAGACGTGGAAGTTAAAGACGGTAAAGTAGGAGACGTAATCCTGGCCAACGTTCCAGCTTTCGTTTACGCTACCGACCTGGAAATTGGGCTTCCCTCGCACGGAGGGAAGAAGGTTCGCCTGGACATAGCTTTCGGTGGAAACTTCTTTGCCATAATTCACGCAGAAGACCTTGGATTTACCCTGGAGAAAGAAGAAGTGCCCGAGATGTTGCGGACGGGACTCGAGATACTTCGCGAAATCAACAGAAACGTCAAGGTAGAGCATCCAACCGAAAAATACATCAATTCCGTGGGTCTTGTCGAATTCAGCCTGGAGAGGAAAGGCAAACCAACAAAAAACTGTGTCGTTTTCGGGGAGAGCAATGTTGACAGGTCGCCTTGTGGAACTGGAACCTGCGCCAAGATGGCCCTTTTGGCATCTAAGGGAGAACTGGCTCCTGGAGAAGCCTTTGAACATGAAAGCGTCACGGGAAGCGTCTTTCGCGGTTCCTACAAGGAGGGGCCTGTGGTGGGCGGATATAAGACCATCCTTCCTTTCATCAGGGGAAGATCCAGCGTCACGGGCTTCAATTTTCTCATTCAGCAGAAAGACGACGAAATGGGAAGCGGTTTCCTGCTGCCCCGTTGAAATAACAAAAACCGGCATCAAATGCCCCTGCTTCTTTTAAAAAGTCCTTCGGAAAGGTCAACAACCTACCGAAGGGCTTTTTGTTTTTCGGGTACGACGACGTCACCGAAAAGAGTAAGCCTTTCGGTGGTTTTGTCCTCACAGCACAGTGTCTTGTTGATTCCATTGGGAAGAACCTTGATAGCCTGAATCGGAGGGCCTGTTCCTGAAACGTCAAGTACCAGGTTTTCACCTAGCCTGAAAACTATGACTACCGCGTTTTCACCTGCATACAACCTCTCGTTGTGTCCTCCGGGGGAAAAAACCACCGGTGGACATTCACTCAGACGAAAACCTTGTTCATCGTAAACAGAAAGCCTCTTCAACCCTTCTTTTGAGACAGCTGCCAGCCCGTAATCTCCGAACCCGTAAAGGAAACCCTGGAGGATCTCTTGCAACCTTTTCTCCTTTTCAAACCGTGCCCGCAAATGTTCCTCACCATCATCGCCTGTTGAAGCCAAACCTGCCAGGCTGTCCATGTATGCCCCTCCCAGTTGGCAGAGAAAATACAATTTTGCGTTTTCGACCATCCTGAGGAATTTTTCTTCAGGGAGGTCCTTAATTGCCACGCCCTCTGCAGCAGCCGCCATTTCCCTGAGTCTTCCCGTCTCGCCTTCGTAGGAAAGCCGTTCATTTACGGCAAGGCTGCGGGAAAAGGCGTCACCAAGGATGACGGCCAAATCAGCGTGTTTGCCCTCGCTGACCAAGCGCTTTGCCTTAAGTATCACAAACCTGGCGTTTTCGCCCGGAAACATCGACGAATACAACATTACCAGCGGCATAACTCCTCTTGTCTTGGCCATTTCCTTTTCGTCTTCGGGCCGGAAGGATAAAACCCGTGTTTCGGTCCGACCGAAAGGAAGAGCCGAACGGCCGTCTTTCCCCTCGAAGGCCAGCCTGATGCGAAAGGTATAATCTCCCCATAAAGGCGGAATGAAACCGGGCAGATTGGAGCCTGCTCGTCGTTTCCCAGAGCTCCGGTAAGGATACTCTCCGGCAAGCACCCAGACTGGTCCCTCTTCTTTTGCCAATAACCAACTTTCCGGCTGGAAGGTAGCCGGTTCCTCCTGCAAGGTCACTCCAGGAAGTGTTTCCAGGAGCTTTTCAAGAAGCCCTTCGTCTTCTTCGGCAAGAGGAAAGGGGGTATAATCCACGGGTTCGATCTCCACCAACGGCGAAAGCCCGAAGGATTCGAGGAATCCTTCCAGGTCTGTTTCCGGGTTGAGCTTGTCGGTTATGGTCACTTTTAGCGGGACATAGGTCCCAGGAAATTCCGACTGTTCCTTCTCTGCTTCTATTTCCGAAACCACAGGCATGGCACCGACCCTGAAATTAACCGTTTCGTAAAGGTTCAGCCCGGGTACCTCGACAACCACCGTTTCTTCAACGGGCGCTATCTCCGGCAAAGGACCGCCCCACCTGTACAACAGGCTTTGCCACGCCCCGGGCTCACCTGATATTTTCAAAGGAGAGCCCGTCCAGTTAGTCCCCTTATCACTTAAAAGCCCAAACCCACTTGTAGACCGTACTACGACCTCATACTTGTCAGAGTCGCTGGGAAGCCTACCCCCAAAGAAACGGAAATGGATCACGTTAGGGAACGAGTCCTCCCCCGGGATCAGGTCATGTTGAGCCGAAGCCTCCAGAAAGGAGGGCCTGACAATCCATAGCTGCACTTTTTCGTGCGAACCAGATGCATTGTCTCTTATGCCAAAAGTTATCAGTTCATCGAAGTTCGACTCTATCTCTTCCACACGAGGTGCCTCGTAGGCGATAAATGCCTTGCCGGCCGGATCGGTGGCGATGTAGAGGGTGTTTTCGTCCACTCCCGTTGCCATGGGGGAGTAAAGTCTCCCGAGCCGGGGCCTTTCGACGGCGAGTTCCGCACCAGGTACAGGTTGGTCTCTTTCGGTCAGCTCTACGTTTATCCAGCAAGTATTTCTGAGCGCCCCTTCTGTTTCCAGCTCGATGAAACCTGAAACCGAGAAAGAAAGAGACCTTGCCGAAACCACCGATGAGGCCTCACGGCTTTTTGGGACATCCCCAACATCTTTCTGGCTTCCGTAGCGTTCTTCGGCTGCCAGGCAAAAAGCCTTTTCAAAACGCTTGAAGAGTTCTCCAAAAACTTCGGCTGGCAGGTCATTACCGCGGCTTGGCTTTATTTCCAGCATCAAGCCTGTCCGTGGAACGCCCCCGGGGAAAAGCGCCAGTGCCGCACCTTCGCCGCCGTTATAAAGCCGAACCAGAAGAAAATCCCTGGATTTTAAAATAAGCTCCGCAGGTTCTTCCGACAGTAGCCCGTTGAACGGGAAGTCCCGCCATTCAAGAAAAAGGGCCGGCCTCTTTTCGACCAGCGGCGCATCGTTTCCTCCTTCAGTCCAGGGGTTTCTGTGTACGAGACGGATATCCAGGCCAGCCGGCAAAGTCCTCTGACTTGTGCCTGGGACTTCTGCCTTAAAATCCAAAAACAAATGGCGCTCGATGTTTTTGCCTTCCATCCAGTTTATCGAAAAGGGCTCGACCTTCCCGAATATGCTTCGAAATAAATGATTCCTCTCCGCTTCGAAAGCCCCGTCGATTTCATTTTCGATCTCCTTCACTTGACCGGAAATCACTGACTGGAATTCATCGCCCCCCAGCCAGGAGGCATCTGACCTGCCGGACAAAAGGGCCAGCATAGGCAAATCTTTCGCTTCGGCATAATTTTTTGCCGCTTCCTTCAAAGAGGAATTGTATTCTTTTATGTCTTTTTTCCGTTCTTCGATAAGATCGTTGTCTGATGGTGGGCCCGGGATAAAACCTGCGTCGTCTTTTCCCAGCATGTATTCCATTTCCCGCGCGGCCTGGTTCAGGTCAATCCACGTGATCGGAAATATTTCCTGCATATATCGCTCAAGAAGAGGTGGTGGAACCTCCCGAGCCGAAAGATGCGACGCGCCACTTTTTGCATTGGGCCACGAACCCGACCAGATGACCCAGGCCCAATAATCGACCGGACTTTCGATTAAAAGCCTTAGCCTTTTTCTTTCATCGTCCTCGAGAACTGCCGCAAAATTTTCACTTAAGAGAACGCGTTGAGCCCATGATGCCGTAATGTGATGAATCTTCCTGAGATCCTTCGGCCATCCGGAGGGATCCTTTCCGTAGACATCCAGGAACGCTTCCTCCACGTCCTGCAGGGAAGAAAGGTTTTCCTTCGACAAAAGATCCCTCAGAGACAACCTCTCATTCAAGGCAAAAGCGCCGTCAAACCCGAAAGCCACGCCGCTCCCTAAGACCAGAACAAACCCTGAAAGGGCGATAAATCCCCAAAAACGTCGCAAGGGCACACCTTCCTTTCGCCTTAGGAGAGTATATCAAAAGTCTTTTGCTGGGCACCCTTACGGGTTTGCTTAAAAAAGGGTATTTACTTTCGAGAACACGCTCGTTCTGTGTCATAATTGACGCGTTTACGGGAGGTGAACTAAAAGGATGGCACTTTCGAAACGAAAAAAATTTGGATTGAAGATCGCCTTGATGCTGGTTGTCCTTTTTTTTGCCTGCTTGTGGGTTTTTTCGCACTTTTTGACCAGGATAGACGAAAAGATGGAAGCCATCGAAATGGTAAAAGCACAACACCTTCAAAAAGAACGTATCGAAGGGTTCGTCTCAAATGTAAACAGGGAGGGAAAATTCAAACTTATCGGATGGGATATAGAACCCACAGAAAAAAAAGGGGTCTTCATCGTAAGCTACACTTTGAGAAGGTTGAACGAAGACGGCTTTGCTACCGGTCCCGTAGAGGGATTTTGGTACAAGGTGGATCTGAAGGAGAATTCCTGTGAGCAAATCTTCCCTCCAGGAACGTCCACTCCTGAAAGCTAGAAAGGCCTTCCGGCAACAGGCCACAAAGGGACCCACGAAAAGCGGTATATCAACATAGCTCCTGTTTTTGTAAAAAACGACGCCGACCCCGGGAAGTGCCGGCGCTACTTGCGGTTTTATACGTTTTTCCCTGCAATTCCAGGACTTAAGGCCTTCAGTTACTATGTCATTCCTCTTTACCAGAGCCATCCTCTACAAGGTTTTCCACCCAGTTACTCTCAAAATCGTCGATCAGGTCCCTGAATTCCTCCATGTCGTATTCGACGAAGCACTTGAGATCCGATGTGCAGCTCAGGTTGCCTACGATCTTTTTTTGTCTGTCCATTGCAAGCACCTCCGTTACAGGCCCGACCCCGGGTACACGACGAACCGATGCGTCTTAGGTTTTTATTACTATATCATACACGGACGCCAGTCCGTGTCGAAAAATCTTT
>NPID01001612.1_pt1 | contig 77302 bp, 69 predicted proteins | sample 8637491 | NCBI WGS metagenome assembly NPID01 (sample SAMN07420843, study PRJNA396082) | bioreactor metagenome | isolation source: sample BA6 brine-fed electro-methanogenic bioreactor BA | place: Japan: Kochi | collected 2016-06-14 | reverse complement strand
TCTGCTCGATGATGCTGGTGTAGGGGATAACATAGATGATGCGGTCCATGCCATGCTTTAGTGCGTGTTTCAGCGCGAAAGCAAGCGAGGAAAGTGTTTTCCCGCCGCCGGTTGGGACGGTCAGAGTGAAGAGGCCGGGGTCGAGTTCGGCGGCGTTTCGGCAGGCCTGAAGAACCTCAGCACGACGATGGTTCAGATCATTATCCGGCGCATTTTTGGCGAGTTCAACAAGGTGGGCATCGAGTTTTAAAGCCAATTCCTTCAGGCTCGGGTATTTCTTGCGGATCTCTTTTCTTTCAGGATTTCCGAACCCCTCGGCGTCGAGCCGGTCGGCATCGACCAGCGCGGAGAATACCATGCGAATAAGAAACGATATGCGGAAAGCGATGTCCTTCGAGTCTTTCGCGCCGTTGCCGAGGAATTGGATGTCGGCGAAGGAGAGATCGGGTTTGACGGCATACTCATTCGGGCAGTTTTCTTTATAGGGTTCGACATTTTTCGTGAGCCTACCTTTTAAACAGGATTCATCGCCCGCTAATCCCGAATCTCCGTTGATAAGTCCCGTGTGATGGGAGGCGATCGCATATTCGAGAATGCGGCCGATAGCCCTTTCTTGCGTTGAACCGGAGAAATTTTCGTTAGCGATTTGCGCTCCGGCAGTCGAATGATCGACCCTATCGTTGCTTCCGTTTATTCTTCGCTGAAATTTCTCCGAGAATTTCCCGATGTCGTGCAACTTAGCCGCCGCACGGGCGAGTTTGGCAAGGCGGTCGAGTTCGGCAATAGGTGTTTCACGTTTGAAGAAGCTCTCAACAAGCTCTGCCACACCTTCAAGATGTTCTTCGACAGACTGCACTCGCGTTCCATCGTCGGATTTACGGGCGATGTAATCTTGAAAACCTTCCATATTCTCTCCTTAGAGTAAAATCAAGACACTTGAAGCAAGATTTAAGGACAACAATTCGTGGTTTGATCCTCAAATTATATTGCTTCATGTTTTGTATGTTCATCATAATCTGTATATTAATTTGAGATTTAGAATTTGTCAAATGAAATATTATTGATTTTTGTCCGGTAATGGCACATGATATTCATCCAGTTTAAGTGTGAGAGCTATTCTATTAAGATAAATAATGCTCTTAATTGAGAAATAATACTATTGCTGGTAAAACATAAGCATTGCGTCTTGAAAGTAAATAGAATGAAAAGCGAAATAGATTAATCAAAAAGAAGTTAGAAATGTATCGACTAATCGAGTCAGTTGCAGAATTACAAAAGTCGAAGCTATACATGGGTGAGTTTGAAAGTGACAACATTGCACACAAACCTCTTCTAACTACCAATTCTTAACTTATAGACTCTTGTAAATGGTTTTTGTATATGGGAAACCGACAAAGGCGAATGGATAATATTTACGCATGCTCTTTTTTAAAATGTTTCCGCACCGAAGAGGATGAGACAAAAACGAGCCGTAGGTAAGGAGCGAGAAGACCGAGGGAATCGAACATAAGTTCGGGTGAAATAGAATCGACTTCGAGGGAATCGAAAAGAAATCCTGGAAAACTTAACAGGAGTGCTGGAAATGTAAAAAAGACTATTAGAGAAGCGTAAGGGACTTATTTGATACTCAGAGCCTCAAAGACTTAAGGAAAATTGGGCATTAATCTCCAATTCATGCAGGGGTTTGATCGGAAACTGGATAGTTGCCCACTCTACTCACTCACGATGTCTGGGATTAGAAATAATTCAGCGCTTTAATGACTACCAAAGAAGGGGGAAGGAATCCTGATGGCCAAGTTGCAATGTCTAATTAAGAACCGTCCTTTGAAACAGAGGGCAATAAACTCTTCCAAGTTCATTACCGCTCGGTTCCTCTAACAGAAATGGCGAGGCAATGGATGTCGCCTATGAACGAGAATTATTGAAGCTAAAAAACAGCGACCTTCGTCGCTGTTTTCTTGTTTGGTGCCGAGGGCGGGACTTGAACCCGCATGAGCTTGCGCTCACATGGCCCTCAACCATGCGTGTCTGCCAATTCCACCACCTCGGCAAATGCTGTAAATAACTAAACTACTCTCCGCCGCCCATCGGAAGTGCACCGCCAGCCGGGGGAGGAGTAGCGGGAGACCCGCCGCCTTCGCCACCCATAGGAGCGGTTCTCTGCGCTTCCTGAGGAATCACGCTCGACGACCGCTGAGCAGTCGTCCGAGTCGAAATCACATTGATAAGGAGAACTATGGCCACGAAAGCAATCGCAAGACCGGTGGTCAGTTTGGTTAGGAAATCGGCCGCCTGATGCCCGCCGAAAACCGAACTCGCGCCGAAAGAGCCGCCGAATGCGCCGGCAAGCCCGCCGCCGCGCCCGGATTGCAATAGAATCGTGATCACCAGAGCAATCGCGATTAGGCCAACTAATATAGAAAGTGCAACAACCATGTTACCTCAATTAAATCGTTTTAGCTATATCGATGATACCGCAGAAACTCTCTGCCGAAAGGCTTGCGCCGCCAATCAGAGCGCCGTCAACATCTTCCAGCTCGAGAAGCGACTCGGCGTTGTCCGGCTTGACACTTCCGCCGTAGAGGACTCGAATCGAATCGGCGATATCGCCGTATTTCTCGCGAATCCAACCTCGAACGAAAGCATGGGCATCCTGAGCTTGTTCCGGAGTGGCAACAACACCCGTTCCGATTGCCCAAACCGGCTCATAAGCCAGAATGCACTCTTCGGCACTGCCGATGTCCACGCCATCGAGAGAACGGGAAAGCTGTTCGCTCAGAACCGCTTCCGTTTTGCCCGCCTCGCGCTCTTCAAGTTTCTCACCGATGCAAAGAACTGGTATAAGTCCATCGCTTATAGCTCTTTTTACCTTCGAGCAGATTAGGTCATTCGTTTCGCCGAAGACGTGTCTCCGCTCAGAATGACCTAAAATAACCATCCGACCCCCGCTTGTCAAGACCATTTTCGAAGAAATTTCACCCGTGAAAGCGCCCTCGATTTCAGAATGCATATTCTGCGCGCCGACAGTAACCACGCTATTTTCCGCGAGATCGGATATCGAATGAAGGAACACCGACGGCGGAAAAATCGCGATATCGACCTTCTTCTCCTCACCGGATTTTTCGATTATGTCGGCCGCGAGAGCCAAAGCACGGTCGCGATCCTTGTGCATCTTCCAGTTGCCGGCTATTAGGAGCTTGCGCATGATCCTCCTTATCTGTCGGAAAGGGCTTCCACCGCGGGAAGATCAGAGCCTTCCAGCAGGGTCATCGATGCTCCACCGCCGGTCGAGATATGAGTCATCTGGTCGGCGAGACCGAATTTGGCCGCCGCCGCCGCACTGTCGCCGCCGCCGAGGATGCCTACAGCGCCCTGACTTACACGCTCGGCTATCTTCTTCAGAAGCTCGCGGGTGCCCACGGCGAATTGCTCAATCTCGAAAACTCCAACCGGGCCATTCATCACGATAGTATTTGCGGACTCCAGCTCCTGACGGAACCTCGCCACCGAATCAGGGCCGATGTCTGCCACCATCACATCCTCCGGAACCTGATCGTAAGGATAAACGGTTCGCGTCCCCTTTTCGGAAATCTCATTGGTCGCGATCTGGTCGATGGGGAGGAGAAGGTTGCCCTTAAAAGGCTCTACACTCTCGGTCTTCTCGAGAATTTGACGGGCGATATCGAACTTATTTGTTTCAATAGGCCCGCAACCCTGCGAAATCCCCAAACTTCCAAAGAAAGTCGAAGCCATCGCGCCGCCGACCATTATCTTGTCGCATCTGTCCAAAAGGGCATTAAGCAGATTGATCTTCGACGATACCTTCGAACCGCCGATTATCGCAAAATAGGGACGTTTCGGCTCTTCGAGAAGTCCAACCATGATGTCGAGTTCCTTCTTCATCAGATATCCCATAGCAGAGATTTTCATATATTTAGTTATTCCAACAGTGCTTCCATGGGCGCGATGAGAGGTTCCAAAGGCATCGTTGATGAAAATATCCGCATGACCCGCGATGAATTTCGCGAACTCCGGGTCGTTCTTTGTCTCACCAGGATAAAACCGGGTATTCTCCAGAAGAAAAACATCCCCCGGCAATCCGTGATCCCTAAGATTGATAGCCGTCTCGCTCAGATCGTCCGGAATAAAAGTTACCGGTCTGCCCAGTAGCTCTTCGAGTCTTTTTGCTATGGGTTTCAACGACAGCTCCTGCACATATTCTCCGCCGGGTCTGCCGAGATGAGACATAATAATAGGAATGCCACCGCCCGAAACGATCTTGCGAATCGTCGGCAGAGACTCCCGAATTCGACGGTCATCGGTGATCTGGCCATTTTCGAGGGGGACATTAAAGTCAACTCGAACCATTACTCGATGTCCGGAAAAATCGATATCATCGATAGTTTTCTTTCTTAGATGCGACATTTCATTTCTCCTTATTGAACCATCAAACGTAACATATCTACTACGCGGCTCGAAAAGCCCCATTCATTATCATACCAGGAAAGGGTTTTCACCATGTTGCCGTTCATTACGCGGGTGTCCCGGGGCGAAAAGATACTGCTGTGAGAATCCCCGATAATATCGCTCGAAACCACCGGATCATCGGCGATTGACAGTATGCCCTTCAAAGGTCCTTCAGCCGCTGAGCGCATTTTCTCGTTGACCTCATCCACTGTTGTATCTTTTTCAAGAATGCAGGTCAGATCGACCAGGGAACCGTCTGCAACGGGAACTCGAACGGCCATGCCGTCTAGCTTGCCCTTCAGATCCGGTATCACCAGACCGATAGCCTTTGCCGCTCCCGTAGTCGTTGGAATAATATTCTGCGCCGCTGTTCTCGCCCGCCGCAAATCCTTATGGGGAAGGTCGAGGATGCTCTGGTCATTCGTGTAGGCATGCACCGTCGTCATCAAACCATGGCGAATGCCGAAACTATCGTGCAGAATCTTCGCCACCGGCGCCAGACAATTCGTCGTGCAGCTTCCGATGGATATTATATGATGAACATTCTTGTCGTAATCCTTCTCGTTAACTCCGAAAACGAAGTCGCCATCAAGAGGATTCTTTCCGGGTGCGGAAATCAAGACCTTCTTCGCGCCGGCATCGATATGCCACTGGGCCTGTTCCTTTTTCCGGAACACTCCGGTCGATTCCAGAACCACATCGATTCCCTTCTCTTTCCAGGGCAGATCCTTCGGATCCCGCTCAGCGGAAATAGTAATCTTCTTGCCCTCGACAATAATCGCGCCCTCTTCGCTTTTGACATCCTTGTCCCAAATTCCAAATGTGCTGTCATATTTTAACAGATGGGCGAGAGTCTTGGCATCCGTCAAATCGTTTAAGTGGGCGATTTCAATCCCTGGGTCGCCCCACGCGATACGAAACACCTGTCTTCCAATTCTTCCGAATCCATTGATAGCTAATTTCATAGTAACCTCCATATTAAGTATTATAGTTTATTCGATTCTGGCGCCTTTGCCGCCGGAACCTTGCGTATCATCAGCAGAATCCTTGCCGCCTTTGCCGTCGATTATCTTTGGCTCAGACTCGGGTGGTGGAACTGGCTCTCCGACGTCAGCTCCGCAGAAGAATTCGCCGTAGTTCTTTTTGAAATAACTCCAGCTCATGCTGAAAATTATTCGGTCGTTGCTCCATCTGCGCATTTCCAGAGTATATTCGTCCTCTTTCTGCTTAGCCTCCGTCTGACGACAGAGGATATACGCAGTCGGTTGCATCGGCTCGGAAATCAAATCTTTCATCTGGCGGATATAGCCGAAATAGTCGTCCTCGACCCATCCCTCGAACCTTTTCTGATGGTCAACATCCACTTTGTCTTTTCTCTGGGAGAAGTAGTCCTCCGGCGCAACGAGATATACGTCGTAACCGCATCTGGAACATATCCGCGCGAGATCGCTGGTGGAGCGCCATTCGGGATAGTCATTTGTGATAGCGTTCGCAATAGTCTCTATCAAACCATCTGCGATTGCCTCCTTCAAATCCTCTTTCGAGTCGATATCATAATCGATAGGGGCTAAGAATGTCCCCAAAACAGCAATCTTATGATACTCCGGTGGGTGATAATTCTGCGGAATACTCGAACAACCCCCAAGCATCACAATTGATAAAACTGCTGTCAGAGCAAAGATTTTTCTCATGGCTATTTTCCCGTGAAAAGTTTTGATAGACGAATCAATTCTTCTGGAACCCGTTTAATCTTTTTGATTTCATCGGACATCTCGATGGTCTCCACTTCGGTGCCGTCAAGGGCTACCATAACGCCAGATTTGCCCTCTGCTACAGCATTCGCCGCTGTCACCCCAAAACGCAGAGAAACATACCGGTCGAAAGCCGACGGCGGGCCGCCCCTCTGAAGATGCCCGAAAACCACATCCCGGCTCTCCCAGCCTATCCTGTCCTCGATTTCGTCGGAAAGAATCTTACCGATACCGCCGAGACGCACATGCCCGAATTCGTCCCTATCAACATCCTGAAGGAAAAGGGAACCGTCCCGGTCGTGCTCGACCTTTAACTTCGCGCCCTCGCTGACCACTACTATCGCATATTCGCGTCCCTTTTCTTTCAATTCCCTGAGGGGATCGCAAAGGTCATGGTCAATATCGAAAGGCTCTTCCGGCAGGAGAATAATATCCGCACTGCTCGCCAGACCTGCTTCCAGGGCTATCCATCCGGCATGACGTCCCATAACTTCGACTACAAGCACCCTGTTATGGCTTCTTGCCGTAGTATGAATCTTGTCGATTCCTTCTACTACAGTATTTATAGCTGTGTCGAAACCAAAAGTAACATCCGTGCCCCAAAGGTCATTATCGATAGTCTTCGGAACTCCCACAATTTTGAAACTGTCATCGAAGCGCCAAAGCTTATAAGCCGCGCCCAGCGTGTCTTCGCCGCCGATTGCGATAAGATGGTCGAGACCCAAATCGTGGAAATTACCCACAGCCTGCGCCATTTCTTCATCATCGCTCGTGGGGTTTGTCCGGCTCGTCCGCAGAATAGTGCCCCCTTCGGGCAGAATACTACGCACATCGTCCAAAGTCAGGGGACGGGTATCTTTCTCCAGCAGACCCCTCCATCCGTATTTCAGGCCGACGAATTCCATATCGTGCTCAATAATACCGGCATACACCGCTCCGCGGATAACTGCATTCAACCCGGGGCAATCACCGCCACCTGTAAGAATTCCAACTTTCTTCGACACTATACCTCCTTATAGGGCAAAACCTTACATCAACGACATCACTGTCTTTAGTAAAATAAAATAATCCTCCCGATAAGTCAAGGGGTATTCCTGAAAACTCCGTGAACGAACATTTATTCAATACGGAAATGTTTTCCTTGCGGTCATCGGCAAATGCCATTAAATTACTAATCTCGAAACCTCAACCGGAGTGAAACATGGTCGCAAAAGTTCTAAAAGGTTTAACAGGAATCTCAATCCCCCAAGCGGTTGAAACCGCCGCCCTTCAAGACCCCAAAAGGCGAGCCCTGATGGTCAACATCCCCGACGGCGAACCGCGAATAATCTCCTATGGACAAATGGTGCATAGTTTCCAAAAAATCGCATCCTTCATTCAGCGCGAAGGTTACTCCGAAGGCGCCCACATCGCCCTCTTAGGCCCAAACTCCCCGGAGTGGGCGATAGCATACCTCGCAATCCAAACTGCCGGATGCACCGTTATTCCCCTCGATTCTAACCTGCGCCCTCAGGAACACAGGCATATCCTCCGCCACTCGGAAGCCAAATGCATCTTTGTTGCGAAAAATCACCGCGAAGCTCTGCACGAGGACGGCGAGGACGCCTGCACCGACCTCAAATGCTACCACCTGGAAGATCTTCCGAAAATAGTCGATAACGAAAAATATCCCCTTCCGCCGAGATACCCCAAATCCGATAATTCCCCAGCGGCTATCCTCTACACCTCCGGAACCACCGGATCGCCGAAGGGAGTCATTCTAACCCACAGGAACATCCTCGCAAACATAGAAGCCATGCCCCTCCGCCTCGACCTCTACACTGAGGATAATTTCATCTCCGTGCTCCCAATGCATCACGCCTTCGAGGCCACATGCGGCTTCCTCCTTCCCTTGACCCTCGGATGCGGCATCTGCTACGCCAGAGCTCTCCGCGGCAAAGAAATTCTCGAGGATATTCAAGCCTCCGATGCCACCATCATACTCGGCGTGCCCCTACTTTTCGAGAAATTCTACACCGGTATCCAGCGCGGCCTTAAAGACAAGGGCGCAGTAGCCAGCACAATGTTCACTTCCGCTATGGGAATAACCAAATTCCTCGATTCAGCCTTCAAAGGACGTTCCGGAACATCGATAATGAAACCCTTCCGCAATAAAATCGGTTTTGCCGGTCTAAGGCTTATGGTTGCAGGAGGCGCGGCAATAAGACCAGACATCGTAAAATTCTTCACAAGCTTTGGTGTCCTCTGTATTCAAGGATACGGTCTCACCGAAACTGCTCCCGTCCTCGCAGTCCATCCCAATGGAACGGAAAAGGAAGACTCGGTTGGACCCCCAATAAAAGGGGTCGAGCTGAAAATATCTACACCCGATTCCGAAGGGGTAGGGGAGGTTCTCGCCCGCGGCGATTCCGTATTCAAAGAGTATTTCAAAAACGAAGAAGCCACCCGCGCCGCTTTCACCGAAGACGGATGGTTCAAAACCGGTGACCTCGGAATGATAGACGACCAAGGCTTCCTATTTCTCAAAGGCCGCGAGAAAAACATCATCGTTACCGCCGCCGGGAAAAATGTCTATCCCGAAGAAATCGAAGAGCAAATCAACAAATCCCCATACATTCTCGAATCGATAGTAATCGGCCACGTCAGAAACAACAGCGAAGAACCCTACGCCATAATCGTTCCCGACTTCGATGCCCTCGACAGCGCCGGCAAGAGCACTAACGAAGACGACATGGAACGGTTCTTCAAAGAAATAATTAATGAGGTTAACCAGAGAATCGCGCCTTATAAGCGTGTCAAAAACTTCAAAATCCAGCAGGAGGAATTCCCAAAGACCTCCACACGCAAAATCAAACGCTATCTATTCGACGGCAAGCGAATCGAAATCTAAATCCAAAATGACGGCATAACCCGGATGACAGATTTCATAATATCCTTTCTGCACGACGCCGTTCCAGACTGGAGAACAGTCCTCACGGTAGCGCCAACCTCCTCCGCTTTCATTATATTATGGAGCTTTCTTGCCGGATGGCTCAAAACCACAAAAGGCCTAAAAACAGGTTACACCCGTAAAATTTTCCATTTCGGAATCTTCACTATGGCGGGAGTTCTGCAGATTTGCATCGGCTTGTCGGCGGTAGTGCTTTTCGGCGTCCTGACCTCGACATGGGTTATATATGCCGTTTTACGAGGTGAGGGCTTCCCATTCTTCGAGGCCATCGCTAGGGAATCGGACAGTCCTCGGCGCGGTTTTTTTGTGATTATTCCGCTACTTTCAACCGCCCTCGGAGGCGTCCTCTCGAATGTTCTATTCCCCGGATACGCTTTGGTAGGCTATCTTGTTGCGGGATGGGGGGATGCCATTGCCGAACCTGTCGGAGTCCGTTTCGGCAAGCACAAATACAAAGTCCCTTCCCTCGGCGGTGTCCCCGCCGTCCGAAGTCTCGAAGGCTCATCGGCAGTTCTCATCTCGGGGTTTGCCGCTTCCTTCATAAGCCTGATGATCATCGGGACATCCACGGCTGATGCCCTTCTTACTGCGTCCGCTATAGCAATATCAGCAACTTTTATAGAGGCGATAAGCAACCACGGACTCGATAATCTGACCGTGCAAATCGTAGCTTCGGGGGTAGCTTTTTACCTCTCGCGGATGCTTTGAGCATGAAATTTCCTTAAAATAGACATGGGAACTAATTCCCTATTCGACCGCGAGAAAAAAGCAATCATTTTTAGTGAAAACTTATGAAAAAGCTATAACACGTTAATATACAATGAGATAAACGCAATATTTATCAGCATTAAGCAAAAAAAAGTTGGTCCAATTTCTAAAAAGTCGTTGACATATATGGAGTTGAGAAATATTATTCCCTAAAAGGAACGAAGACCAATTAATACCGAATGCCGATGATACTTAAAAAAGCGCAAATCGGAGTTGTAATAGCAATAGCATTCCTCGCCGTTTTTTCGGGATGTTCCCAGAAAGCCCTCGTGGACAAACCCGTCCAGCCGGCACAAAAAATCACCCAAAAAGAGACCGAAAACCCAGCATACGAACTTCTGCAGGCCGCCGAAGAAGCCTATGCCAAGGGTGTTTCCCACAACATGAAGCGCGATTGGGCAAAAGCCACCGAAGACTTCGACGAAGCCCTGCGAATAATCTCTCAAGTCGATGTTTCCGATGAGGTTGACATATCCACTCGAACAGACCTGCTTCTGCGAGAAATCGCATACGATTATCGTTTCGCCCTTGCCCACTCGGAAAGCCTCGATGTAACCGCCGCACCTATTGTCCTCTCTGTAGCCCTCGAGGACCGAGCTATGTCCGAAGACACTCGACGCCGTCTCTCCGAACTCACGGGCGAACTTCCCAAAGCCCTCGCAGGGGAGTTCGATTTTCCAGTAGTCTGGAACGATAGAGTCAAAGAGAAGATTATATACTTTCAGACTTCCGCTCGAGAACCCTTCTCTATCTGGCTTTCGCGATCCGGACGCTATCTTCCTATGATTCACGAAGTATTCCAATCCCGCGGCCTTCCCCTCGATTTGGGCTATCTGCCCCTCGTGGAATCTGGTTTCGCGCCGAGAGCCTATAGCTGGGCGCACGCCATGGGGCTTTGGCAGTTCATTAAATCTACAGGCAAAATCTTCGATCTTCAAGTAAACTGGTGGATAGATGAGCGCCGAGACCCCGAAAAGGCAACCGTCGCCGCCGCGGATTATTTCGAGAGCCTCTATCGCAAATTCGGCGATTGGGAACTATGCCTCGCCGCTTATAACTGCGGAGATGGCAGGGTAGGGCGATCTCTAAAAAGCCAGGAAGTTTCATCCTACTGGGATTTAAAGCTTCCCACCGAAACAATGAACTATGTTCCCCTGTTCATGGCCGCTCTCATAATTGCAAAGAACCCCGAAGTTTACGGTTTCCATGTGGAATATGAAAAACCATATGAATTCGAATACATTCGTGTCAACGAACCGACAAATCTCGACCTCATCGCCCAATGCACGGATACCACCCTCGATTTCATTCAGGATTTAAACCCCGAGATAATGCGCTACTGCACACCTCCCGATGTAACAGACTATCCTGTCAGAGTGCCCCTTGGAAAGGGTTTAAACTTCCATGAAAGATACGCAAAAATTCCTCAGGACGAGAAAACAGTTTGGGCGCGTCACAAAGTCAAAAAGGGAGAAACCCTCTCCGAAATAGCCTATCATTACGGAACAAGCGTAGCCCTCCTCGTCGATACCAATCGAATGTCAAGCGCTCACAGGCTCAGCATCGGTCAGGAACTCGTGATACCAGTTTCGCCCTCAGCGGCAAAAGAAATGGCAGTTACAGGCTCAGCATCGGCTCCAGCATCGACTGCACCCTCCTCCGGAACTGTAACCCGTTACCACACAGTTAAAAAGAACGACACTCTATCCGAAATTGCCGACAATAATAACGTCCCCCTCGAAGAGCTTCTCCTGGCGAATAACCTCGGACGCGGTTCCATTATCAAACCCGGCATGCGTCTCAATATCCCTGTTGGCAAATCCAAAACAAGCTACAAAGTTCAGTCCGGCGACACACCGAGCACCATAGCCGCTCGATTCGGAGTCCGCACTCACGACCTTCTCGAATGGAACAACCTCGACGAAAGCTCGAAAATCTACCCCGGACAGGAACTGGTCCTTCTCGCAGGGGAGTCCCAGCAGGAACCGATGGGCAAAATCGTCCACTCTGTCCAACAGGGCGAATCCCTTTGGTCAATAGCAAAAAGATATAATGTCCATGTGTCAGATTTAATTTCCTGGAATGGCCTCTCAACGGACGCTACCCTTCAAATAGGCCAGAAGATTCAGGTCGTCTCGAACTCCTCCACAGGAACCGGCGGATACACTCAAAATCGCACCAAAATCGTCTATACTGTCCAAAAGGGCGACAATCTCGGGAAAATCGCACAGGCCTACGACGTTACAGTCGAAGCTATTCAGCGCTGGAACGATAAAAAAGACACACGCCTTCAAATAGGCGATAAGCTTGTTCTCTACAGTGATAAACCAAGCTCTACCGGAACTGTCCGTGCAGTCGAACATAAAGTGAAATCCGGCGAAACCCTGAGCCAAATAGCCGAAAAATACGGCACTTCTGTGTCAGAAATAAAACTCGCAAATGGCAAATCCGACGACAGAATTCGAGTCGGCGAAATCCTGAAGATAAACTCCACCGTAGCAGATATAGAACAGGTAACAATTCATCAGGTTATTTCCGGCGAGAACCTAACCGGAATTGCGAGGAAATACGGGGTCTCCGTTAGCGATATAAGAGCATGGAACTCAAAGACATCCGATAAAATTGTCCCCGGCGAAAAACTGACCATCAAGGGGGGCAAATCACCCTCGTCTCCAGCTAAAACCCAGCTGGTAAGACACGAAGTCTCTGCAGGACAGACTATGAGCGGAATAGCTGTCCGCTATAGTGTCTCAGTCGAGGATATCCGAAAATGGAACGATAAAAAATCGGACGTGCTGATAGTCGGAGAGGTTCTGAATATCTACACTTCAAGCTCGTCGAACGGGTTCACATCGAAGCCCGAGCCGATAATTCACACAGTTGCCAGCGGCGAGAATCTTTGGTCAATCGCTCAAAAATACGAAACCACCACCGACGCCCTTCTGAGAGACAATTCCAACATCAATCCAAAACTTTTGCGAATCGGTGATATTCTTCTTGTGAATCCCGACTCGAATTAGTATAATACAATTCAATGAATTATGAAAAATTAAAGGTTAGGAGAAACATGGTTGAAAAAGGAAACGAAGTAGTAACTAAAGCTGATCTCGTCGAGAGAGTGGCCGAGATGACCGGTTTCACGAAAACCGAAACCGCGGTCATCTGCGAAGGCCTTCTGCAAGCCATAAAAGAAGTCATGGCAGAGGGCAAGGACATCGAGATCCGCCGTTTTGGGACATTCAAACTCAAAACCCGGAAGCCCAGAGTCGCCAGAAATCCCCGCACCGGCGATCCAGTGCCTATTCAAAAAAGGATAGTTCCGGTTTTCAAACCGAGCAAAGCCTTCAAAGTTCTGGTTCCCCAGCCGAAGAAGAAATAAAATGGGGGAGACCTCAAAAAAGAAAACGATTCCTCTGTGGAGAAAGCTCTTTTTCATAGGCCTTACTGTCATCTCCGGACTATTCATCGCCCATGGAGCAAATGTTTTCGATATTCAGGAAGTCCTTGCTAACGCCACCATTCTATGCTTGTCTTGTATAGGTATAGGCTGACAAATCAGGTCGAGATTCTACTATGAAAAGAGCTATCCTACGGAGAATCGTGCAGATCCTCGGCGTGATTCTTCCCAACTCCTATTTTAGAGGGTGGACTGGCGATCCCCAAATTTATCAGGGGAAACTCAAAGCGATAGTCGCCCCGATTCTTAACTGCTACGCTTGCCCATCGGCAAATGTCAGTTGCCCAGTTGGAAGCACCCAGCATTTCTTAGCAATCAAAGCAATCCCATATTACGTCCTCGGTTTAGTAGGCATTGTCGGTGTCTTCCTCGGAAGAGCCGTATGCGGATGGGTTTGCCCCTTCGGGTTCCTGCAGGATCTCGAGTTCAAACTGGGCAGAAAACTGAAACTGCCCCATTTTAAACTCCCCAAATGGTTCGGCTACGGCAAGTTCGTCTTCCTAATTGCCTTCGTGATAATCGCACCATTGGCAACTATCCAGCCGATTATCGACGACGACACCGGCCAGGTGATGACATACGAAGATCCCGAAACAGGCAAGACCAAAGAGGTGTTCGAGCCGGGAGTTACATGGTTCTGCAAACTATGTCCCCAGGGCGCCCTCGAAGGCGGAATACCCCAGGTTCTTATAAATCCCGAGCTAAAAAGGCTTCTCGGCAGAAACTATACCATCAAGATGATTATACTCGGTGTCCTGCTGATAGCCTTCCTGATGACCAAAAGGCCCTTCTGCAGGGGAATGTGCCCCCTCGGCGCTTTCCTCGGGCTATTCAACGGTGTTAGCCTTCTGCAGTTCCATGTCGATTCGAGCAAATGCAACTCTTGCAGACTTTGCACATATAACTGCCCCGTGGAACACGACATCTACAAAAGCCCCGCCGGCCACGAATGTATCCGTTGTGGCAACTGCCTCGACGCGTGCAGACGCAACGCAGTCAGCGTAAACACAATATTCGTATCCCAAAAAGAATCGCCAATAGAAAAACCGGAGACAGCAAAAGCATGAGAAAAACAGCCATATTAATAATCGCAATCGCTATAACCACATTGTTCATAGCATGCGACAGCAACGACCCCTCGGACGAAAAGGGCACACTTCACGTAACCTCTGACCCGGTTGGAGCATCAATTTTCATCGACGGCGCCCTTCAAAACAGCAAACTCACAGATACCAGTTTTGAATTAGATCCGGGTAACTACACAATCAGCGTAGCAAAAACCGGCTACGATTCTTCTCCAGAATCGACGACAGTAGAAATTAAAGCGGATGAAACAGATACCGCCCATTTCACACTCTCCGAGATGTCCGATACCGGCTATATCTTCGTCGATTGCCCCTACGACGACGCCCCGGTTTTCATCGACGGCATAATGGCGGGCTTTTCCAATGAATACATCGAATCCGGCGCGGGAAGCCGGAATGTCCGTATCGATGGCTGGGCTTTCAATTCGGCGACAGAGACGATTAACTTAACATCCGGAGATACAGCTATTGTTGAAATCACACCGGCTTTCGTCCGCTCTTGTCTCATCGAAGAGTTTTCCCATGTCCATTGCTCAAATTGCCCCGACGCCGCGGAAGCAGTTCAGACAGTTCTTTCAGCTTACGGTGATTCCGTTCTCGCCATAGAATGGCATCCAAACCTTGCCGGAATCGATCCCTTCCGCGCAGACAACCCGGCCATGCACGACGGCAGAGGCGCATACTACGATGTTACGGGGATGCCGCAGGTCTTCGTAGCGGGAAATGTAGTCCCCGATCCGACTTCCTCTACCGTAATAAGCTCTTCAGTGTCGAACGCTCTCTCTAACTCTGACGTCCAGAATTTCAAACTCTGGGCGCGTGTTATCGATGAAAGCAGTGTTCGAGTGAATTACGAAGTCCAGACCGGCACTGGCACAGGCGTTTTCAAACTCGCAGTGGTCGAAAACAGCAGGCATTTCGATACAGCTCCCGGAAGCAACGGTATGACCGATTTCCACAACATCGCCCGCCGGATGACTACTTATCCCACAACAGGAACCACGGAGATAAGCTCTGCCGCCAGTTTTACGATTGAATACGAAGTTCCGGACGACCTTGGCGAAGGTGAATATCACATTGTAATATGGTTCCAGAACGATGCCGACGGCATATACACGCCGGGGGAGGCCATAACCTGTTCCCCATGCAGAGCCGAGTTCTAATCTGCCGATGCGATTATTAACCAACCGGAATAAACTTATTGATTTTCAAACCGCCGGTTGGTATTATACATAGATGTCCATCTCTCGAATTGAAACGTTGACCTCCGGAGGCTAAAATGCTCAAAATACCTCAAAATATTCATCTGGCATTTCTAATTGCGCTAATTTGCGCTTTTCCCCTTCTCGCAGACTTGGATTACGACCCGGGAATCCGTGCAGGTATAATGCCCGAAGGCGGTTTCGAAGTCTTCCTCGGAGGCGGTCATCTAACGAATCCAGGCTCATCTGAAGATACTTACCACATCGTCCTCGACCCCTCCGCACTTCCTGATGGATGGTCTGCGAATTTCTGCGCCTTCGGAAGCTGTTATCCTCTGGAGGCCACCTCGAACCTACTCCCCGGAAGGGATACCGAGCTTTCCGTCCACGTTTTCCCGGTTGGGCCTGGTGCGGGAACCGTAACTCTAATAATTTCATCGGATAGAACCGGCGACTCCGACACCATCATCTATTGGGCATCCAACGAACCCGAAGTCCTCATAATCAACGACAGCGGCAGACCCGATGTCTCCATTTGGTATTCAAACTCATTCGATAACCTGAGTGCCATCGGCGGCATATTAAATAGGATAGACATCGACTTCGAGAGCCTCGACCTGAACGATTTTTCATCTGTCCTCTGGTTCACCGGCCCCGACTACGACGATGTCTTCGACGAAACCGACACGACCGTCCTTGCAGAATATCTCTCCGGCGGCGGAAAGCTCATTCTGAGTAGTCAGGGCGCGGGCCCCTTCTGCGATGACGAGGGTATATCGAGCTGGCACGAAACCAATCTACACTGCGAATGGGTGGATTCCGATTCCAGCCTGACATCTTTCTACGGCATCCCCGGAACTGTATTCGAAGGCATCGCCGGCGCCCTCGGATGTGTGGGCGGCCCCGAAGAATTCGACCGCCCCAGCATCCTGAACCCCATCGGCACCGCAGTTCCCCTGATGAATTACGACGCGGTCGGCTCCCCGACATCTACAATAGGCCATTATAGTGAAACTGGAAGCAAGCTCGTTTACATTCCCTTCCCCCTCGAAGCCATAAGCTCGAGCGGAATCCGCGATTCCGTCATCGCCCAATCTCTGGCCTATGTCGATGGTGCCGGATCCATCGCCGAAAACTCAAAACTCCCCGAATCCCAAAGCATATATGCCTTCCCGAATCCTTTCAACTCTGCGGTTACAATCTCCATTCGCGATGACGTTTCCAGCGAAACAAATGTTCAAATCTTCGATATAATGGGCAACGCCATAACGTCCATCGACCCAAATTCCGTTAACACCGCCGTATGGGACGCCACCAACTCCATCGGCGAAAAGGTGCCTGCGGGCATATACTTCGCAAAAATTAACTCAGTAAACAGTCCGACAATAAAATTACTATACGTCAAATAACTCTATTTCGAGAGGTGCATTAGAAATGAAAAGAATCCTTATCCTCAGTTTTATCATGTTAGTCGCGGTTTCTGCTTGCCTGGGCTACAATCGCCGGAGCATGTATGAACTTTTCACCAGCGGAACTTGCGGTCCATGTGTCTCAGCAAACACTTATCTCGACGATTGGTATCCCCTCCATCTCGATGAAGTCTGTCTTATCAGATATCACACCAGCTGGCCCGGAACCGGCGATATCTTTTACGCCGCCAATCCGACTCAGAACTCAGGCAGAACATCTTTCTACAGTGTCAGCGGAGTTCCAAGTGCGGTCATCAATGGTTCCGTCCTCGGTTCGTGGGTAGGTTCCGGCGATGTCGCAGTCGGAGCCGCTGGCGGATACACCCCCCTCGAGATAGAAATCATCCCCCTCGACTCCGGAAATGTCCGAATCAGCGTCATCTGCGAAGACCCGACCTATTCAGCGACCCTAAATATGTATGTCGCCCTAATCGAGGACAGCATTTCCTGGACAGCCCCCAACGGCCAAACCCACTTCGACGAGGTTATGCGCTACATGCTCCCCGACCACAACGGCCAGATGATAGCCATCGACGGTGATACAACAATAACCAACCACTTCGATTTCACTCCCCATCTCGGCAACGTCTGGGATTATCACCACTGCACATATGTCGTTTGGCTTCAGGATAGAACCGGCTCGGTCAAAGAGATTCATCAATGCAACAAAGCCCACGTTGACGACATGAGCGAATACGGCCACATCATCGACCACGGCCTCCTAACCCAGATGATACAGCCGCGGGATACATCGGAATTCAGTTTCGAGCTTCTCAATTTCGGCTACATGACCGATGATTTCAACGTCTGGATGGAGTCCGAAACCCCCGGCGGCTGGTTTGTGGAGATGGATGTCGAGGGAAGTGTCGGCGATTCTACTTCTGTCGATCTCCTCAGCCTCGAAACCCTCGAAGGCACACTGAAAATTTCCCCCCTCGGCGATCCGAAAACAGGCCATGTCAAAGTATTCTTCAGCCCAACTGACGACCCCGACGGAGGAGTCGATACCCTAAAATTTTCCGTCCTCGCAGGGGGAGACCTTCTTTATGTCGTAAGCTCTGCCGCAGTCGAGAACATCGATTATTACATCGACCTTTTCGAGGATAACGACGTCAGCTACGGCCTCTGGAATCAGGGCGTCAACGGCCATCTTCCCGATTATTCGGATATGCGCTTCGACGCCGTCCTCTGGCACGACGAATACAACACTATCGACGGCATGAACGAAATCGAACGCCCAGCCCTTCGCGATTATCTTAACAACGGCGGCAAGGTATTCATCACATCATCCGGTCTCGGCACTGCTCTCGGCTCCCTGCCGGCATTTTATATGTTCGTTCTCGGCGCACAATATCAGGGCACGGAATACAATCCAACAACCGCCACCGGAAGCGGTTTCACCGGCACGGAATTCACCCATCTCAACCTGACTCTCCCCGGAAGCGGCTACAGCGGCGACAAATTCACTCTCTACGGCGGCGTATCCGAAGGCATCCTCCGTTACGGTTCCGGCGCGACATGCGGCCTCAAGAAAGATTTCGACGGCGGCGGAAAACTCGTATATATCGGCTTCGACCTGAGCGCAGTTTCCAACGAAACCCAGCGCGACGATTTCTGGGATGCCCTTCTGGATTACTGGGGCGGTCTCGGTGTTGCCGACGCCAAACTCCCGCGCAAAGAGGCCTTGATTTCTGCTATGCCAAACCCTTTCAACAGCAGTGCTACCATCGAAGTCGAACTACCGCAAAACGGCCATGTCGCAATCGAGGTCTTCGATGTTACCGGCAGAAAAGTGGAGGAAATCCACAACGGCATGTTATCTGCGGGAGTCAATAGTGTTAGATGGAACGCCGAAGAACAATCCAGCGGAATCTACTGGATTAGAATCACCGGCGATTACTCCGCTCAAACAAAAGCATTACTGCTAAAATAGGAGGCCGAATGCATTACCTAAAATCGACAATACTAATCCTTCTCGTGATTGCCCTTACGGTGAGCGCGAGCGAGGGGCAATTCCCCGATTTCAAATCTAAGGATATCGACGGAAACGATTTCGCCCTTGCTGAATTTCTTGCGGACGGCCCCATTATACTGACCTTCTGGGCGACATGGTGCAAACCATGCCTCAAAGAACTCGGCAAACTCACCGAAATGGAAGAGTTTCTGACCGACCACGGCGTTCGTGTCCTCGCGGTCAATACCGACGGCCCGCGAACCCGCGGCAAAGCCAAACCCTTCGCGAGCAAGAACGGCTGGGATTTCACAATAGTCTTCGACACCGACGGCAGTATCAAAACCCTCGCAGGAGTAGCCGAGATACCAGAGATGTTCATCCTCTCGACCGAGGGAAAAATCCTGCATCACCACGTCGGCTACAAACCGGGGGACGAGGTGGAATACAAAGAACAGATCGAAGCCCTATTTCCCATAGACGTGCTCGAAAAGTCAGTCCCGGAGGATGATGTTGCGCAGTAAGATTCTTCTTGCGGCGCTATTACTGATTCCAGCTCTGTTCGCCTTCTCCCTTACCGGAAGGAACGTCCTCGAATACCGTGCCGCCGAGGCCGATAAGGGCAACAGCTTTTTCGAAAATAGGCTGGACCTTCGCATGAACCACTCCGACATCACCCTCGGGCTGACATACGAAGCAATGCAACCCTCCCGGGAAACAGCTCTGACACGACCCGACAGCACATATACCGATGTTACTCAGCGATGGGCTATGTTCCGCCAGGATGCTTTCGAGATAACCGCAGGCACTTTTATGAGCACCCTCGGCAACGGCCTTCTTATCGATGCCCGCGAACGACGCGAGCTTCAGCAGGATCATCATCTCGACGGCGCTAAAGTCCTTGTCCGCGCCCTCGATACCGATCTCAACTTCATCGCCGGCCTCGCGGACTGGGACAATAATACTCGCTTCATCGGCGCGGAAATCACATCGAACCGCAAATATCTGCCCATCGGTGTCGGATACATCCGCTACGATGTCGATGGCGGTAGCTTACTTCCCGACATGATAGGCGAAACCTACGAAATCCACGCGAATCCCGAATACGGCCCCGTCGCCGCGAATTTCCGCTACGCCCAAACATGGCGCGGCCCAACCGGCGGGGGAGTGGATCACACCGGAAGCATAATCCACGGCTCCCTGTCAGGATTTTTCGGGCCGGTAACCTTTTTCGGCGAATTCGTTACTTCAGATAGTTTCATCGTCAAAGGCTACGGCGAGGACTACGTTACCCTGCCCCTAATCGTCCATCAACCGAGCTACACCCTTATGAGCAGGCACCTCGCTATCCTCAATCCCCGCGAGGTTACGGCATTTTCTGGAGAACTGGGCATTTTCCCGATTTTCGATACCGAGATAACTGCTTCCTTCGCCATGGTCGATCATCCTGTCGATGCCAACGACTATACCGAAGCCTACTTTCAGGCCTACCGCGAGTGGGACAAAATCGCCCTTCGCGGAATCTACCAGATGCAACTTTCCGGCGAAGAAGACCCCACCCATAATATCGTCGTCGAGCCTCTCTACTACTTCAACGACCGCGCCAGTCTTCTCCTCGATTTCGAGTTCCAGTCCGGCGTCGAGTTCGACGAAAAGGCCACTAACCTCTACGGCCTCGCGGAATTCACCCTCTCTCCCTACGGCGCGATTGGTGTCGAAGGAGGAAGCATTCAGGAGTGGAGCCTCGAAAACAACAAACTCGAACCGGAGAATTTCGTCCGGTTCTACATCGACGGCGACATCGCTAAGAATCACAAGCTCACCCTCGCATACGGCAAACGCCCCGGCGGCTTTACCTGCTCCGGAGGCACATGCCGAATGGAACCCCAGTTCGAGGGCTTCGAGCTGAAACTATCTTCGAGCTTCTAAAGCCCAGAGGCCGTCGTAATGGCGGCCTTTTCCACCAATTTGAAAATAGCCCATCTAAATATCATCTTCCTGATTTCCGCGCAAATCCTTTTCGGATGGACCCTCGTCTTCGAAACCACCGGCAAACCCCTGCCCGAGATGGAAACGCGAATTCGCAATCAGATTGAAGAGTTCTCCCAAAAAGTCTCCGGCTGGGATGATTCCACCGACACAATCCGCGTCAAAATCGCATACACCCGAAGTGAATTCAACGAAGCCACCTATGGCCTGATGCCCGATTGGTCTATAGGCGCGGCGGATCCATCGTCGAATACGATAATCCTCTTTTTCCCCGAGAGCAGTAAGTCGCCGAAAGCAATCGAGCTGGTCAAGCACGAGATGGCGCATATCCTCCTGCACAAAGCCCTCGACGACATCCCCATTCCCCGATGGTTCGACGAAGGTTTTGCCCAATGGGTCTCCGGGCCTATCGAGCAGGGACAGGCCATTCGCTTAGCTATGGCGAATCTCACGGGGGAGAGCGTCAACTTGTGGGAACTGGAGACGGTCAATTCCTGGAACAACATCCGCGCGGAACTCGCCTACGCCGAAAGCCGAGCCGCCTTCGATTACCTCATGTCCACCATCGACGGCAACATCTACGGGCTAATCCGCTCGATAAACCGTATGGACGACTTCGCCGACGGATTCGAAGATTTCACCGGCACATCCCTGGTGAATTTCTACCGTCACTGGGGCAATGTCCGACTGCAGAAATTCAATTGGAGCTTGATATTGCTCGATTGGCGCACTATCTTTGCAGTGATAACAATCCTTTTCCTCATCGGCGGAACTATTAAGCTCATCCGTAACAAGAGGAAAAAGGGCGAAGAAGACTGGGAGCACCCCATGAGCATGGAAGCGGTCGAAGAAAGGGAGCAGGACTGAGCGATGGCAAAAAAAGCCCGTCATAAGCTCGAGAATCTTGTCCTGGCGGTGATGCTGGGCATCGTGCGGCTCTTGCCCTACAGATGGTCTGTCGGCCTTGGCGGGGGGATAGGCGGCCTCCTCTGGCGTCTCGGAATCCGCAAAGATGTCTCCATGCGCAACTTCGAGCTCTGTTTCCCCGGCACCGACACCAAAGCCGCCCGCAAAACCCTTCGGGAAAGCTACCGCAATTTCTGCCGAAGCATGGTCGAATTCGCTCTGCTTCCAAAACTCAAATGCAAAACCCTCGATTACGTCGAATTTTCGGGCCTCGACGAAGCCCTCGATATGGCGGAGAAAGGGGAGGGGATGCTCCTCGTAACCGGGCATTTCGGAAGCTGGGAACTTCTCGGTGCGGCTCTTTGCGAGGCGGGCTTCCCCCTCGATTTCCTTGTCGGCGAACAGACCAACTCCACCGTGGACGACATGATTAACGGCATCCGCTCCGAGATGGGTATCGGCATAATCCACATGGGAGTCGCGGCACGAGGAGTCATAAAATCAGTCCGCTCCGGCCGCGCAGTGGCGATGCTCTCGGATCAGGACGCCGGCAAAAGCTCCACAATCGTGAAATTCTTCGGCCACCCCGCGGCAACTCCCGGCGGCATAGGCGCTTTTGCAATCAAGCTTAAATGCCCCATCATGACAGGCGGCATTATTCGAACCGCGGACAAAACCAAACACCTCGCCAAAATCGAAATCCTCCGCCCTGACTACGACAACCTGCCGGACGATAAAGATCTCGCCATTGCGCAAATAACTCAGGCCTACACCGACCGCCTCGAAGAAATCGTCCGCGAAAACCCCGAAATGTATTTCTGGCCCCATCGCCGGTTCAAAAGCACTCTCGGATACAATTAGAACATGGAAACTACTAAAATGAGACAACTTCTTTTCGCGATAATCGTGCTTGCTGTTCTTAACTTTGCATGCGAAAACGCTTCCGCCAAGGTCGATCCCGATTCGGACATCTCGAATTTGGCCGACGTTACTTATATCGCAATAGACCCCGACGGCGGCCTCAAGTCGGTAGCCTTCGCGGATTCGGTGGTCGATGACGATTCCGTTCTCATATATCGCGAAATGGGCATCGATGTAGTCTGGAAGATGGAGGTCATCTTCCGCAAATCCCCATGGCGTCCTATTTACATGATGGTCTATTCCGAATCCATTCAGGGAGAACTTTTCTGGGATGGCAACCATGTTACCGGCGACGCCATCGACGAAAACGGCGATGATCAAACAATCGACAAGAGCATCGACGGCCTATCCATCCACGCGTGGTTCCTTCAGGCGGCCTTTCTGGGCTTTCCCTTCGAGCAGGATGACAGCTACATGGAATTCCAGATGATAACTCCCCAGCTCACAGATTTTCCATACAAAGCCGAACTCACGGGCACCGAGGGAGTCGGCACCTCGACAAAATGGTTCAACTGCTACAAACTCGCCATCGACGGACGCGGAGTTTACGCCCCTTTCACTCCCGATGTCCGCGTTTTCCATCGGGTCGAGGAGCCTCGAATCCCAATCCAGCTATGGGTCGAGGGCGAAGGCGCGGTCTTCGAATGGTTCGCGGATTCCCTCTGAGGTTACTGTGCGCTTCCTTTATGTGTCATTTCACCTCCTTCTATTGGCGTAATCATCTAATATTAGGCTTTTGCGGAAGATATTTCCTTCTGTCTAATTTTCGAGACAGGAATTTTTGATGAAAAAGTGAATGTAGGAAGATAAAAAAGTTGCGTAGGGGCAAAACATAAGTGCGTAGAAACAAAATATTATTGCGTAGCAATAAAAAATAATTGCATAGAAGCAAAGTTAGATTGCGAAGACACTAATTAAATTTGTGGAGCAACTAAATTTTCTTGTGGAGAAACAAATTTGAATTGTGGAGAAACCAATAAAAATTGCGAAGAGACCGTTTCCAAATACTTAAAATCTCCTAAATTCTGCCAGATGATAGTAGTCTGGTGTGTGAAGATTTCGGCTATGCTTTCCAGAGACAGCCACAGGTATTGAAAAACGCCCCGCCCAAATCGAGCGGAGCGTTTTTTTGGTCGGTTCATCGTCCAGCTATTTGACTAACAGGACTTTCGACGTGATTTTCTCGTCGCCGACAGTCGCGCGAACAAGATACACGCCGCCGGGCACATTCGCCGAGGGTGTCCATGAGCGCACGATCTCTTCCGAAGCGGGCAGAGTCTCGACGAGACGTCCGGTAACGTCGAAAATCTCCATTTCCGCGCCGGCTGGGGTGGCTATCCTGCAAGCCGAGTTAAAGGGATTCGGCCAGGTGTGAATCGCGGCGTTGTTCGGCTTCCGAACATCCTCGGAAATATTTGAGACGGAGTAGTCGATTAGTTCAGAACTGCTCCAGGAAGTGTCCGTTCCATTGAAATTCCACCCCAGGGATTTCACCGCGCCAATATCCTCCGCCATCCAGCTATGATTACCGAAACTCGATCTTCCATAATACATAGTATCTCCGGCCAGAGTTACCAGGGTTGTTATCGAACCTTCCATGCTCATTTTCAGGCAGTCTGCGAAAATGCCCGCGGGGACAGTAACGTCCTCCATCGCGATAGCAGTATTCGTGTATGTGAGGTTCTGTTCGTAATCCATCCCCCCTTCGATCCACGACGAGTCCTGGGAAAAGACTATCCATGAATCTCCAATATCGAAGGACGAAGGCATGAACAATAATTCCATGATATATGATGTATCGGCAAAGTTCAGGCCGTAGAGGCCATCAGGACGGAACTGGTAATACATGGTATCGACTCCGGACGCGCCAGAGGAGCCAATCAGCCATGTTTCATGTCCCATGAACATCTCGGTTCCAATCACGGTTGTCGTCATGGTTGAAATCCCCGATTCGCTCGAATCCTCCATGGTCCAACTGTTGCCGATTGCCATGGGATAATAATCTTCGGGACTAAGAGCAAAGGCGTATGTTGCGATAAGAATTAATACTAAAGCCAAATAATGTCTCATTGTCTCCTCCTGATTTGTTGTTATCTAATAATAACTTAAGATACAAAAGTCGAACTGTCAACCCTTAAAATAAAGGGATCGATTAAGCTACATAAAATAACGCCCCTCTCGAGGGAGAAGGGCGTTCTTTGAATCGGTATGTCGTCCAGCTATTTGACTAACAGGACTTTCGACGTGATTTTCTCCTCGCCGACAGTCGCGCGAACCAGATACACGCCGCCGGGCACATCCGCCGATGGTGTCCATGAGCGCACAATCTTCTCCGAAGCTGGCAGAGTCTCGACGAGACGGCCGGTAACGTCGAATATCTCCACTTCCGCGCCGGCTGGTGTGGCGATTCTGCAAGTCGAGTTAAAGGGATTCGGCCAGGTGTGAATTCCGGAAATCTCCGGTTTCTCGATGCCTTCGAAGATGTTGGTTACAGAGTAGTCGATTAGGTAGGTGTAGTCCCATGTGGTATCGCCTTCCTCGATATCCCAATCCAGTCCCTTTACTATACCAACATCCTCTCCCAACCACATGGAGCTTCCGAAAGTGAAGGACATGCTGTATAGGGTATCTCCTCCCATCATCATGTAGTAATCCATGACCCCTTCGGACATGATATGTAGGCAATCGGAGAAAGAGCCTGCCGGAACGACCTGATCGTCAAATCCTACTGCAGTCGCGGTCATCTGGAAGAACTGGGAATAATCCATGCCTTCTTCGCTCCATGTCGTGTCTTTGGTGAACATAATCCAATCGTCCCCGATGCTGAATGTGCGAGGCATATATTTTATTACCATCATGAAGTCTTCATCCTCCTCGCTTACGCCGTATAAACCGTCTGGCCTAAGCTGGAAATAGAAAGTGTCGGCTTCGTCTTCGTAATAGTCCACGGCAATGAAAGACTCGTAGCCCATATGGGTGGCTGTTCCAACGATAGTAGAAACAGTAGTGTCCATTCCCCAGTCGCTGGAATCCACAGTTGTCCAGCTGTTTCCTACTTGCAGGGGATAGTAATCCTCGGCGGAGATGGCCATCATGCTAACAGCAAGAGCCATAATCAACAACAAATACGCAAACTTCATTTCCTTCTCCTTGTTTTTGATAGATGTTCACTAAACTAAAATTAATCTTAACATTGAAGAAAGTCAAGAGAATAAAAATAAATGACCAAGCGGTCATTTTTTCCTTGACTTATGCTTCTCCAAATCGTATTCTATAATCAGAAATGATAACTTCTAAAAAGGAGAGCAGATGAAAGAATATACCGATCTCGCCCTGGAAGCCGCCAGAGGCGCGGGCGCGGACTTCGCCGATATGCGTATCGTCGAAGAGCGTCAGAACAGGGTATTCGTCCAGAGGCGGTCTCTCAAACTCATCGATGAGACCGAATCCTTCGGCTACGCAATCCGTGTGCTGATTAACGGCGCATGGGGTTTTGCATCCAGCACGAAGCTGAACAAGGAAGAAGTCGTGGCGACGGCTCGAAGAGCGGCCGCCATCGCAAAAGCTTCCGCGAAAGTCCCAAAAGACACCCCCGCAGTGATGGCTCCGGAGTCGAAATATGTAGATACTCAGGTTGGCCCCTGCGAGGAAGACCCCTTCAAAGTATCGAACAAAGAAAAGGCCGAACTTCTGCTCGCCTGCACCGATACAATGCTTAACCAGCCCAATATCGTGATGGCGGTGGGGTATCTGCAGTTCATTAAGATGCACCGCATCATCGCCAACAGCGACGGTAGTTATCTCGACCTGACAAACTACTTCGCAAACCCCCATCTGGGATGCTACGCCGTTGACGGCAACGAATCGCAGGATAGAAGCTATCAGGGCGGCGCGAAACAGGCGGGTTATGAGTTCATCCGCGAAATCGACCTCGCCGGCAACGCTAAAAAGTGGGCGGAAGAAGCCCTCATCAAATGCAGAGCCGAAGACACTCCAAGCGGCGTCATGGACCTAGTCCTCGACCCGATGCATCTTGCCCTCACCATGCATGAATCTGTCGGCCACCCCACCGAGCTGGATAGAATCCTCGGCTGGGAAGCCAACATGGCCGGAAGAAGCTTCGTCAAGCCGGAGTTCGTGGGCAATCTTCAGTATGGTAGTGAAATCGTGAATTTCACCGCTAACAACGAGCTTGAAGGCGGACTCGGCACCTGGTTCTACGACGACGACGGCGTCAAGATGCACAAATTCGCCATGATCAAAGACGGCGTCCTCAATAGTCTTGGATGCACCCGCGAAACCGCGCCCATCATAGGCTGGGAGCGTTCCAACGGCTGTTGCCGCTCCGACGGTTTCGACCACTTCCCAATCAACCGTATTCCGAACCTCTACCTCGAACCGGGCAAAGACGATTCCGTCACGCCCGGCGACCTCATCTCCGGAGTGGATAAGGGAGTTTACATCGAGGGCATGGGAAGTTTCTCCATCGACCAGATGCGCAATAACTTCCAATTCGGCGGAGATATGTTCTGGATGATAGAGGGCGGAAAGATCACCAAACCTCTCAAGAAAGTAACATATCAGGCCCAAACTACCCAGTTCTGGAACAGTTGCGACGGTCTCGCCGGCAAAGATTACTGGAAGCCCCACGGCGTAATGAACTGCGGCAAGGGCGAACCGATGCAGGTCATGCGGATGACCCACGGAGCCAGCCACACTCGATTCCGCAACATAAATGTAGGAGGTGCGAAGATATGAGAACTCAAAACGAAATAAAGCAAATCCTCGATAGCGTCCTTGCGAAAGTGCCCGGGCTGGAGGCTCAGGTTAGCTATTCCGGCGAGAAAAATCTCGCCACGCGTTTCGGCGAAAATTCCATTACCCAAAACATGGGGGGAGAAGTCGAGAACCTGAGAATCCTGGTTTATAAAGGCAAACGCTCCGGAAGCTACGAAACCAACCGTTTCGACGACGAATCCCTCAAACGCCTCGTAGATATCGCCGTTGCCATGGCCAAAGATTCCCCCGAAGACCCCGAATACGTGCCCCTTCCCGGCCCGCAGGAATATCTCGATATGCCTGAAGGCTGGAACGACGATGTGGTCGAACTCGGCCCGGAAGCCATCGCCGAAGACATCGGCAAAGTGGTTTCTGCGGCCAAAGCAAAGGGTTTCCGTGCCAGCGGTCTTTTCGAGGCTCAGGCGGAAGTCAGCGCTATAGCTAACACCAACGGCCTCTTCGCCTATGACCGCTCGACGGACGTAACCTACTCGACAACAGTCCACGGCCCGGTAGGAAGTGGCAAGGCGGAAGTTTCGCGCAATTCCTTTGGCGAGATAGACATCGACAAGATGGTCCAAACCGCTATCACCAACTCTGAAATGGCGCAAAACCCCGCCGACATCGAGCCGGGAGATTACACCGTAATTTTCGAACCCAGCGCGATGCTCGAATTCTTCGCATTCATGGCCTGGAATATGGGCGCCCGCGACGCAGATGAGGGCACAACAGTCTTCGCAGGCAAAGTGGGCGAAAAGCTATTCTCCGATAAACTCAATATCAGCCTCAAAACCGATGTTCCGGAACTTCCAGCCCCCACTTTCGGAGATGCCGGTCTTGCTGTCGAGCCTCGCACATGGGTCAAGAACGGCGTCCTCGAAAGACTTCGCCACGGTCGTTTCTGGGCGGAGAAAAAAGGAGTGGAGCCTGATCCCACTATGTTCCCCGTCTTCATGGAGGGTGAGGACAACACGGTCGATGACCTCGTAAAAAAGTGCAAACGCGGCCTGCTGGTGAAAAATCTCTGGTATATCCGCTACGTTGACCGCAGGGAACTTCTTCTGACGGGCATGACTCGCGACGGAGTCTTCCTCGTCGAGGATGGCAAAATCGTAAAACCGGTCAAAAACCTGCGCTGGAATGAATCGCCCATAGTTTTCCTGAACAACATCGTGGCCATGTCCAAACCCGAGAGGGTGGGTCATTACGCCATGCTCCCGGGAGTTATGAGCGAGGGATTCACTTTCAGTTCGAAAACCGAGTCTCTCTAAGAGTTCGGTTCAATATTCAAAAGAAAGAGACGTGTTTAGGCACGTCTCTTTTATTATACCATATTAATATCCAATAAGATAACGAAGATAGTTAATTAATATTATTATTAGAATAATAGTAACTATCAGTATCATAATAAGATAAATATTGTTATCTTATTGCATCTCGTAGAACTTCAATATACTGCCGCGCTTTGTCCGCCCTTTCGTAATCGGCTCTGGCGGCGTATCTTTCCATATAGGCTATTGCGCTATCCTGCTGTCCCAAAGTAAAAAGGGCCGCCGAATAATTTCTATTGAACCCGAAATCCATAGGCTCGACTGCTACCGCACTGTCGAGATAGGCGAAAACGCAGTCATAATCCCCCTCCGCGAAACAGACAGAAGCAGTATTGTTGTAATAATTGCCTATGTATCCGCCCAGATCGCGAGCTTTCTCAAATGCTTCCCGAGCATCGTCGTATCTGCCGTATCTGAGAACAGCGGTGCCCCAATTCGTGTGTATAGAAGGTGTTCTCGAATACAGACGAACCGCGCCCTCATATGTTTTGCGGGTAGTTATCGAATCCGTAACGATGCTATTGTAATTCACATATGCCGCCGCGAGAAGGGCCGCGGTAAGTCCTCCGGCATATTCGGCGGGCATAGGCTCTTCCGGGTCGGAAAGCCGAATCATCTCCCGTTCAAATCCTTTATTCACGGGGAACTGCACGAATTCAGCGAGGGAACCGTCCTCCGATTCGACAGCCGAGGTTATCCGTGTTATCTGTGGGGCGTCGGTAGTTACCAGCAATGAGATTACGACCGAAATAAACCATGGGTCGATATCTGCCCGTTCATAGCCCTGCAAAGCGAACCAGGAAGCACTTTGAGTATTTCCCGCAATTCGATTCGCGGAAATCATATATATATAAGGCATCGACAAATGCCCGTATTTATCGATATTCTCGTTTGCCCAGAACCAGATTCTATCGTAATTATATCTATGCCGGGGGTTGTTGTAATATATCTGGGCGAGCCTTAGTTCATGGGGCTTGCGCTCAAAGTAAGCTGTTTGCTGGGCGAGAAGAGTTTCTTCGCCTTTTGCCCTTCCACGCCCTGTATCGGCATTCAAAAATAACCAGGTCGAAAGAGTCAATGTGATAAGCATGGCAAACATAACGGCCGTGCGCTTTTCAGCCTCGAACAAGGCAAACGCTCCGGCAAGACTGAGGGGGAGGAGCATCATCACCGCGAAATCCCAATCCAATCCGCCAAAATCAAGCTCCAAAGAGGCGACAATCAAAACCGCAGGCAATGCCAGCCACCGGAATATATCCGCGGATCTCGATAGCTCTCGCTTCATGAAAATCAAAGCAACTGCCGGGGAAGCAATGAACAGAAACCCCAGAAGATTAAGCCAATATGATCCATCGGCAAAGTGCGATGGATTGGCATACAAAAGCATATTTTCCCCGAAAGGCAACTTGAAAAAGAACCCTCCAGCATAGTAGATGAGCATGCCGACGAGCGAAATCCCCACAATGATCTTTCTGTATCGTTTTTCGCCCACGAATGCTGTAGCAGTAAGCATTAAAAACGCAAGGAGCGGGTTCAAGAGAACCGAAGCGACGATAAGAAGATACGCCAATTTGGGTTTCTTTCCATCGCGAATGGAAAGGTAAAATTCTGTAAGTCCCATAAAAGCAACAAGATAGGGCAACGAATAGAACTCGAGATGGCTGAAAAGGAGAAATCCGCCAGAAAATGCTAAACCAATAAATACCAATAACTTGCGAAAAGTATCACCCTTCAGTTTCCCAGCGAAACGATATGCCATCGCTAAAAAAATTCCGCCCAGGGTGGCGTTAAAGTATTCCAGTATTGTCGCGGAGCTTCCTGCCGCTGTTTGTGTTGGATTGGGTAATATCCAGGATAGGACACCAAGGGCAATTCTATGGATAAATGCCGTCGGAATATGATACCAGCTTAGCGACTCCGTTTCCGGAAACTTTACGATTATCCCGGTGAAAAGATGGGAATCCCCCCAGAGAAAGCTTCGGGAACGAAAAAAATAGAGAAATGCCGTCCCGATTACAAATACCCAGAAGGTCCTGTAAAATGAGGATTTGCCAAAAAGTGATTCAGAAATCTTATCTATAAGACAAGATACAAAATCAAGGCTCTCCGAAAAGAAAAGCGCGAGAAAAAGTCCCCAATAAGCTATCTGCAACCCAAGGGGCAAGAAAAAAGGGTTGGAAAATCCCCATAACTTTCCCGGCCAAAAATAACCTGCAATTGTAAGGCAGGCTATCAGAAGCAGGACAAAATGTCTGCCGGAAAGCTTCATCCGCCGTAAATCTCCTCCACTACAGCCTTTGCCGCCCGCTTTGAAGCTCCCGGAGCTCCCAGAAGTTCTCGAATACTCTGCAATTCGGCGATTTTTGCAATTCGCGTTACTTCATCGATTAGATAAGGTTCAACGGCATTAGCAAGGTTCTCAGCCGTGGCATCTTTCTGAATGAATTCCGGCGAAACCTCTTTGCCGGCAACGAGATTTGACAGCCCGATAAACTCGGTGCGGACAAATGAGCGGTAAATCCCAGCGGATAAGGCATCCGTGCGGTAAGTTATGACGTGGGGCAATCCAGCCAGAGCGCATTGTAAAGTCGCACTTCCCGAACAGCAGAGAGCCGCTGTAGAAGCGAACATGGCATTGATAGAATCCCCGTCGATAACAGTCAAATTCGCAACATCGAAATCAAAGAGCGAATCTGGAAGCTCCAAGGCTTTTGCGATGAGTCCGTTCAAATCCGGAATTCTCCCTTTGAGAATCTGGTATGCCTCTATCATGACATTCAGCAGGCGCGATACCTCTTGCTTGCGGCTTCCGGGGAGCATTAGGAGAATTGGCTCGCATAAATCATGTTGTTTGCGAAATTCTGACGGTGGGGTTGTCGACCTTATCTCATCGACGAAATAGTGGCCAACATAGGTTACGGGGACACCTTCTGCCCTATAAAGCTTTTCCTCGAAGGGTAGGATAGTCAGCATACGTGATATGGATTTTGCCAGCTTCTTGATTCGACCTGGTTTCCACGCCCAAACCTGTGGCGAAACATAATATACAACCGGAATCCCGCGTTTGGAAAGCCTCTCCGCAAGACGAATATTGAATCCCGGATAATCTATCAGAACCGCGCCTTCTGCTCCGCGCTCGACAGCTGTCTCCGCAAGAGAATCCATCCTGCGGAACATCTCCGGCAAACGTCCAACTACGTCACGGAAGCCCATAATTGAAAGCTCAGAAACGGGAGTGAGAATTTCTACACCGGCACGTTTCATCTTTGCGCCGCCGTAGCCCCACAATTTAACATTCGGGTGGAGTTCGAGAATTTCTTCGGCTAAAGGCCCGCCAAGAGCATCTCCGGAGGGTTCGCCAGCTACAATTAAAAGATTATTGCTCATTAATCGATGCTGTCGAGGATCTCATCCGCAAGGCGAAGGGCTTCCAGACCGCGTTTGCCGGAAACTAAAGGCTCTTCGCCGGTCTGAACACAATGAATAAAATGCTCGAGTTCTGTCAAAAGGGCATTTTCCTGAGGCACTGGTATGTTCCAGCGATAGACTCTTTCGTCGTTCGGCAAGTCAAAGCTCTCTGCATCCACGGGAGCATCGACTCCGGAACCAGAAAGTGTCGCGACTTCAACTTTGCCCCCAAAATCGAGGCCGACATAAGCACCCGGAACGAAAAATCGCATCTTGCGCATATTCGTCAATGACATCCTGCTCGCAGTAAGGTTTGCGACACATCCGCCCTCGAATTTCAACCGAACATTGGCAATATCCGGGCTGTCGGTCAAAATCTTGCTCGCCGACGCGTCCAACGAAACTACAGGTTCCTCGATAATAGCAAGGATCAATTCCAAGTCGTGAATTAGCAGATCGTGAATGACGGAAACATCCGCGCCACGTCCCCGGTATATTGTAAGCCGGTGAGATTCGATGAACCTCGGATCATTAAGATACTCTCTCGCCGCAGTAAAGGCCGGGTTAAAATGCTCGACATGACCCACCATCATTATCTTGCCGGCAGATTTAGCGGCAGAGACCATTTCCGAGCCTTCTGAAGTTGTATCGGCGATGGGTTTTTCCACGAGGACATGGCATCCGTTAGAAATAGCATTCTCCGCTATTTCTCTATGAGTCGCGGTAGGGGAGGCGATGACGGCCGCGGAAGATTTTCCGAGAAGTTCATCCATCGAATCGAATGCCATGGTGCAATATTTGGAAGCTATCTCAGCGGCTCTGGTTGCATTGGTATCATACACCCCTACAAGTTCGGCAGTTTCCATTTCCGAAAGAAGTTTGGCGTGATAATTCCCAAGATGTCCCGTTCCAATAACACAAGCCTTGACCTTTTCCACAAATATCATCTGCCTTTCTTCGGAATGATTGTTTTTTCAAGATTATCGAGGATTAATTCGTGTTCAGTATAATCGATTTTTCCATCCGCCATGGCGATTTTCAAAATATCGGGAATAAGCTCGAATCGATATTTATCAATTCTTCCTTCCCTCTCGGCAATTTCCAGTTGGTCGAAAACAAGACGAAAACGCTCTGTCTCTCCTTCTTCCAACCGGGATACCAAAAGAGAGCGAAGCCTTATAACTCCGCTCTCTGAAGTAATTGCGGTTGCCGCAAAATCATCTCCGCCCGCACGACGCACCTGAACGACAGTATCGGCTGAATCCCTTTGCGAAACCATGTCATTATTAGAAACAGCCCAATACATGCCATAGATCGCAAGCATCGAAACAACAGCCAGAGAAAATAGAACTACGAGCAAAAGTCCAAGCTTTCCTCGAGCTCCATATGTCATTTACTTATCCTGACTTGATGGGGGAGGCGTTTTGGGCGTCGAAGTTCCCCTGTTGACCGAGCTTTGCTTAGGAACACTGCGCTTCGGGGGTTTGCTTGATCTGCGAGTGCCCTCGGCCTTTGACCCGGGAGTCAGATGCTCCTTGGTCTGTTCCTCTCTTGGATGCGTTTTCTCATGATCATCGTGCAAGTCGTTGTCGCCCTTGGCCGCGGAATCCTGTTTCTTGGATTTGTCCTCCGCCTTCGCCGGCGATTCCTTCTTAGTCTTTTTCCGTCGTTTGGAGTCTTTCTTATCGGCGGAGGCATCAGAGATAAGCTCAATCACAGCCATTTCCGCACCATCGCCCTTGCGCTGACCAAGTTTGATTATACGAAGATAACCGCCTTTGCGGTCTTTGAAATTGGGGGCAATCTCATTGACCAAATGATGAGCAACCGACCTGTCCGAAAGCCTGCTGAGGATAATGCGAATATCGGCAAGAGAAGCGTCAATCGCACGAGTGATAAGCTTTTCAGCATACGGGCGTATTTCCTTTGCCTTGGGCAAGGTGGTTTGAATACTGCCGTAGCGGAATAAGCTTGTGGCCATATTCCTCATCATAGCCCTTTTATGAGTCGAATTACGACCTAACTTTCTGCCTGATTTATTGTGTCTCATGTTCAGCCTTCTTTTCTATCCATGTATTTGCTGACGTCCATACCGAAGGATAAGCCGAGTTTGGCCAGAACTTCGTTGATCTCCGCCAGTGATTTTCTTCCAAAATTCCTGTAGTGAAGCATATCGGATTCCGATTTCTGCACAAGCTCTTCGAGATTATCTATATCAGCCGCCCGAAGGCAATTCGATGAACGCACCGATAGTTCGAGTTCTTCCACCGGCATCTTAAGGAGATCGCGAATCTTCAGAACTTCTTCGTCGATTACATCTTCTTCCATCCTGTCCACATCGGTATCGGGGGAGAGGAAGAGGTCGAAATGATCCATGAGAAGTTTGGCACTCATAGCCAGACATTCTTCCGGTGTAAGACTGCCGTCGGTAGTCAGTTCAAATATCAAACGGTCATAGTCTGTTTTCTGACCGACACGAGCCTGCTCCACATGATATTCAACCTTGAGGATGGGCGTGAAAATGCTGTCGATAGGAATCGTTCCTATGGGATGATCTTCCCGGGCATTTTCCTCGGCAATATTGAAACCCTTGCCTACTCCCACCTCGAGATGGACATTAAAGGGAACATTTTCCGTAAGGGTCGCAATGTGGTGCTTCTTGTTCAAGACCTCAACGGAAGGATCTCCCTTGATGTCTTTAGCCGTAACTTGTCCCTTTTTATTGACTTCGATATGCAAATCTTTGGGATAATCGCCATGAACCTGAAGTCTTATTCCTTTCAGATTTAGGACTATTTCCGTAATATCCTCATATATGCCGGGTATGGAGGAAAACTCGTGTTGAACGCCTTCGATCCTAATAGCCGTTATAGCGGCGCCTTGCATAGACGATAGGACAACTCGCCGCAGAGCGTTACCGATAGTAACACCATAGCCCTTCTCGAGCGGTTCTATGATAAATTTTCCATATGTCCCAGTAGCAGTCGCCGTATCGAGAACTGCCTCTTTCGGCATTTGCATGCTCTTCCACTTCATTTGCGAGCCTCCTATTTAGGAATTACCTCGAATAATATTCGACGACGTATTGTTCCTCGACTTCGATTCCGATCTCGTCCCGAGTCGGAATGTTGCTGATTTTGCCCTGAAGCTTGGCTTTTTCAAGAACAAGCCATGCAGGAACATTCTCGCCAATATTACGAAGGGAGTTATGAATAATCTCGAGGTCTTTGCTTTTTTCACGAATCGAAACGACATCGCCGGGAGAAAGGGAGTAGGACGGAATGTCCGTCTTTCTTCCGTTCACTTCGACATGGCCGTGACGAACAAGCTGTCTGCCCGATTTCCTCGAAGGTGAAAGCCCAAGGCGGAAAACGACATTATCCAGCCTCAACTCGAGAAGCTGAAGAAGGTTGGTTCCCGTAACGCCCGGCATTCTGTTTGCCTTATCGAAATAGCGTCTGAACTGACGTTCGAAGACATCGTAAATTCTGCGAAGCTTCTGCTTTTCGCGAAGACGGATAGCATAATCTGAAGGCTTGCGGAACCGCCTGCCCTGCTTGTAGCTACCCGGCGGGTTTTCGCCTCTTCTGCTGATTGCACAAGAATCCGAATGGCAACGTTCGCCCTTCAAGAATAACTTCTGGCCTTCTCTTCTGCAAAGCCTGCAAACCGGTCCTGTATATCTTGCCATAATAGTCTCCTATACCCTGCGGCGTTTTTTGCCTCTGCAACCGCCGAAAGGAACTGGGGTAATATCCTTAACACGACTCACGCGTAGCCCCGTTGCGGAAAGCGCTCTCAAGGCCGCTTCTTTGCCGCTTCCGGGCCCCTTGGTGCGAACCTCGACGGACTTCATGCCCATCTCGATTACTTTGTCGGCCGCTTCTTTAGCCGCAAGCTGAGCGGCATAGGGAGTGGATTTTTTCGAACCGACGAAACCGATACGGCCGCCGGAACTCCAACTGTAGGCGTTGCCGCGTGTATCAGTTATCGAGACGATGGTGTTGTTAAACGTCGCCTTGATGTGAACGATACCCTCTTCGGGTGCCGTCTTCTTGATTCGGCGCGGTTGACGTGTTTTCTTCTTTGCTTTAGCCAATGTATCCTCCTGCTATCCTTTAGCCTTTTTTGCCGGCGGCTTTACGTCCCAGACCGACTGTGCGTTTGGGTCCCTTACGGGAGCGGGCATTTGTCTTAGTCCTCTGCCCGCGAACCGGAAGACCCACCTTATGACGCATTCCACGATAGGAACCGATTTCAATTAACCGTTTTATATTTCCGGCCTTTTGTGCTCTCAAAGAGCCTTCGACCGTGTAATGTTCGTCGATTTCGAGACGAATCTTCGAGATGGCCGACTCGTCCAACTCATGAACTCGAAGAGAAGGGTCAACGCCGACAGAATCCAAAATCTGCCTGCTCGTCCAATGACCAATCCCGTAAAGATAAGTCAGAGCGATATCGATTCGCTTGTTGTTAGGTAAGTCGACTCCTGCGATTCTTGCCATATTAGTCTCCTATCCCTGACGCTGTTTGTGCCGGGGGTTTGAACAAATGACACGGACGCGCCCCTTGCGCTTGATAATCCTGCATTTGTCACAAATTTTCTTAACTGATGCTCGAACTTTCATTATGTAACCTCCTGCGCTTCTTCGCTGGCTATTTGTAACGGTAAACGATACGCCCTTTTTCCAAATCGTAAGGCGTAAGCTCCACCGTAACACGGTCGCCCGGAAGAATACGGATGTAATACTTCCGCATCTTGCCCGAAACATGCGCTAAAATTCGGTGTTTATTCTCCAGCTCAACAAGGAAGGTCGTATTAGGCAAAGCCTCGATAACGACTCCTTCGACCTGGATACATTCTTTCTTTTCGTTGTCTTTGTCCATTTAGACTTTCGTTATTGCAGGTCGAAACCCGCTTTTCCGTTCTCTCGTAATGTTAAAATCATCGGGCCGTCTTCTGTGACAGCCACAGTATGTTCAAAATGTGCCGAAAGGCTCTTATCCGCTGTTACTACAGTCCACCCGTCGTCAAGTTCCTTCAGACGCCAATCGCCCATTGTAAGCATAGGCTCAATAGCGATTACCAATCCATCGGCTATCTTAGGGGAGAAGCCCCGGGCGACGAAGTTGGGAACTTGCGGCTCTTCGTGAACTTCTTTGCCGATTCCATGGCCGACCATCTCCCGAACCACGCCGAAACCTGCAGATTCCGCGGTCAGCTGAACAGCCCTTCCGATATCGACAATTCTATTGCCGATTACGGCTTGTTCTATGCCATTATATAGAGATTGCCTTGTAACGTCAACAAGTCTTTTGATTTCTTTCGGAACTTCGCCAACAATAACTGTTCCGGCGCCGTCTCCGCAGAAACCATCCAACCGGGTGCCTACATCGAATGAGATAATATCTCCAGCCTCTATCCTGCGCGAACATGGTATCCCATGGACTACTTCCTCATTTATCGATATGCACACGATACCGGGGTAGGGGTCTCGTGCGTCATCGACTACATAATGAAGGAACGCGCTTTCCGCGCCGTATCGGGCTATCGTTTTCCCGGCGAGAGCATTAAGCTCTTCTGTTGTAACTCCTGGTTCAGCGGCTTTGCATAGTTCATAGATAGTCTCTCCGACTATCATTCCCGCGGAACGCATTAGCTCGATTTCGCGCCGAGATTTAAGCTCGATCATTCCGATTCACCCTGGATGATGCTCAGCATCTCTGATTCGGCAAGGCCAACTGGCCCGCCAGTATAAATTTTAAAGAACCCGGGATGACTACTGTAATGTTCTACCACAGGAGCCGTGTCCCTCTCGTAAACTTCGAATCTGTGCTGAACGACCTTCTTGTTGTCGTCCGGGCGATGAGTCATCTTATGCCCGCAAACATCGCAAATACTGTCGTTCTTTGGAGGGTTGTCCTCCATATTATAAACCGCTCCGCAGTTTTCGCATTGGACGCGGTTAACAATTCTCTCAATGATCTTTTCTTTCTCTGCCCAAACATAAAAGATATAATCGATGTCCCAGCAGAATTCTTCGATCATGGAATCCAGCATTTTCGCCTGTGGCATCGTTCGAGGGAAACCGTCGAGGGTGAACCCCTTCAGAATTTCTTCGCTGGAAAGAACATCCTTCAGAATGCCGATTATCATCTCGTCCGGGACAAGCTCGCCCTTGTCGATTCGGCTACTTATAGCCTCCGCAAGTTCATCGCCCTTTTCGACCTTCTCTCGAAGTATGTCGCCGGTAGCAATATGATAAAGATCAAGTTCCCCGGCTAATCTTTCGGCGTATGTGCCTTTGCCCGAACCGGGAGGGCCTAAGAACAGAATATGATATTTCTGATCCGTGCAAACCATCCTAACGTCTTCCGCGGATGCGCCCCTTCTTCATGAATCCGTCGTAATGACGCATGAGCAAATGACTTTCGACCTGCTGAAGGGTATCGATAATGACACCAGTCAGAATGAGCAGGGTAGTTCCGCCGACCGCATACTGAAGGCCGCCCGTTCCGCCGGTAACTCCCTGAAGGAACCAAACCGGCACAATGGCGATTAACGCCAATCCTACAGCGCCCGGCAGGGTAACTCTGGTCAGAACCTTATCGATATAAGCCGAAGTCTGCTGTCCGGGACGGCGTCCGGGAATAAACCCGCCGTATTTCTTCATGTTCTCGGCAACATCGACCGGGTTGAAGATAACTGCGGTGTAGAAATACGCGAAGAAGACGATAATCGCGCCGTAAATGATGTTATATACGAAGGAACCGCCCATGAAAGCCTGGGTAAGAACTTCCTTAAATCCGCCGTCGGGAAGAAGGCCGATTATCAAAGTCGGTATGAACATAACCGCGCTGGCGAAAATGATTGGAATCACGCCGGCCGCATTGATTTTCAAAGGAAGATGAGTTGCGCTACCACCATAAACTTTCCTTCCGGCAACCTTACGGGCATACTGAACAGGAATCTGTCTGGTGCCCTGCGAAAGGAGAATCGCGCATGCAATGAAGAACAGAATTCCGAGAACCACAACGAACATCGAGAAGATAGACCGTCCACCTTCCATAAGAAGGATGGCTTCTTGATAGAATGTCCCCGGCAGTCTCGATACGATACCGACGAGAATCAGGATACTCATACCGTTCCCGATTCCCTTCTCGGTCATCAATTCACCTATCCACATAATCAAAGCCGCACCGGTTGTCAAACTGATAACAGCCAATAAAGTGAAAGGAATGCCGGAAAGAGCCGGGTTGATAACCGCGGTCTGGCTGTTGGCGTTTAGATTATTGAGATAAGCTATCATGCCTAAGGACTGTGCCGCGGCGATAACCAAAGCGCCGTAACGGGTGTATTGGGTGATCTTCCGTCTGCCTTCTTCGCCCTCGCGCTGAAGTTTCTGGAAATAGGGGATAACAGCGCCCAGGAGCTGAATGATGATGGACGCGGTAATATATGGCATAATACCGGTCGCAAATATTGTCGCCCTTCTAAAAGCACCGCCGACGAACATATCATAAAGTCCGAAGAGCCCGCCCATTTCACCGGCTCCGAATGCCCTTTCAAGAGCGCCCATATTGATTCCCGGCAATGGGATATGACCGCCAAGGCGATAGAGGACAAGCATTCCGATGGTGAAAAAGACCTTTTTTCTCAGATCGGGTATCTTAAATACATTTGTTATGGCTTCGATTATCCGTTTCAATTAGGCACCGCCTTAGATGATCTCGACTTTGCCGCCCTGCTGTTCGACTTTTTCGATAGCCGATTTGCTGGCTGAATTAACTTTGATTGTAACTTTGACTCGAAGTTCGCCGTCAGACAAAAGTTTAACGGGTAGCTTTCGGGAAATCAGACCGTTCTCCCTCAGTAGGAGCATGTCAACTTCCTGGCCGTCCTCGAACCTGTTGAGGTCACGAATGTTGACTACCTGATAAACCGTTCTGACCGGAGGATTGAATCCTTTCTTCGGAAGCCTTCTGGCAAGGGGCATCTGGCCGCCTTCCATCCAGGAACGCTTCGTTACGCCGCTACGGGACATCTGGCCTTTGTGACCCTTTCCCGATGTCTTACCGGTTCCGGAAGATTCTCCGCGTCCCACGCGTTTACGATTCTTCTTTGCCCCTTTCGGGGGTCTAAGATTACCGAGTTTCATTTATTCACCTCCGGATTTACCGATATTCTCAACTTCGACGAGATGCCGGACTTTGTATATCATTCCCAAAATGCTTTCAGTCGCGTCATGTTCGACGGTATGGTGCATTCTCTTCAAACCGAGGCCTTTTACCGTAGCTTTCTGACGCTTATTGTAGCCAATCGGGCTTCTCACAAGAGTTATTTTGACTCGTTCCATGATAACCACTACCTTTTAAGTCTTTCGATGGAAATTCCCCTGCGTTCGGCAACCATAGTCAGGTTTTCCTGCTCGAGTAATCCTTCCATCGTAGCCTTTGCCACGTTGATAGGATTCTTGGAGCCGAGGGATTTTGTTAAAACATCCTGAACACCGAGGGCTTCGAGGATCTGACGGACAGCTCCTCCTGCGATTACACCCGTTCCCGGAGCCGCAGGTTTGAGCATGACCCTTGCCGAACCAAATATTCCAACTATCTCATGGGGAATTGTTCTTCCGCCGATGAGGGGTATGTTGACCATTGACTTACGGGCTTCATCCCGGCCTTTCTGAATTGCCGCGGCAACTTCTCTGGCCTTACCAAGTCCAATTCCGACGTTGCCCATTTTGTCTCCGACGGCGACCAGAGCGTTAAAGCTCATGTTCTTACCGCCCTTGACTACTTTAGTAACACGGTTAATGGAGATAACTCTCTCTTCGAAAGTCTCCTCGACCGGCTTAGGGCTTCTGCCTCTGCGTCCTCTTTTTTCTTCGGCTGTCATATCTACTCCTAAAACTGAAGGCCGCCCTCACGAGCGCCTTCCGCCAAAGCTTTGATTCTTCCATGATAAAGGTAACCGTGACGGTCAAAAACCGCATTCTGAATACCTTTGTCCTTTAACAACTCAGCCACTTTTTTGCCGACAATCGCGGCGCTTTCCGATTTGCTCTTCCCCTTTATCTCTTCGAGAATATCGGGGGAGAGGGTTGAAGCGGTGGCAAGAGTGATTCCGTTGTCGTCGTCTATGGCTTGAATATAAATATGCCTAAGACTGCGAAACACGCATAGACGGGGTTTTTCAGCCGATCCGTAAATCTTCTTGCGAACTCGGGTAACTCGCCTGTTGCGCTTTATTTCTTTTTTGTTTTTCATATTCGATACCTCTAAACTAAGTAGCGGCTTTTCCGGCTTTGATACTTACACGCTCGTCGGCGTAACGAATGCCTTTGCTCTTGTAAACATCGGGAACCTTCAGACCGCGGATTTTTGCGGCAACCTGACCGACCAACTGTTTATCAGCGCCTTCGACTTTAATGAAGCCGGCCAGAAGCTGGTTGGGCGTTCCGTCTGCTTGAGTCTTACGTTTCGGGGCATCGCACGTCACCGTAATTCCCTCGGGGGGGAGGAAGAATATCTGGTGGCTGTAGCCGAGGCTTACGATTATGCCTTTTCCGTGCTGTTCGACTTTGTAGCCGACGCCGATAACTTCGAGATCCTTCGAGAAGCCATCGCTTACACCAATAAGCATATTCTCCACGAGGGAGCGGTAAAGCCCGTGCATCTGGCGAGGCCGTTTGAGATCGTTAATACGGGTTATGGTGATGGTTCCGTCGTCGTTGCGAACGAAATCTACATCTTTGCCCAGCTCGCACGACAGTTCGCCCTTAGGTCCGGAAACCGAGACTATTCTGTCCTTGAACTCGACCTTTACTCCGTTTGGAACGGTTAATGGATTATTACCAATGCGGCTCATTTGAACTCCTTACCAGACATAACAAAGGACTTCTCCGCCGACGCCAAGCATCTTGGCCTGTCTGTCGGTCAGAACACCCTTGGATGTCGATAGAATTGCTACACCGAGTCCGCCGCGGACACGCGGAAGCTTGTCCAACTGGGCATAAACCCTGCGTCCCGGCTTAGATACCCTTTCGATGCCCTTCATTACTGGCTCGCCTTCGTTATAGTTTAGATAAACCTTCAACGTAGGACTTGGGCCTCCCGAAGGAACAATCTTGTAACCGCGGACAAATTTTTCCTCGGTTAAAATCCGAACTAAATTGTGTCGCATCTTGCTGGATGGCATCGCAACAAACTTCTTGTTGGCCATAACTCCGTTACGGATGCGAGTTAGCATATCAGCTATAGGATCAGTCATCATAATTAGAATAACCTCCCGGTTCTACCAACTGGCCTTACGAACCCCGGGGATTTTGCCGTCTAAGGACAATTCCCTGAAGCATATCCTGCACAAGCCGAAATCGCGCAAATAACCCCGCGGTCTCCCGCAACGCTCACAACGATTGTAGCCTCTGACCTTGAACTTCGGTTTCCGTTTAGCTTTGGCGATTAAGCTTTTTCTCGCCATAAAATCACCTCGAACAGTTTAATTTCTCTTAAATGGGAATCCGAACGCCGAAAGAAGCTGGAAAGCCTCTTCGTCCGTCTCGGCGGACGTAACGAACGTTATATTCAGACCCCTGATTTGCTCTATCTTATCATACTCGATTTCCGGGAAGATAATCTGCTCTGTAACACCCATGGTGTAATTACCACGGCCGTCGAAAGAGTTAGGATTCAAACCCCGGAAGTCACGGATTCTTGGAACTGCAATGTTGATGAAGCGGTCAAGAAAATCAAACATACGGTCGCTTCTCAAAGTTACGGATGTGCCGATGGGCATTCCGGCTCTGAGATTGAAGTTCGCAACACTCTTGCGAGCCTTGCAGATCTTCGGTTTCTGTCCGACGATTGTCGTGAGTTCTTCCGTGGCGTTCTCGAGAAGCTTGGCATTTCTCGAAGCCTCACCAACGCCGATATTGACCACTATCTTCTTCAAAGCGGGGACGCGGTTCACGTTGTCGTAGTTGAAATGCTCCTGCAACTTCGGAACGACGTCATTTTTGTAAATATCTACATATCTGGATGCCATGATTAACTCCTTGCGCCTCTTAGGCGTCGATCATCTCCTGACACTTCTTGCAGACTCTGGCCTTACTGCCGTCGTCGGCAAAAAACATACCTACGCGAGTCTCAGCGCCGCACTTGGGGCATATCAGAGCCACATTCGAAACATGAATTGGTGCTTCGCGCTCCTGAATTCCGCCCGGATCGGTTTGACTGCGGGGTTTGGTGTGTCTTTTAATAAAGTTGACGCCCTCGATAATAACTCTGCGAGTCTTAGGGAAGACCTTGAGGACTTTTCCCCGCGAACCGCGGCTATTTCCGGCAATCACACGAACTGTGTCGTTCTTCTTTATCTTAACCGGTGTTGTTTGGTTTTTCCTCATAATAAACTCCTTAAAGGACCTCAGGCGCCAGTGAAACGATCTTCATGAAATCGAGTTCCCGAAGCTCCCTGGCAACCGGTCCGAAAACACGGGTTCCGCGAGGCTCGTGCTGAGTATCGATGAGAACTGCCGCGTTGTCGTCGAAACGAATGTAACTGCCGTCAGTGCGGCGAACCGGCTTTTTTGTTCTAACGATTACAGCATGGGCGATTTCGCCTTTTTTAACGGCCGCGCCAGGAATCGCTTCCTTAACGCTAATAACGACGATATCGCCGATATGAGCCGTATTATGCTGAGTTCCATGAGTCAGGCCGATAACCTGAACTCGCTTAGCGCCGGAATTATCGGCAACATTAAGGATGCTTTCTCGCTGAATCATCTCTAAACCTCCGCCGCTTCCGAACGCTCGAGGATCTGAATCACGCGCCAACGCTTCGTTTTCGAAACAGGCCTCGATTCGACCACACGAACCCTGTCGCCAACCAGACATTCATTCTGGGCATCGTGTGCCTTGAGCGTATGTCTGCTTTTGACGACCTTGCCGTATAAAGGATGGACTCGCCGGTAAGCAACTTCCACCTTGACTGTCTTATCCATCGCGTTGGAGACGACTACTCCTTCGCGAACTCTCTTTTTTTCTCTCATAGTTAAAGCCTCCATGAGCTTTTTCAATACAACAAAAAACCCCCGAAAGTCGGGGGTGCACCATAATTGGCATTACCCCCCAAGTCCTGCTTGACGATATTCGGCTCGGGGAACGAATATCGTTACAGCCATATTCCCGGCTATTTGCCGAGGAAATCAAAATTACGTAATTGCTACGCTATCAACATTCCGCCATCGACCGGCAAAACTATGCCGGTGATGTAATCAGAATCTTCGGATGCCAGAAATAATGTTGCTTTTGCAACATCTTCCGGTTTTCCCGGTGTCCTATCGAGGGCGATTTTGTCCTTGAAAACGTCCAGAGCCGTCTCCGGAAGATTCGAAGTCATCTCGGTCTCAATAAGTCCCGGCGCGATGGCGTTTACTCGAATTCCGCGGTTGCCGAATTCTTTTGCGAAGGTTTTCGTCATCGCGATAAGTCCGCCCTTGGATGCCGAGTAGTTAGCCTGTCCGGCGTTGCCGTTGACTCCTACTACGCTGGCCATGTTCACTATCTTGCCATATCGAAATTTCATCATCACCTTCGCCGAAGCTTTAGCCATATTGAAAGCACCGGTCAGGTTGACCTTGAGAACGATCTCGAAATCCTCCGGTTTCATCCGGATAACAAGGGCATCACGCGTGATTCCTGCGTTGTTGATTAAGATATGTAAAGAACCAAATTTATCGATAGCTGTTCTGACGGCCGCTTCTGCATCTTCGAACCTTGAAACGTCGGCGACTGCGAACTCGGTGTCCAAAATCTCCGCCGTTTTCTTGAGTTCTGCCTCGTCCAAATCGACGAGCAGGAGATTTGCGCCCTCATCTTTGAAAAGCCTCGCGATGGCTTTTCCGATTCCACGGGCGGCGCCGGTTATAATCGCTGTTTTTCCATCCAGAACATTCATAAATATCATGGTGGAGCCGATGGGAGTCGAACCCACGGCCTCCAGAGTGCGATTCTGGCGCTCTCCCAACTGAGCTACGGCCCCAGTTTTGTAATATCGAAAAAGTTTAAAATAGCCTTGTTTTGAGCGTCCGAGCTTGCCTTAGCTCATATTCGGGCTTCAAAACTGAGGGAAAATATGTCTCAACATTGCCTATGTCAAGCCTTTTCTTAAAAAAAGTGAAAATAATTTGACTGTTGTCGATATTGAGCGTATATTCAAATTTCGTATTTGCTCAAAACACAGGAGGCTATATGTTAGATAACACAAAGAAAATCAAAGACTTAGACCCGGGCGGAATGATAGATCACCTTCGAAATTTCCCCCAGCAGATCATTACCGGCCGTGAACTTGCCGAAAACGCGCCCCTTGGAGCAATCGACACTTCCCGCGTTCGGAACATCGTTGTATGCGGAATGGGGGGGAGCGCGATAGGGGGCGATCTGGTAAAATCCTATGCCATCGACCTTCTTGAAGTGCCAATATACATCAACCGCGATTATTCCCTCCCAGCCTTCGTCGATGAAAAGAGCCTCGTCATCGGCTCCAGCTACTCCGGAAACACCGAGGAGACTTTGCAGTCCTTCGCCGAAGCCGGAAAACGCGGTGCTCAGCGCGCAGTTATAACCACCGGTGGGAAGATATCCGAAATCGCCGACAGGGAATCCCTACCTATAATAAGAATCCCCGGCGGACTTCCGCCCCGCGCCGCCCTCGGATATAGTTTCGCCCCCATGCTCACCCTTCTCGAAAGACTCGGATTCATCCCTGACCAGAATCAGGAAGTCGAGGATACTTTCCAGCTTCTTCAAGCAGGAATCTCCGAATACGACTTGGATTCCCCTGCAAAGGACAACGCCGCCAAAACTCTCGCTTTCGGCCTCTTCAAGAAACTGCCCCTCATATATTCGGACAGCTTCCATTTTGAGTCCGTCGCCGTTCGTTTCCGCGGCCAGATTAACGAGAACGCAAAGCAACTCGCCTACAGCGCCCTTCTGCCGGAAAACAACCACAACGAATTGGTCGGATGGCACAAAGTCGGTTATCTCAAAGATACTTTGGTAGCAATATGGCTCAAAGCTCCCGACATACACCAGCGCGTAGGCTTCCGGATGAGCTTCATGGAAAATGTTCAGGCCGAACTCGGCGTCGAGTCGATAATCCTCGAAGCCATAGGCGAAACCCTTCTATCGCGTATGTTCTCCCTAATTCAGCTCGGTGATTGGGCGAGTTATTATCTCGCAATTCTGAACGAAATCGACCCCATGCCGGTGAAAATAATCGACAAACTGAAATCCGAACTTGCAAGCAGATAGGACAAAATGAAAGCAATAATCCCGGTAGCCGGAACAGGAACACGCCTGCGTCCATTCACTTCAACCGTTCCGAAACCCCTTCTACACGTTGCGGGCAAACCCATCCTCGCCCACATCATCGACGCCCTTCTCAAAGACGGCGTGGACGAACTTGTGCTGATCATCGGATACAAAGGCGAAAAAATACGCAGTTATGTCGAAAGCCACTATGATATTCCTGCCAGATTCGTCAATCAGGATAAACTGCTGGGGTTGGGCTATGCCGTCCTCCTCGGCCTTCAAGAAGTTGAAAATGAGCCTGTTCTAATCGCATTAGGGGACACAATTATCGAGATGGGCCTTGAAGATATTATCACTGCAGGCAGGAATACCATCGGTGTTCGGCATGTCGAGAATCCTCAAAGATTCGGTGTCGTTGAAGTCGAGAAGAAGCGAATTATAGGTCTTCAGGAAAAACCCGAACATCCCAAAAGCAACCTCGCGATTACCGGGCCTTATTTCTTCATCGCATCCGGTGAATTGCGCAAAGCTCTCAACCAGCTTATCGAGAGCGGGGAAAGGACACGCGGCGAGTTCCAGCTGACCGATGCTCTGCAGATTATGGTAGAACGAGGAATCGACATCTATGCCGAAGAAATAGGCGGGTGGTTCGACTGCGGCACTGTAGAAACCCTAATTGCAACAAACAGGCACCTCCTCGAACACGCAGTTCCGAACAAAGCTTTTCCCGATACAGTCCTAATTCCACCCGTATATATAGGAAAAGACAGCACTATCGAGCGAAGCATAATCGGTCCCAATGTCTCTATCGGCGAAGGCGCGATTATCGAGGATTCCATAATAAGCGATTCGATAATCGGAAACGGCGCGGAAATCAAGCGCGGCTTTCTTCGAGCGAGTGTTTTCGGAGATAAGTCATCCTACGCCGGCAAATTCGGCAAGATGATTTTGGGTGATCATTCCCAGGGAGGATATTACGGGGATTAGAAACTGAAGAGTGAAGATTCCCATATTCCTTTAAGTTTTGCTGTTGACAACACTGACATAAGATATAAATTACATGACTGAAAATTCAACAACGAAAGGTAATAAAATGACAGAAAAATTCCTCTTCAGCTCAGAGAGCGTAACCAACGGCCATCCGGATAAGGTCTGCGACCAGATTTCCGACGCCGTCCTCGACGCCGTTCTCCTCGAAGACCCCCAGAGTAGAGTAGCCTGCGAAACCTTCGTAACTACCGGACTCGTTATGGTTGGCGGTGAAATAACAACCGAGACTTATGTCGAGATTCCCCAAATTGCCCGTGAGACCATCCGCAAAATCGGCTACACCGACCCCCATATCGGCTTCCATTGGGAAACCGCCGCAGTCGTAACGACCCTCGACAAACAATCCCCCGATATCGCTATGGGCGTCGATAGAGAGGGCGCAGGCGACCAGGGTATCATGTTCGGATACGCCTCCAGAGAAACCGAAGTCCTTATGCCTCTGCCGATAACCCTCGCACATCGACTAACCATGCGCCTTAAAGAGGCCCGTGAAACAGCAGTCCTGCCATGGCTCAAACCCGACGGCAAAGCGCAGGTTACTGTCGAATACGACGATGATAAGCCGTTGCGAATCCAGGCAGTAGTCGTCAGCACCCAACATTCGGAAGATATCGAACTTAGCGAACTGAGAGCCGAGATACAAAAACAAATTATCTCGCCGGTTATTCCCGAAAACATGCTCGACGACGACACCGATTATCACATCAATCCCACCGGACGCTTCGTAATAGGCGGACCTGCCGCGGATACCGGCCTAACCGGACGCAAAATCATCGTCGATACCTACGGTGGAGTTGGAAGCCACGGCGGTGGATGCTTCTCCGGAAAGGACGCCACCAAAGTCGATAGATCCGCAAGCTACATGGCTCGCTACATCGCAAAAAACATAGTGGCCGCAAGACTTGCAGACAAATGCGAAATCCAGCTGGCTTATGCTATAGGCGTCGCTGAACCGGTCAGCGTGATGATCAATACCTACGGCACCGGTAAAATCTCAAACAGCGAGCTCACAAAGATAGTCCGCAAAGTATTTCCGCTGACTCCCCGCGCCATTATCGACCATCTGGATCTGCGCAAACCCATCTTCGAGAAAACCGCGGCATACGGCCATTTCGGACGCGAACTCCCCGAGTTCAAATGGGAAAAAACCGATATGGCGGACGAACTTATTGCCAAAGCGAAACAGTAAAAACAAATCGTATCGATCAATTCGAGCGGGAGGATATTGTTCTCCCGCTTTTTTTGTGTTCTTATCGACCATCGCCCAATTCATCTATGAATCCTATCAGCCCGATCATACCTAAATTTACAGGCCAAATGAGCGGAAAGACACATTTGGGTTTTTTTCCTTGCCAAAAGACTTACCATCTATTATTTTTCAAAAATAATCAATCAATAAGGAGTCAAATTGAAGATTCGAGTCATTTTTGCAATTTCACTTTTAATGCTCATTGCAGGCAGTTCCTTCGCAGATGGTGTAAAACCAGTCCTACCAGGTGGCACTGCGAGAATTACCCATCCCGAATTATCCCTCGAAAAGGAAAACGCCCTTCGGAATTTCATGTCCGCCAGAGAATCCGGCGACAGAGAGCTTGCTGATACATACTCAAAGCTCTTAGAACCGGTGCACGAGGAAGAAATCCCCATGGGAACCCCCTCAACCTCAGTGATATCGATATCTTCCGAGGAGCGTGCCCGACCGATGGATTTCGGAACCGACATCTACGTCGCCTCCGGATCCTATATCGAAAAAAGTCCTCGAATAGCCAGAAGTTTGGGCTCCGGAGACATTTTCTGTGTATATGAAGTCGAAAACGGTCCCGATTCTGACAATCCTTATATCGCCGTGAAAAAATCCACAAATGACGGCGCCACATGGACTTCGCTAATCACAATTCACAATTCATCCCGCCAGCTGTCTCGACCAAGAATATCTGTGATGGACGGTCTTCAGGAATGGGTGCTTCTGGCTTATGAATCCAGAGACCTCTCCGGCAACAACCCAAAAGTGGAGTTCGCGAAGTTCGCCTACGACGGCACCGGCGGAACAACTCTGGTCGTCGATGACGGTAGCGGGGAAAAATACTCCCCGGGCATCTGCGACGACGGCTATTACATCTATGTCAGCTACATCCGCAATACAATCTGGGCAACCGACCTTTATGTCGCCAAATCCACCGATTTCGGTGCAAGCTGGACGACCCAGCGAATCGATCCCTCCGGCGAAGTCGAAACCGATATTGCCGCCGACATCTACGGACGCGTCTTCATCGTTACCCAGACAGACGATGAAAGCGGTGACATTCGTTTCGCGCGAAGCATTACCTACGGCGCAACATGGAGCGACCCCATCACCGTCTCAACAACCCATAAAGACTACTCACCGCAAGTCGATGTCGATTCTACCGGCCGCGTTATGGTGGTTTACGGCTATCGTTACAGCTCAACCGACCACGATATCAAATACTCATGGAGCGCAGACGCCGGCTCGACCTTTACAACCGGCCTCTCTGTAGCCCTCACGACTCAAAAGGAAACCCTCCCCGCCGTTTGCTCCGATCGGAGTGCTTTCTACTGCACTTTCTACAAATCCGGCCAAACATGGCTTGCACGATGGAACAACTCCTATGATTGGTTTTCCATGCCCGAGCAAGTTTCCGACGGCTCGACATCAGAAGAGCTTGCACCCGATGCTGTAGCGCTTAGAATCCCCGGCACCGCGAATTCCTGCCCTGCTGTAGTCTGGACGAACAGGTATTCCTCGACGGACTTCGATGTCAAATTCGACAGCGATTGCTGTCCGCCGCCCACTTCGAGTTTTTCCGTAGATGTAGATTCAGGGGGAGCACCTCTGACAGTGAATTTCACCAATTCATCCACCGGTGCGACAAGCTACGAATGGGACTTCGGCGACGGCAGTCCAATAGTGTTAACTCCAAGTCCATCATATACTTATACTACTGGAGGTAACTTTACAGTTACTTTAACGGCCATAAATGATTGTGGCACTGATATTTCTACTGATAATATTATAGTAACATGCCCCGAAGTCTCCGCCGCTTTCACAGCCGGACCCTCGAGCACGGGAGAAGCCCCTCTCACCGTAACATTCACCAGCTCCGGCACCGGAACGATCTCGGAATATTTATGGAATTTCGGCGATGGTTCCCCCGTCGGCAACGGTTTCATGGTCGTCCACGAGTTCGATACCGTGGGAACTTTCACTATCGAACATATCGTAACAAACGACTGCGGAAACGCCGACACTGCGACAGGCATAGTTCAGGTCCTTCCACCCAGCGATCCCGAAGCCGAAATATCTCCCTTGTCCCTGAACTTCGGCACCGTTGATTTGGGCAACTATTCCGAACGTCAATTGGTTATAGAGAATACAGGCGTCGGAGTTCTCTGGATTTACCCCGGAGATCCCACAGACGACGCTTTCAGCATCTCGGAACCGGACAGTTTCGCCATAGGCAGTTCCGACAGCGCGATCGTGAATGTGATATTCTCACCAACATCCGCCGGCGGCCATTCCGCGACCCTCGATTTCGCGACTAACGATATCGATAATCCAATTCTATCCATAGCTCTCTCCGGAACCGGAAACGATACTGGCGGGGGAGATTCCATAGTCGTTACGCCCTCCGAATGGGATTTCGATTCCGTTCGTGTCCACGAATGCGCCACCCGCCGAGTTTACGTTACTAACAACACTGCAGACACAGTATGGATAGACTCCCTGCGTATCGACGGCGACCCGAGTTTCAGCTTTCCCAGTTTCGCACCGGAAGCGGTTCCGCCGGGAGCTTCCCGATACCACGAAATGACGTTCTGCCCGGAAACTGCAGGCACATTCTACGGCACGATGAACGTTTATACCGAAATCAGCAGTCATGCTATTCCCATTCAGGGGCGCGGTTTTTCCTCATCCGCTTGCAACGATTACGGCTCATGGCAACTCTGCGCCGATATTCTAACATCATCCCGCGCAGAGGGCAATATAGCCATGCTCGATTCCGACGGCGACACAGTTATCACAATCGAAGCGGTCGCCGGAATCGCCTTCATCGACCTCGATTCATGGTCGGGAACCGGACTTTGCAAATTCCACAAAGACGACGGCACATCGACAGTAATGATGGCCGGCGGATTCAGCGTCAGCAGATTCTCAGGGGAAATAACCAGCCACCCCTCCTTAGCAGACATCAACGTCCTGCCCGATTCACTGTTGAAAATAGACTACGACCTCGATGTTACCGTTCCGCCAATCACAATAAGCATCCCCGATAAATGGTGGAAGATTCGCGGTGTTCTGAAACTTAAAAACGGTTCAACAACCGTAGCGGAAATAGGTGTAGCCCGCACTGTCCATTCCGACGGGGATGTTGACTATGAACTCTCAGATTTCGGTGTGAGCCTGTTCAGCGGCTACTTCGAGCTATTTTTCGAGGATGTCTATCTCAGCGACGAATACGATACAATCAAAGCCGGCAAGATAAAAGCTAACATCTCCCGCCACCTTGTTCCAAAAGTCTCCGCGTGGCTCGAAAAAGATTCCATCGCATACGATACATTAAGCACCGGCAGGGGAGACTGGTTCAAACTCGACGCCAAATCCCTCGCCATAATCGACGGCAAACTGATGAGCCTTGATGTCAAGCTCACTATCCCGGATATGACGTTTGCATCCGGCGCAAGCCCGCTTACGATAAAGGGCGTGAAAGCCGAGCTGAAGATGTCCGAAGGCCGAGTTACCAAAATCGCCGGGGAGGGCAAATTCGGCTACAAAGGCCTGATGCCAGATTGGGCCGGTAGCGGCGCATATATCCGCGTCTCCCTCGCCTTCAACTCCGAAGGATGGGACAGAATCGGCCTCGGATACCACGGCGCTTCCCCCGGCGTTCCCCTCGGAACCACGGGCTTCTTCCTGACAGGTGTCGATGGCGAAGTCGGAAATATGACATCTGGCATCGATTCTATATATGTGAAATTCGGATGCGATCTTAAAGGTGGCCCAAGCCTGCCGATGGTCGGCGGCATTCTCGAGATGACTCCCGAAGTTTATCTCGATTTCGCCGATGACCTCTATCGTCTCGATGGTAATGTCAAATTCCTCAAGAGCCTCTTCAAGGGCTACGGACTTCTGGAATACCGCGCCCGCGACATCGGCGGCGGATGGGGAATTCGCGGCGAAGCGAGCGTTACAGCCGGAATATCCTCCGCAGTGAGCATCTCCGGCCAAATTGACGCCCACGTGTGGAAAACCCGCACCGAAGGCCTTCATTTCGTTGGTCACGGCGGTGTTGTAGCCAGTCTCGAACACAACGCCATCTTCTGGCTATGCCCATCCAAAACCATCAGCGTCGGGGCCCATGCCTACGTCGGAGAATTCAGACTTCCCAGCGACATGGGCGGCCATTGGGGTGCCAAGGGAGTTCTCGAGTGGGAACCTTTCGGAATTCGCCCTCAGATTGCCTACATCGATGGCAGAGTTCATATCAACTCCAACGCAGAAAGATACCAGCCCCGCGATGTCAGAAGAACCGCACGCCCCGGAATGTTCGCCGAGGTTATCGAGGATTACGATATCGTCGAAAGCGACATAAATGTCTTCGTTGCGAGAACTTCCATGACCGATGCTCCGGAATTTTCCATAACTCTGCCAGGCGGCTCGGTAATCACGCCGGACAGCTGTTCCACCACAGACAGCCTTTCTGGAAGATTCTACTTCGCGGATGAATCCGACGACGGCTATCTCTATATGGGATACATAATTCGCGGTTCTTCGCCGGGTTCATATTCAGCGAATCTCTCGTCCCTCGACCCCGGTGACGATTCCTACGCAATTCAGGCTAACGGTTTCTATAATCCCAAGTCCGCTACTCTTACCGACGGCGGAACCCATCTCGCCTTGGCTAATTTCGATGCCGTCGATTCCATCCGTATTTCCCGCTATATCGATAGAGTCCGTAGCGGCGAATTTCAGCGCATCGGAATGAAGATCGACGAGGTTGTCTATTCGCCCGTCGTTCCGATATACAGCTTCTCGGCCATCGATCATGCCGCTTTAGGCTTATCCGAGGGTGATTATTACGTATATGTGACAATCGAAGACAACCACGGCGGTCTGACAGTCGCCGCAGACACGGCGAACCTGATAGAAGCACCAGCCGATATAACTCCGCCCTCCGCGCCTACAGCTTGCGTCGCCACTGTCGCGGACAGCATCATCAAAGCCGCCTGGAACCCCAATACGGAGCCGGATTTCCTCGAGTATAAATTCTACAAGGGCGCGTTCGATTCCACCCTTGCCTTAATATGGTGGGATACCGTTCATGTCGGCGATGTGCCCCGCGCGCAAATCGAAGACTGGCGCTGGAACATTCAGGACACAGTCGGAATAGTATTCGGAGTTTCCGCGGTCGATAATTCGGGCAACGAGAGCATTATTACCCAGTTCGGCCTCACCGGCGGGTTCGACGCCGATTACGACCTGACACCTCCGACAGTCGCTTTCGGAACTCCCGAGCCTAATCTACCTGCCAGATCAATCGACTTCCAATGGAGTTCATCCGATGCTGACATCCGCTTCTACAGACTATCTATAGGCCTATATGAGGGCGATGAGATAATCACAGCCGACCTCGACCCGGACGAAACCGAATTCACAGCCACCGGCCTCGACATCGGCCAGACATACTACGCGAGAATAATCGCAGTGGATAGTCTTCTCAATATGAGTGACCCCGATAACATTACCGTGAACTTCTACGATGTCGCTGATTCCGATTTGGACGGCCTTCCCGACTGGTGGGAGATTTTCTACTTCGGGGATATAACCCTCTACAACGGCGCGGACGATCCGGATGGCGATCTTCTCATCAACCTGCTCGAATACATGATTGGCACCGCGCCGAACAATCCGGACACCGACGATGACCGCATCAGCGATTACCACGAATACGCTGACACAACCCTCGATCCTCTGCGCAATGTGGATCTTGACGGCAACCGTATCTCCGACGACTGGGAGACCTTCTACTTCGGATATACGCTCATAGATCCCCTCAATACGGATTTCGATGAGGACGGCCTGACCGATTTCAACGAGTTCGTCTATCGCACAAATCCTCTAATTACGGACACTGACGGCGGAGGAGCACCCGACGGCTTCGAGGTAAACAATCATACAGACCCCACAAACCCCGACGACGACAACGTTATCGACTGGACATTCGAACTCTCCCGAGGCTGGAATATGATAGGTTTGCCCGGATTGGCTATCGAAAACAGTGTTGGCGCGGTTTTCCCTGGCATGGATGTCTATCGCTACTATCCGTCATCGGAAGAATACGTTGCCGCGGATTATATCTTTTCCGGCGAGGGCTACTTCGTCCTGAGTCTTGCCGATACTTCATATACTGTGCCAATGCAGATCCATGAATCGGCCTCGGTTCCAATTTCCCGTGGATGGAACCAGATTACACCACCCAAGGGCACTACCTCCTTCATCGACCCCGTGGACGATCCGGATAGCTCTGTTATGGCTCTCGCATACGGCTACAATCCTGAAATCGGAGAATACTACACGACTACTTCCCTTATCGAAGGCAACGCCTATTGGGTTCTCTCGATGGCCGCCTGCCAGCTGTTCCTCGAAAGCGGAGCATTCCTGCGGCCATGGCCTGAGGCGAAGATAGATGGTGCGAAGACCATGCCTCCGCCTCCGCCGCCCTTCACTTTCCGCGAAGAAATCGAATTGCCCGGGGAAATAGAAGTTTACGGTGCATCACCGAATCCCTTTAACTCCGCAACCGGCATCGAGTTCGCTCTGCCTGAGGATATGGAAGTGAAAATCACAATATCGGATATTCTCGGCAGGCAGATTGCCGTGCTTACAGATACCAAGCTTGAGGCCGGATATCACCGCACCGTATGGAACGGCCTTTCCGCGGACAAGCGCGAGGTGGGAAGCGGAGTATATCTCTACAGCATCTCCGCAGGCGAAAGGACATTCAACGGGAAGTTGATCCTGGTCAAATAGGCCTAAGCCGCAGTTATGTAGAAAAGGAAAATCTCCCTCGAAAGAGGGAGATTTTTTTGTGGGGGAGGGAGAGATTATTGCTAAATTCTTTTAGCCTATAAATAACTGGGTTTCCGAGCCAATCGCACCAGACAAGAATGTGCTCGCTCCGGAAATTTGCGCGCCCTCTATCAAGTCTTCTTCCTTGATGCCCATCAAATCCATGCTCGTCGAACAGGCGTGGAAGTTGACTCCCATTTCTACGCATACTTCGAGCATCTCTTCGAAGGATTGAACGCCTTGTTTTTTCATTTTACTGCGCATCATAAAAGTGAAAGGGGCCATTATGCCCGCGAGTTTGGGCTTATAGCCTTTGGTTATCAGTTTTATTCCCCAAAATGTGAAGAATAAATCGACTTTATCCACGAAAGCCCCTGCAGTGGAAGCTATAATCAATGCTTCCATAGCGGCTTCGAAAGAGTGCTTTGAAACTACGATTGAGATCCTTTTTTCATTATCCATTTGCTCTCCTTTGTAATAATGTAGAAACAATATATGTAAATATATAGATATAGCAATAAAAAAATGTCCATGTTTGAAAAAAGCGAGAGTTCATTTACCCTCGCTTTTTTTTAAGTTATATCGGAGTATTATTTGAGTTTCTTGAACTCGACTCGACGGTTCTTCGCGCGCCCCTCCTGAGTTCCATTATCTGCTATGGGCATAGACTCTCCGTAGCCCTGAGCTGTAAGATTTGAGGGGACCACATCGAAATTCGCGGCGATATAGTTCTTTACAGCCTTGGCTCTGCGCTCCGAAAGCTTCTGGTTGTAATTCTCCGTTCCGATAGAATCTGTGTGTCCTGCAATTTCAACAACCCATCCGGGATGCTTTTCGAGAACCTGCCCGATTTTGTCGAGGAGATTGTAAGAATCCGGTGTTATCTCCTCGCTGTTGAATTCGAAGAAGATATCATTTGTGATGAAGACCCCTCTATCGACGAAGTCCTGTTCGACATTGATTTCCTGAATAGGCCTGCGCTCCCTTCGCGGACAGCCTCTTTCATCCACGATTGTGCCGGCGGGAGTATTCGGGCACATGTCCCATGGGTCCCAAACGCCGTCGCCATCGGTATCTGCATATTCGACCGGGGTTGGATTGAACCCGATTCCCAATTGAACGCCTATACTGCGGAGAAAACCGGATTTGTTTTCTATTTCCAGAATTGGCTCATCGAGGAAAGTGTAGTCTTCGACAGCGTCATATATCGGCATTCCGCCCAAATCAAGAGTCAATACACCTTCGAGAAAAACTGTCGGCGACAAGGGAAATCTTCCGGTGAATCCAGCGGTTACTCCGATAGCCGTTGCACTTTCGTTGTAAACATATCTGTTCCATCCCGGTGTAGCGTAATATTCATCGATTTGATTATCAGATGTAACTACAACCGGCACATCGAGAAATACTTCATATTGATCCACATAAATTGCGGGACCAATAAGAAATCCTGCGCCATAGTGGGGGTTGTCGCCAAATGCGAACTGCATGGCGGGAGTGATCTTGAATGTTGAAAAACTACTGCTCTCCTGGATTAGTGGATACTCTACGTCCTGGAAATACTCATCATCGGTGAAAGAATCCCACAAATGATAGCTCATATTTGCCTTGGTTTCCACAGTTCCGCTGAGGTAGTCCAGGTCCAGCCGCAGTCCCATGGATTTCGACAGCCAATAACCCGCGAAACCTCCGCCTCCTATACGCTCAGATGGAATAACTTCCCAATCCGAATTCATAGTCATAACTTCGAAGTAATCGAATAGGGAAGCGTTGTTATACCATCCGCCATTGAAACCGTTGCCGGAATATTCATTTGATTCCCATGTGCCATCCATCGGAACCTCGAGGTCGAACTTGAAACCAAATTCGACCGAACCCTGACCGAATATCCCCGTGCAAAGGACGATTAAGATTGCAACAGTAAGGACATCTCTCATGATTCCCCTTTTTTTGAATTGTTAGTATTTAATTTCAACTTAATATCATAGATTTCTTCTGTCAACCTGATTTTTCACGTTTCAATCTTCACCTTGACCAATGGACTCGATTTCCTTATACTACTGCTTGATTCAAAACTCGAGAACAATATTATGCTGACTTTCTTAAATAACATCTTCCTTCCAGCCCTTGCCGCGGGGATTCTTCCGATTCTGATTCATCTTTTCACCCGTCGGCGTCTGGTTCGAGTTCCATGGCCGTCCCTTCGCTTTATTCAGGAGATTCAGAAAAAGCAGATGAAGCGGATGAAGATTCGCCAGATTCTTTTGCTTATTCTTCGAACGCTGATTTTGCTTCTCGTTATAGGAGCATTCGCCAGACCCGCTATCCGTGGGGTTTTTGGCGGGGGAGTCGGAGCACACGAGAATACTGCTGTCGCATTATTAATTGATAGATCATATTCTATGGGTCAGGAAGCCGCGGGGGTTGATCTGTTCGTCCGTGCTAAACATCTTGCGGGAGATATTATCTCTCTACTCAAAGAGGGGGATGAGCTTCTTGTAGTGCCCTTCGATGCAGGCTCAGCAGAGTTAACATCTAAACCGACCCGCTTTTTTGCCGGCGCTCAGGAGAGCGTGGACAGTCTCGATATTGCCCATTCAACCACAGATATCTGGCCAGCGATTAGCAGAACACTTGAAGTGTTGGAAGACAATAGGTTATTACACAAAGAGATATATGTTTTGACTGATAACCGCGCTAAGGGCTGGAGAAGAACAGGCAAGCTTGATATGCCGGAAGGAACCCGTATCTACGCGATTCCTATCGAACCGGATGACGACAGAAATCTGGCGTGCACCGAACTCGAATTTCCGAGAACTCTGCTTCAGAAAAATGTTCCCTTCGAACTTACCGCTATGGTGAGGAATTATTCGCCAAGTCCTGTTTCTAACCATGTCCTGGATTTATACATCGATGACCAGAGGATTTCCCAGGGTTCTATCGATCTCCAATCCGGTTCCGCGGGACAAGTAGTTCTTCGAGGCCGTGTTGAGAGCGGAGGCTTCCATTACGGCCGTGTCGAACTCGAAGGTGACGCCCTTCCCGCCGACAACAGACGATTCTTCTCTATCAGAATACCGGAGAAAATCGATGTCCTCGTGGTGGGCTCCCGAGAGGGCGTCTTCATCGAAAAGGCCCTTGAACCAATCGATAGCGACTTCTTTGCCGTTGAAAAAATCGACTATCCCCGTCTGCCAGGAAAACAGCTTTCACAGTATGGAGCGATAATTCTATCCGACCCGCCTGTGCTGACATCAGCTATGGGCAATACCCTTAGGGGATTTGTGGAACGGGGCGGCGGTTTGATTGTTCTTTTCGGCGGTTCCGAGACTCCAGAGGAATCCTTCGTGTCGATTTTCGGCGAGTCCGAGAATTTCGATGTCATGGCGGCTCTCGGAAGCGAAACCGGTGGCGGAAGGTTTTATCTGGACAACGCCGATTTCGATCATCCCGTGTTCGTGCCCTATGCCGATGAGGGGTTGCCAAATTTGGATTTCCGAAGAATAGCGGCAATCGAAAAGGCGCAGAGATCGATCCTTACATTCTCCAATGGCCTGCCTGCGGTTGCTGAAGGTGAGATAGGCGAGGGCAAAGTCCTGATATGCGCTTTCTCGGCGGATATGCGCTATGGAAGCCTCGCGACATCGGGCTTTTTCGTTCCGCTAATGCATAGGCTGACGCAGTATTCTGCCAGGGATATCACCGCTTTCGATCCCGGATATATTGTAGGCGACCGAGTAGTGCGGTTGCTTGACGATTACCCCGTTTCCGCCGGAGCTTCGAGGATCCTTTCGCCAATGGGATCCGCAATGTATGTTACTCCGCGTTTCAGCGGAGGCAAGGCGGTTCTGACTACCGATCCCCTCGATGAAGCCGGAATATACAGAGTATTTGCCGACACCGTTTTGATAGACCTTTTCGCCGTGAACCTCGATCCCTCCGAAAGTGATCCCTCTGAGCTAAACAAAAATGATGTCGAAAAAATTGCCCCGATTATCTGGCTCGATTCGGACAGCAAGATCGAGGAGGAAATCCTTTCTGCGCGGTTCGGACGCGAACTACACCACGGCATGCTGATTCTCGCTTTTATCCTTATGTTTGCCGAACTTGCTCTTGGTAGCAATTGGAGAAGAAACCGGGACTATTCTGATAGCATAGGTGACCACGGAGCTTTGTAAGCAATGAGTTTGTCACGATTCTTGCTATCATTTCTCGGCGATAGGTAAACTAAGTTCGGGCAAGAATCGCGCCAAACTCCCCGCAAACCGCTCGCTGTCACGCCGGTTGCTAAGATTTCCTCGTAATTTAAAAACTCCTCGTGATTGCAACCGTCGCGCCAGCGAGCGTCGGATTTCGCTATTCATTCCGCGACTCCCAGAACAGAGCTTCTCCGGCCCATATTGCGGCTTGAGTTTTATTGCCTGTATCGCGGTAATATTCTGCAATTTTAATAGCCGATTCCGCGGCAAGTTCTGAGTTTCGGAAGCCAGCGGCTGAGTTAAAAACATATTTATAATCCTCTATCGCGGATTCGGGGGTTTGCTCGAATGCCTCGTTTGCGGCTTTGTATCTAAGAGCCATTTCCCGGCCGAATTCATCAAGTAGCTTTTCAGCTTGGGCGATGTATGGCTGAAGGTTGCGGGGAACTTCGGCGGATTCAGGGCGGACGGTGATTCGCAGAAGATTCTCGATTGCTATGCCGGGGCTGTCAGCCGGGGCTGTCTGAGCTGAAAGAAGCAGAGCATCGGCGAGGGGAAAGGGGTCGCCTCGAAGAGCGTGCAGGCTGTCAGACCAGCTTAAATACCTGCTCGCGGTTGAATGAGCGCTGTCCGCGAATTCTTGAGAATTAGCCGGTTTTGCTTTCGATGCGTAATCGAGATATGCGAGGGCAAGATTCTTGTAAGCCTGCGCCCGAAGGACATCGTTGCCGGATGCTGTAGAGACTTGAATCAGCCAGCGGTAGGCGTCGGAGACACAACCGATGTTCGAGCATACGACCGCGGCAGAATCGATATGCGCGGAGGCGGTTCGGAAGTCGCTTGCATCGTATGCGCTTTTTGCGATAGCCCGATGCCTCTTGATTTCAGCCTTGTTGCCGGCGCATCCCGCAAAAAATAGGATTGCTATGATGAAAGTAATTTCTGCCTTTTTCATTAGAATCTCCACGTAAAGGTTATTCCCATAGGATAAGCCGAAACTTCGCCGGCGATGTTGCGATTTTCGACGCGAGAATGTTGATAATAAAAGGTTCCAACACCGACGGCTGTCCCCAAAACAGCTCCGGTTAGGACTTCGCCGGGACGGTGAGCGTTGTCTTCGATTCGAGTGTATCCAATCCACCCCGCGGTTCCTGCCAAAACGGCCGTAACAAGTCCTTTGCCGATCTCCTCCGGCGTAGAACCTCGATCCATGGCTTCCCAGAGATATAGAGATAGATATGAGGCCACAGTGAAACTCGTGCTCGTATGCCCCGACGGAAAACTGTCGCGAAGTTTGTTTTCTGAATATCCTTCGATTATACGGGCATCGGCGTTAGGTCGATATCTTCCGATAATATCTTTTCCAATAATTGTTAAGAAAGAATTCAACACAAAAGCTTGAGCCATGCCCTTTGCATAAAGATATCTTGTTTCGAGATCGTTGTGGGAGGGGGGAATCGCAAGTATTCCTGCGGAAGTCAAAGCACTTGCGGACATCAGCAATGTAGTCGGCACGGTTTCATCAACAAGAGGCTTGTCCGTTTCCCCGCCGATAAGGGGTTCTTCGAAAAATGGGCCGGATTTGTATGAAGCATAAGTTCCAGCCGCCAAACCCATTGTTAATCCCCATTCCACGGTCTCCCGCTTCCAGTCGAGGGCTTGAGTGTTAGAAAGAAGTAACAGCAGTGTTACAAAAATATAACACTTTACAGCCAGTATTTTCGTATTAGTTTTGATAATTCTTCTCCGTCAATTAATTCAATTGAACAGTTTTCGGCCTGCTCGATTGCCTGCTTGGTAAAACTGGATGTTGTAATCAAAACAGCACCGTCCGCAGAGAAATGGGGCATCGCGCCGACAAGTTGCTGAACCCATCGGTTGCCGACGCTGTTCGATTCGTCGTATCTCTTGGCGCTTATAATCATTGTCAGAGCTTTTTTGCGAGCGATAACATCCGCGCCGTAGTCGCCTCCGGATGGGGTCAATTCGACCTTGTAGCCACGCTTCTTGAAAATTTGGGCGCAAAGGTACTCGAACTCCTCAGGTGTCGCCAGATGGGGATTCCGCAACACTTTCGCCGGCAGAGGCCCCCTTCCGCCTACCACAATGCGCAAACCGATCACCCAAACACCTATGGATACGGCACCTGCGTAAAGCAACGCCTCTTTTAAGGAGAAACTTAAATTGCTTTCTAAACGCCATGCGCCTAATCCAAAGAGAAGGCATGCCAGAATCGTCCAAACCCAGAAGCGAAGGGGACGGGACATCCTATTCCTCCGGTTCCTTTACAGGAAGGGAAATCTGTTCGCCCGGAGTTAGCAGGACGCGAATTCTGTCGTCATCGGTATCTGGGAGGTAGTCTTCGAGAGCGATGCCAATAACTACTGGGTTTAGCGGATAGTCGTTTTCGACAGCCATGGCTTTGCCGTCACTTCCAGAGGCCACCAGCCATTCGCCGGCGGAAATCTGTCCTGAACTATGATCGATAATTACTTCAACTTCACCGCCGGTCGCCACACGCAATATTCCGGTGGAATCTTTGACAGCAACACCAACAACCATAGGGTCGTAAGGAGTTATCGAACGCCGTAGAGTGAGGAGTTTTCGCGAAGGGATTATCGAAAGGACCTCGCCCTCGGATGTGTTTTCAGGAATTGGGAAATCGCCGTAAACTACGCTCCAGCCGGGAATCGCGTTCAGTGGTGGGATAGGGGGATCTTCGGCAAACGCAGTGCCTACGATACTAACTGCGATTAGACTGAGCAGTATCTGAACTATGCTCATAATCTTGACCTTTCATAATTATATTATACGTAATGAAATATGCAATAATCACAACGGCAAATCCGCCGGGGACATCGACAAACCAGTGTTGTTTGACAAAAAGAGTTGACAAAGTAATGAGTGTAGCAATCACGATTGCAAACAGCCCAAAAGTTTTGTTCCGCTTGAAAGCTACAATTGTTGAGGTCCAGCTGTATGCTACATGCTGGCTGGGGAAGCAGTTATAAGGATGATCCCGTTCGTATATTCCACGCAAAAGCCTTGCAGACAGGTCATTTGCGAGGATTTCTGGACGCACCATCACGGTGCGCCAGAGGGCAAATATAGTCAGCGTAATAGTGGCAGTAAGTAAATAGAATACAAAGGCTTTTATTAGTTCGGTCGAGGTTCGTAAGAACATGAAAGGCAGGAAGATAAAGGGAAAATAGAGATAGTATGCCCAAACCCAGTGATGATTGAAGGGGATCATCCTGTCGAGGAATGTTTCCAGTTGGACAGCTGGTTTGCCGGCGTTCATCGCGTTTATCGACAGATATCCAAAGGTTACCAGGGCGATTAGAATGGCGAGCAGTAGAGCTTTCTGAGCCGCTAAAGGCAGTTTTATGAAACGTTTCATTTTCATTGCATGAGAATATATGCTAAAAAACGAATCTGGCAAGGATTATTCGGATTAATAAATTATTGAGATAGCTCCGCTCAGGCGGGTTTCGTCTTGGGAGGTGATTCTGTAATAGTATGTGCCAATTGGAAGGGGCGCGCCATCTCTAAGGGCGTTCCATCTCCTTATCTGGCCTGATGTTACGAGACTTCCCCTGGAGTTGTAAATCTCGACATTCCAACTCGTTATCTCGTCGGGAATGATAAACTCGATTTCGTCGTTCATGCCGTCTGCATTTGGTGTAATTACTTCCGTAGTAACCGCATAGCCGGAATGTTTAACGCAAAGGCCAAGAGCGAGAAGCTGAAAAATGCCGGCTTCCGGGTCATTGGATTCGGTGTGGATCCATGAATGGAGAGAACCGGTAACAACCGGGCAGAATTCGAAAACATAGTAAGCGCCAGCACCCATGGTTAATGTATCTGGGAGAGGCGGTCGCAGATGAAAAATGTTAGGAACCTGTGGAATTACCGAATAAATAACTAATGATCCGCCACCTGAGTTGTTAAAATAAATAGAATCGATTGTGCAAGAATCTAATTGAACAGTGCCGAAATCCAAAACATCGGGGAAAGCTGAAATAGATGGGTCTTCAGGAGGATGAACCCTTCCGCGGATAACAATTTTTGACACTGTTTCGTGTGGGTCGTTTGACTCAACTATCAAAGTATCGACATAAGTGCCTGTGATCGATGCAGAGAAAGTAACTTCAAGGTTTTCGGAGAATCCCGGCTCGATTTCGATAGGGGAGATATCGTCAATTGAAAACTCGGGAAGGTTTATCGCTGAATAAACTGCCGAGACAAAAAGTATAGAATCGCCTGTGTTTGCGATACTTACAGTGGCCGAGTCCGAAATATCGCCCTCATAAATATCAAGAAGCAGGATAGAAGGATTTATGTCGATTTCCGGCATTCTCGGATATGTCAATATTTCTATATAGACAGAGTCAATATCATAACATCCTGAGGAATTGACTACGGTGAGATAATACCATCCGCCATGGTCGAGGGTTAGACTATCTATAATAACAATTCTTGACTCAGAGATAAAGTCATTTGGCCCCTCCCAACCATAACTGAAGGTGGAGTCAATGGAAAAACCCCGCAGTTCGAGGATTTCATCGATATATAATGTTTCCTCGATGGCCATAGCAAAAGCCTCTGGAGTCTCTCTGACAATGACTGTTACACCGTTTGAATCCCTGCAACCGAGGGAATCTTCGGCAATTGCCCAGTAGAATGTCGAAGTTTGAGGAGAAGCCCATGGGTTAGATGTAACAGGATTGTTCAGACCCTCGGATGGGCGCCAAAGCCAGGTGGTATTGCCATTTGTGTTGACAGCTGAGGCGTTTAATCTAACTGAGTCCCCTCGGCATATAGAATCCGGCGAATCGATGTAAACTGTTAAACTGCAGGGAGATAGTATTACTTCGATTAGAACACTGTCGCTTAGTGTGTATATACCACAATCCTGACTGTCCGCGACATCGACGTAAAACCATCCGGTGGTTTCCGGAAATGCCCATGTAGAGGCACTCGAAGGGGATGATACTGTTCCGGTGCCGCTTGTCCACTCGAGGGAGACATCGCCTATTGCATCGGTTACTACGCAATTTAACAATGTGCTATCGCCAAAATTTAATAAGACCGGTGATGCAAATATAGATAACGTCATATGATTCAATACGGTATCTACTATTACATGAACTGTGATGGAATCCGAACAACCGGCTTCGTCAATGGCGGTTAAAGTGTAAGTTGTTGTGGTCTCTGGAAATACGAGGGTGAAATTTGAGTCGGGATTAGAAAGGAAATCCGTGGGATACCAGTTGTAAGCTATGTCCCCGCTACCGCGGAACATCTCGCCCCACATCTCTGCAGTGTCATTTATGCATACTGTTATATCGTTATCCAACAATGAGAAAAGACGAGGAACATGAACTATAACATTAGCAGAATCACTGCAACTATCATCTGTGGATATTACTGTATAAGTCATAGAAGTGTCGATAGAGACTGCTGTCGGATTTGGAATGTCCGTGAAATCGAGGTATGTTGATGGCCGCCACTCATAGCTGACATCGCCAAACGCACCAATGACAGAGGTTTCAAGACTTATGGAGGCACCACGGCAGACGGTCGTTTCCGCGAAAGCTGACGAAACGTTCAAACTGCAGTCGGAATGAAAAACGACATCGACTATAACCGAATCGCTGACAGAATACACACCGCAAAATTGGCTATCGTATGCGGCAAAGTGATAAACAGTGCGGACTGGAGGTGTTGCGTTCGGAGTCAGGCTGGATGGGTCGTCAAGCCAGCTTGAGGGAGTCCAGAACCAGCCGGTAGAACCGATTTCGCCCGAAATAGCGGCGCGCAGGTTCGCCGTTCCTCCATAATGAATTGTTGTATCCGGAGACATGGACACATCCATCGAGGTGGACAAAGAATCGACCGAGATGCTTATAGCTATAGTGTCCGCGCATCCCTCGGCATCGAGTGCCACAACGGTATATTCAATGCTGGAATCGGGCCAACATAGGGGGGACGATACTCCTGCATCGGAAAGGAAAATAAGTGGCGACCAGTTCCATGTAATCGGCTCCACGCCTGCATGATAGCTCAAATCGAGGAGAATCGTGTCTGTATTGCAGATATGCAAATCGGGTAATGCACTGCTATCCAATGTTTTAACCCAGACTGTGACGGAATCGCGGGCGACACAACCTGAATCGTCTTCGGCAGTTACAGTGTAGGTCGTGGTAGCCGTAGGAGAGGCTGTGGGGTTAGCTATGAAAGGATTGGAAAGACCATCGTGGGGTGTCCATTCAAATGCCGATGTCCCAGCGCCGCCGGATGCAAGGAGGTCCAAAGACGCAAAACCGCCCGGGCAAATGCTGTCCGCGCCGTAAGCATTTACGGAAAGGGAGCAACCGAACCAGGTGTTGACGTGAACATGAACGCTCTCAGCAACGCTGTAAACTCCGCATTCCTGAGTGTCTGAGGCAGTTATTATGTAAGTTGTCGGCTCGGTTGGGAAAGCCCAGGTTTTGATGGAATCGGGAGTGGCGAGAGATGATTCCGGTTGCCATCGAATGCCCAATTCACCGGCTTCTCCGGTGATTGATGCGAAAAGGAGGGTCGAGTCGCCGAGGTCGATGGTGTCGAAGGTAGCCGAGGCGGAAAGAATCCGCATAGTAGTCAGCACCGTATCTACATAGACGATGACACGCGCACTATCGGCGCAACTGTCGTCATTAACAAAAACCCAGTAGAAGGTGGTGTGGTTCGGTGTGGCGAGGGGGTTTGGCGATGCTGGGTCCGATAAGCTGGAAGTGGGTGTCCATGAGTATTCGACGCTTCCAGTAGCGCCCGATACGGAAACATCCATCGCAAGTTCCGAACCCCTGCAAATGTGAGTGTCCGGTGTAATCGAGACAATTTCCAGCGGGCATGAGCTCGTGTCTTCGACGTCTATAAATATGCTGTCAAATATTGAGTATTCGCAATGATCCTGATGATCTGTAACCTCGACGTAGAGCCAGCCGGAAGCCAATGGCGTTGCCCATGGAGTCGGCGAACCGGGGGCATCGAAATAACCCGCGGGAGACCATGAGTATGTAACCGTTCCTCCGGCGGAGAATGCGTGGGCATAAAGCCGTGTCGATTCGCCGAGAATCAGACTGCTGTCGTCCGCGGAAAGATCGATCGTAAGGGTTGTTATGGGGGTATCGACCTCGACGGTGATATATTCCATTCCCACGCATCCGAGGGAATCCACTGCGATTACAGTGAAAACGGTCGTCGTTTCGGGATGAGCGAAAACTCGGTAGCTGTCGATTTCCGTGATAGACCCCGCTGGTAGCCACGCGATATCATATGGCGGAAATCCCCCGTGGGTAAGGGCGGTCAGCTCGATTTCATCTCCCATACAAATCACCGGCGAATCTGGGGAGAAGGCGAACTGGATGTCGCTCACGAATATTTCAACCTCCGCAGTATCGACGCATCCAGAATCGTCCTCGGCAATTACGGTGTAGATTGTAGTCGTTTCCGGGTAAACGACCGGCGTCTGGGAACTTATAGAGGAGATGTTGTAATTGGGAGACCATCGGTAATCCGCTGTGCCGACTGCCAGGGAAGCTCGGGCGTAAAGATCCACGCTGTCGCCTATGCAGATTCTCGCGTCGTGGGTGATAGTATCGATTGTTATTAGACATTCAAAACTTGACATCACGCGAATTAGAATCGTGTCGGAAATCTCGTAAACACCGCATTCCTGGCTGTCTCGAACCGTAACTTCGAAAGTGGTTGTTACGGGCGGGGCGACCATGGGATCGGAGGTGTCCGGTTCGAGGATCATGCCGACCGGCTCCCAGTGGTAGCTGACATCGCCAATCGCGCCGGAGACGAAGCAATGAAGCTCGGTGATGCTTCCGGCAAAGATAAAAGTGCTGTCTGCGGTGATGGAATCGATCTCCATAGTTTTGATGACCGTGTCGATTATCGCCATAATATACGATGTGTCCGCGCAACCATCGGAGCTGGTGCCGATTACATGATACAAACCCGCCATTTCCGGAGTTACAGGGTTGCGGAAGATGACGCGCCCGGGAATAATCGTGCCGTCGGGGGCGTGCCAGAAATAGGAATCGAGCCCCGGCGGTTCGGCGCGGAGTTCGAGAACACTGCCTTCGCAAACCGGCGCGTTAGTATTGGCGGTGATTTCCGGTTTGTAATAAACCGTAACGTCGGTCTCGGCGGTATCCACACAGCCGGCGGAACTGGTTACTATTACTGTATAAGTGCCCGCACTTACGGTATCAGCTGTTGGTATCGAGGCGATTCGAGTGTCTGCGAAGAAGCCTCGGGGGCCTGTCCACTCGTAAGTTGCCATGCCTGCGGGATTTGCTGTAAGTTCGATGGTCTGGCCACCACAGTAGGGGCCGGTGTTCGACGCCGATGCTGACGGTTTCGGATTCACCGTTAGGTATGTGGTCGCTGTGTCGAGGCATCCGTGGGAGTTCTGGACGATAAGTCGGTATGATCCAGTCATCGATGTTCCCGCCGTGCCGAGGATTGGCGATTGTTCCGTCGATGTGAACCCGCCCGGGCCTGACCAGGTGTATGATGTCATGCCATCTGGGCCGCCGGAGAGTTCCGCGACTTCATTCTGGCAGTAGGGTCCTCCATTAGAAGCCGTTGCCAAAGGTTTTTCCTGCACGGTAACCGTTACGGGATCCGTCTGTTCGCCAAAGAAGGATATACCGGCTTTGCCCATTTGCCATTGGAAGATATAGTCACCGGGAGCAGAGGGCGCGGTTACAGTGAATTCGAAGGTATGAGTTTCCCCCGGCAGGACGGCGCTTCCCTCGAATTCGACCTCGGAAAGCCCCCAGATATCGTTCATCGGCGGGTTCTGGCTCCAAAGATAAAGATTATCCCATGTTGTCCATTCTACTGAACCACTGTTTATCATGGTTACAGAAACATCGATAACCGAACTCGCACATACAGAGAGAGGCGGTGCGTCCTGAACAGCAAAACCCGCCTTAAGGGAGTCGTAGAAGCATGTAATCGTTACATTCGTCGCGCCGACGCTGTGGCAGTGACCGAACCCGCCGCCGTCGCTCCATTCGCGGAAATAATAAATCGCGCCGTCGGGAGGGTATGCCTGAGGGCTGACCGCTTCTATCCAATAACAAGGCCCGCCGGAACCGACGTAGGGCCATTCAAAATTCGTCGTTGTGTAAAATGTGTCCCCATCGGCAATGAACATCAGGTCTTCCGGGGAGGTTTTTATCGTCGTAATCGGTTGCGGCAGAGTGTTGAAGGGAATACTCGTCCACGGCGAATAGCTTCTGCCGGCTGTTTCGCAGTTGCACCATGCGCGCACATGGAGGAAGTAACTGGTTTCGGAAACCAAACCATCTAGTTCGATGTAGTTCGTATCGATATCAAATCCCGAACCAGGCGGGCTTGGAGACGTGTTGACCCTATACTGATAACCATCGTGAAGCATCACATGTTGCCATATGCCTTTGGCTTCAATGGGCGTGATGTCATAAACCTCGCCGCATTGGGGAGCTTGCAGGGGCGGGCAGTCCATGGCCGGGCCGGTGATTGTCAATGTAACGGTGTCGCTTACGACCTCCCAGATATCCAGCGTCGTTGTTCGATATTCCTCGGTCATCGAGATTTCCAGATTCCCGGGACGGTAGCAATCGACGAAAAAGGCATGATCGCTACGAAGGAAGGCGTCCGCGCTGTCGAGGCTGTCCGAGACGAAGAAATAACAAGCCGTTGCGACAAGCTCCCTGTCTAAGTCAAAGGGGGAGGAGTGGGTGTAATAATCGCGATAACAGGGCGAACCAGTGCAATGGTCTCCAGCTTCGGGAAGGATATTTGCCAATGGCCTGCCCGCCGTCGAATGTAAGCGCCATGACTGATATTCCTGCATACATGGTGAAGCGGCGAGAACCGGAGACCCCGTGGCCGTTCGAATTGAATCGATTATCGCGGTGAGTTCGACACTTGTGCCAACCCCGCCGGTCGGCGATTCGAGGTCGAGACGGCAGTAAATCGTGCCCAGCACTGCGGAACTCAGGCTTAACGCAAACCCGAACATCATTAACATAACCATCAACCGGAGTTTTAACTGCCTGTTTGTCAGTTTTTCATTCATAGTATTTTCATCTATCCCAGTTCAAAACCGGGGCGGTTTCAACTAATCTGTAAATATATTGAATCTCGATTCGTCTGTCGGGGAATTCGCCGTCGATAGATTCCACGCGGATTACAAGCTCGTAGCCGTCCGGAGTGCGCACAAGATAACGGCTTCCGATTCGGCACGGCTCCGACTGCTTTTTATCGATGGATGTCAGCTCCTGAACATCGTAGGGAGCGGAAAGAGGCAAAACATCCATCATAAGAATACCAGCTCTGCGGCTTTTCCAGACATCCCGACCGGAACCTACAATCGAAGGGGATTTCAGTTCGAGATTGCCGTAACCGTCATCAGGGGTGTCCGTGCCGAGATAAAGGTCGATGATGTCCGCATTGGTCGATAACATCGATACCTCGCGGTAGTCTGAAAAATCGAAGGCCGAGGGATTGCCGAGCTTACTCGAAAACTCATATACCGTTGTTTTGCGCCGAGCCTTAGTTCTAATCTCCAACTGTCTCGAAAGCATGCCGAAACTGCCATCGCCGGTAATGGGTGCGATTCGCACATAGACTGGAACATCCGGCGTCAGATCCGAGACGATGAAAAGATTCCCGGTTATCGGCTCCCGGTTCAGCTGAAGATGGGCGATTTCATCGTAGGTTGCGGCAAGCCGTATGGGTTTGTTGTCAGCGAAAACGATGTAGCCGGCCATCTCGTCGGGCAGTTCGACATCTTCCCACATGACGATGGCCTGGGAGAAATTATTGATGAACCAGATGGAATCCGGCGAGGCCCATTTATCCTCGAATAATACGCTGGCGGGGATTAGCGCAGGATCTATCCGCACCTGAGACGCGGGTAGCCTAAGGCGCGCACGGTCGTATGCGCAGAGGGCGTCGCGGTAACGATAGCCGGTTATCAAGAGCTTGCCGTCGCTCTCGATAGTGCGTTCCACAAGGCGGTCGAGTTCCGGGTCGAAATCCCCTTTGCAGATATCGTCATTCTTCGCGAAATAGACGAAGTTGAATAGGCTGTAGTCCGTGTTATCCCAGACTTTGGCGATAATCTCGTTGTCCAGAGTGTCCGGGCCGATCTTGTGCACCCGCATCCAGGCGTCCGTTGCACTTCCGGTTACTACTATAGGAATGGAATCCGGAATCTGATTGGGCACGATGAAGGTCAGCGTGTCGTGGGGATTATCCGAGAACACCGCGCAATCCCCCGCCCATGGCGAACTTGCGAGCAAGCGATGGGGTATCCGTCCCACCGCGACCGCGACCTCGGCATGTAGCCTATTGTCGATCTTCTCGACCACGAACTCCGATGCCAGCCTTATCTCAGGCGGTTCCGGAGAAAAATCCGGCGCGGCGAAGAGAAAACGGTCAACATCCGGCCAATCGAGATAGTTCTGCCAGTGGCGCGGGTTCGAGGAGTCGAGGTAAAAAGGAATGGATCGCTCCGAATAGGCGGCTATCGTATCGACAACCTCAGATGTCATGTCGAAAGGAACCACCGCGACATACTCCTCCATGGGAATGGTCATTCGCGAGGCTTCCGCGGGATTATTGTAAATTCGTTTTAGGCAGAATCCCTCGCCGCTACGGAAACCGGCTACCCATGAATTCGGCCCGGGGAATTCGGCTGTCTCGATATGCCACAAATCGCCCCCTTTATTGCCTTCCATAGATGCTCTCCGGCCGGGGGAAAAATACAAAATCGCCGAATCGAGGGGTTGCGACTTCAATGTCAAGTCGTATCTGAGGGAACCGGCGTCCTTGCGGATAATCGCCCAGCTCGCCGTCAGCGGGGTGGAGGGGCAGATTTGATTCGACGTGTCCGGAAGTTCGGGCTCGATATGTTTCGGCGCGAAGGCTCGCAGTTCGATACTCGCCGAATGACTGTTGCCGTAGATATTCGACGCAGTCCCCGCTGGCATTCCAAATTCATATCCGACGACAATATCCCCGAAATCGTATTCTGCGCCGACATCGAAACCCTTACTGCCGCCGGCTCCGAGAAGACTCAGCCTATTTCGAAGCAGATTCAGCACGATTCCCCCGCGATATTCAATTTCTGCGCCGTCATCGATGAGAAAATCCCCGTCGGCGAAGGGGACGACATCGCCGAAACTCCAAGCCAGGCCAGCCGAAACGGCTATCGGCCTTCGTGATTCGATGCCCTCGGATATCGCCATATTAGGCCTAAGGAGATTCGATGCCACCGCGGATATCGACAAATCATCCGTCGGCTCAAAATTCGCGCCCACGCTTAAACTTGGAGCGAACCTCGATTGCGAAGACCCGGCTATCGGGTCGTTAGGGTCGCCGATTAGAGCGTCGCCGGGGGAGTAGGCATACCCCGCGAGATCCCCGGAAAGGGCGAGGGTCAAACTTCGCGAAGTCCGCCATCCGAGCCAGATTTGCCAGTAATGATCGGTGAAAAATCTGTCGCTGTGCGTGTTTCCCCGAAGGCCGATATGAAGAGGCTTGCCGACATCGAAACCCGTCGTGACGAGCACAGAATTAGAATAATCGCCGGTGAATTTGATTTCGCGAGCGGATATTCGGCTGGCGAGATACTTGCCGTGGATTGTCCGCGAAGGCCATAGGGAAGCATTTGCCGAATAGCCCGACCTAAGGGCATATTGTCCGAAAAGGGGAACCGCGAGGCAAAAAAGAAGGAGAACCGAGAACGTGAAGCGCGCGCTTCTAAACATCGGTTTAACAGTGCTTGACCAATTTAATCTCGAACAGACCATAAGCTCTTTCGTTCTCGCTCCCAAATAGAATAATACCTAAAACATAAGGAAATATCAAGGGAGGATTTGGAAGTGATGTGTTTAGGATGATCTGTTCGTTTCCGCGCGTCGCAAATGTCGTTTCGATACGCTCTTCCGCTGGGGGCGGAAGAGCTACTCAACGACCGAGTTTCAACTCCGCTCAACGACCGACGGTCACTGAGCCTGCGATGTCCTGAGCAAGTCGAAGGGTCGAAGTGCCGGTGGCTGAGTATGCTTCGACAAGCTCAGCAACCGATGTATCGAAACCACGTTTCCGCGCAACGATTAATCCGTATCCAGACCGAGGAGAATGAACTCGCTACCAGCGCCGATTAAATACTCATCTTCCGCGTCTTTGAAAATATCTATACGCCTGACTGAACTTGAATCTGGGGAAATATAATATCCATCTTCTCCCGGATTAACAACATTGTGGGGCGCAATGTCTATGAAATTATAATTTTGAGATCTATACGAAGCGAACGCATTTTCACAATACTCTACGAAGATAGTAATTATCATTTGGGAGTATCCTATGCACCAGGAGCCAAGATTAGAGAAATCCCCATGGCTATAACTATCTGAACTATCGGCGTTTAATCGCATTCTGAGGTAACCGTTTCCTTCGTGGGCACTATCAGGGAGAAGGTCGACTAGGTTGCCCCACGCCTTAATTTCCAGCACTTCCCATTCATCTCCGATGCCGTCGAAAGTAATGATGTTCGTGTCGGCGGTCAGGGTGATGATTTCGATTATCTGCCATGCCCCGTCCTCACCTGCAGGCCCCGGAGGCCCCGCCGGCCCTTCGCAAGCCACGAACAGAACTATCGCAAAAAGGCTAAATAACATTACTCTTTTCATCTCTTCTTCTCCTCCCGCCCTTTCCGGGCAGTTAGTTCTTATTTTTCGAAAGAGGGGGCGCACCCCGCGCCCCCCGGTGGCTGAGTATGCTTCGACAAGCTCAGCAACCGATGTATCGAAGCCACGTTTCCGCGTCGGTAACTGTCGTTTCGATACGACCTTCCGCTGATGCGGAAGAGCTACTCAACGACCAAGCTTCGTCTCCGCTCAACGACCAACCGCGCGCCACCCCCCGGTGGCTGAGTAGGCGAAGCCGTATCGAAGCCACCTTCCACGCCGTAACTGTCGTTTCGATACGCCTATCGGGCTACTCAAAGAACGTGGCAATCACCGGCCCCGTCCAGTCGCCCTCGACTCCCGCCTGGACGCCGCACATCCAGTAGGCGCACTTGTCGCCGGGGTTGATTTCCGCGTCGGCGTAGGGCGTCCCGTCGAGACCCTCGGCGAAATTGTCAACCGGCATGTCGGCGTCGGTCGGGTCGGGGTCGGCTATGGCCACCACCACGCGCTTGAGGTTGTAGCCGTCCGCGCCGTCCTGCAGGTCGTGGCCCACCTCGATGAAGGGGGAGGGGAACTCGTGGAAAATCGCATACAGCCCGCCAAGCTCCTCCGGCCAGCTTCCCACCGGCGCAGGCTCCTCGATGTCATACTCGAGGATGACCGACCACTCCCCGTAGCCGTTGGCGTTGCGTGCACGAACACGATACTGACGCAACCCCGCGGGCGGCTCATATTCGAACCCCATCTCCGCGCCGGAATAAAGCTCCTCCCAGGTCACGCCGCCATCGGCGGAGAACGCGAGCTGATAACTCGTCGCGCCCTCGACCGGATTCCACGAGAGCTTGAGCGTCGGATCGAGCCAGCTCAACATAAACCCCTCCGGCACCCCCGGCACCTCCCCGCCGCCGCCGGACTGCGGGTAACGCTGAACGAAACCCAGCAGAAGCATATTCGTGCTGTCCTTGCCCCAAATCGCAACGCACCAGTTGTAAAGAACCCGAAGCATCGCCGTGTCGGCCTCGAATAGCGCCAACGCTTCCTTAGTCGAATCCTTAGCTTCTTTGAATTCCCTTTCTGCCGCTATTTGCGCCGAGTGCATCGTGTCGCGCAGAGTCTGAAGATTGGCAATCATCGCATCGGGGAGGACGTTCGGATCGCCGGCGGCAACCCGTATAAAATGGTTCTCGATGAGCTTGTCCGCCTTCTGTTGGAGAATTCCGCGAGCCCGAGGGACATCGTCCATGATGCCGTAGGAGACGCGAAGATCGTCGCCGGGGTAACGCGCATGCAGAAGCTCTTTCAGGACGACATACAGCTCGCGAAGGGCGTCCTCCGCCTCCTGAACAGTTTGGATAGCTTCCTCCTTTTGCCCCCACTCGATTTCGATTTTGACGAAGGCCGCGCGATATTTCCCTGCGGCCAAATGTCCCCAGTTGAGGAGTTCCGACGGAAGCGAAAGTATCGGCGCGAGGGAATCGATATTCGCTTCGATGAGGTCGAGACGCGCCTGTCGAATATGCGGCAGATCGCGTGCGGTGTTGTTGTTCAGGATGATGTAGGGCATCATACCCCCCTTTCGATAAAGTTATTCCCCGGACGGTTCCTCCCCGCCCGATGGATTGGTTGATTCCGCTAATTTCTTCTTAGCGATAGCAAGATTCTGTTTAGCCTCGACCAAGTCCGGTTTGAGTTCGATAGCCTTTTCGTAGTCCGCAATAGCACCCTCGTAATCTTCAAGGTTGAGCTTCGCGATGCCGCGGTTGTTGAACGCCATAGCATATTTGGGGTTGAGTTTGACGGCACTGTCGAAATCTACAATAGCCCCGGAGTTATCTTTCTTATCTAATTTAACAATACCTCGATTGTTAAAAGCTATATGTTTATTCGGGTCATTGTCGTCCATATTAAGTATGGCTTTAGCGTATAATTGAATCGCAGAGTCAGGATTATCTGGTATTAGATCGTCGTCATCGCTATAATATTTCCCAAGTAACCAATATGGCATTCCTTTCGTAGAATCATACTCGATATAGTTAAACAAACTTTCCTTAATAAGCTTTTTGTCACCTTTTAAATCGGCCATATAAACATCAAAAAAGAACAAAGGATCTTCGATTTTGGAAATATCCATTCCCATTCGGTCGGTAAATCCTTTAATGCCCATGTAAAGGCTTGCATCAGTTACTTTTTCAATCCTTTCACTGCTTATTCTTGCTTGATTAGCGAAATAGAAGGACAGGCCAATCGCGAAGATCCCAAGAACAAGTGTAATCCAGTTGTTGCGCCACCACCCCTTTTTGTAATTGCACTCCTGGGGTTTCGGTTTCTTTATTGTCCTCCCTCTGTTTATCCTTCGCCTTGTTTTCATCTATCTTCCTCTTTCATCGTGTTTCTGGTCAAAATTCCTTCCAAATCGCCCTCGGGATGCCGCGGCATCGGTCAAAACTCCGGCGACGCGTTTCCGCGATTTCGTTATCCGCGCCTCCGATGACGATACCGAAGGCTTCGATTCGCCGCGCAATAGCCGCGACTTGAATATCAGACCCTCCGATTCGCTCACCAAAGGCTACGATTTGAATACCCGCCCGAACGACTTGAATACCAGACCTCCCGATTTGGATACCAGAGGCCGGGACTCGAATACCAAAGGCTCCGATTTGGATACCAGAGGCTGGGATTTGGATACCAGGGGCTGGGATTTCATCTTTGCCCCTCGTCGGCAAATCGTAGCCCCATGTCGGTATGTCTGAAGCCCTGGACGGCACATCGCAAACCCTCGGCGGCGAGTCGGAGGTTTTCGTCGGCAAGTCGCAGGCCCTTGTCGGCGGGTATTTGCGATGTTGTTTCGAGTCGATGCTCCATGTCGGCCAATCTTGGCGTTTCGTAGGCAAATCGCGGGGGAATGTCCGCGAGGGGAAAGCTTTGCGGGGGGAGTATTTGCCGTCGGGATTCGAGGGGAGGGCCGCGGGCGGTTCCGCCGGAGGATATTTTGGCCGACGGGTTGTCATTTCGTCGATTCCTCCATGATGGTCAAATCCAATGGGTTGTTCAAAATGTAATCCCGCAGGGAGCGCAAATCCTCGTCGTTGCGTATCACATGGTCGTAAAAGGAGCGTTGCCAGATTTTCGCGCCGGGGGTGTTGCGCGTTTCGTTGATACGACGGGCGGAAAATGATTTGAATGCGCGGATGAATTCGGATAGGCCGTGACGTTTGTCCTGTGTGCCACGACGGGAGGGTCTCAGACCCTCCCCTACGGGGGTTTTGTCTGCGATTGTTTTCGTAGGGTCGGGTCTGAGACCCGACCGTTGCGCGAAATCGGGTAAAATCGTAATTATACCGTGGAAATGATCGGGCATGATTATGAAAACGTCCAATTCCACGTTATTATAATGGTTTGGTAAATCCTCCCAGCACGCTTTTACGATCTCGCCGTTTATGTTCAAACGCATTTTGCCGTAGATTGTTCCGCC
>NPID01000273.1_pt1 | contig 77504 bp, 40 predicted proteins | sample 8637491 | NCBI WGS metagenome assembly NPID01 (sample SAMN07420843, study PRJNA396082) | bioreactor metagenome | isolation source: sample BA6 brine-fed electro-methanogenic bioreactor BA | place: Japan: Kochi | collected 2016-06-14 | reverse complement strand
GAATCCCTGGTCTTGAGTCTGCGTCACTTCTTGAGAGTTTGCTTTGAGATGCGCCGTTGCCCAGGCGGCAACAGAACTTATAGAATCCCTGGTCTTGAGTCTGCATCACTTCTTGAGTGTTTGCTTTCTACTTTTCAGGGTTCTTCTTTGCAAAGATGTAAAAACCGTTTTTACTACAGATTATTGTCGAGGGCACAGTCGATACAGGTTGGGGCGGAGAAAGAACCTGCCCCTGAGTTATTCCCAGTTACAACTGAATTTGGACTTGTGATGATCTCTATATCCATTGCAGATCCGCTGTTGCCTGATATGACAGAATACTGACTGTCGGAAACCCGGAATCCGGCAGCCTTGCCCAGATTCCCGGTGATGGAGGAGTTAGTGCAAAGGTTGATATAGTAGTCATATATTGTTGTATACTTTGTTCTGTTGCCCCCCACACGGGAATCCGGACAGGATGAGATATATACACCATATTCTGCACCCTGTACACCATTTGCCTCAATGTTCAGCTCTGGTGAATTGGTGATGTAAAGTCCGTATTCCATGACATTTATCGAGTCACCAATGGAGTTGGAGGCAACTATAGCCCTCCTTGAGTCTTCAAAGGATATTCCATAGCTCATCGGACCATCCATAGAATTGCCGATTACAACTGCGTTTTTGGTATCCGAGAATACAAGCCCATAGGTCCCGGGATTGCTCATGACATTGTCGGATATGGTAACGCCGTCGGATACCCATATCTCACATGAGGTGTATACCCCGTCTCTGAATCTGTTGTCTGTAATCGTAATCTCCCTGCCGGTGTCGATGTATATAGCCTGCTGTCCCGTACCCTCAAGATCGAAGCTGCAACCTGTAATCGAGATATCCGTAAGTCCTGTATCCATAACAGCGATCGCCTGATTCTGTCCTTTAAAGCTGCATCTTGAGATGAAAAGCCCTTCATCACCTGAAACAGAAGAAACCCTGACGCCCGAATGCCCTGAAAGGAAATCAATGTTCTCGAATTTGACATTTGATGAATTGGAGATTTCGACACAGTCCCTTCCAAAAGCAGTTGTGGACTGGCTTATGGTCATATCCCGCATGATGATGTTGTTGCAGGAATGCAGATAAAATGACGACAGTGTCGGTGGAGGACCAACAATGGTGCTCGGTCCTGAACCCTCTATAACAACATTTGAAAGCCCCACAATAACCCTTGCAGGTAGTGTCCATGTGCCCTCAGGTATGTATATCTTGCCACCTTCAGCCGACAGAGAATCGATGGCTGCCTGAATATCGGGTATAATATCGCCATCCACGATGATGACTCTGTCTGCTCTGCCTGTAGGCCCGCCTGCGTCAAGCCTCTTCCAGTAGATGCCGTTGTATCCCCTGAAATTAGTGCCGTCATATTTTATTGTGCCGTCACTGCCTGTCTCTGTATCGCCTATCTCAATTGAACCAAAGCCGAAATCATCCGAAATATCAAGCCTCTGTGTGGGAATGGGTGTGCCTATACCAACCCTTCCCGAATTGTCGAGAACCATGCGGACAAGACCAAGACCCGTGTCAGAGACACCGAGATCTGAAAAAACAAGCAGACCGAGATCAGGGGCAAGTCCCTCAACGGAAATCCCGAATGACTTCTGGGGCATTGAGCCGGAGTTTTTTCTCAGAACAATACCTGTTCTATGTGCATCTGTTTCGACAAGAAGTGGTTGCTTTGAACCGATTATATGCAGATCTCTTGCGGGAGCTGTAAGTCCTATGCCGACATTGCCTGTCTCGCGATAGAGATTGCCGGAAAGGGGCGTCCAGTCGCCGTCATCGGTTGTCGGAGGGTCTATCCATGAGAGGGCTGTGCCTGTTGAGGAGAGAATCTGCCCTGTGCTGCCAGCGTCGCCATCAACTGTAATGGAAGATGATGCTGACAGTGCGATATTGCCGTCAATATCTGCGAGACCGGTGAGGAAAAGGCTGCCGTCCGTCTCCATGTCCCCGTTTGTGACGAGGGTGCCATTGATCAGCACATCGCCGTCGAGATAGGCGGAGTTTACACTTCCTTTAGCATAGATACCCCTGCCGCTCTCGCCGAGTATGGCTTGATTGTCCGTGTCATATATTGCCGAAAGAGCATAGGCTACCGTGGCAAGGCTGGCGGAAGTGCCGGATATGTGTGCGGCGAGTATGGCTTCGTCGCCTGAACGCACATGAAGCTTTGCCTCCGGGGTTGCAGTTCCTATGCCGGTGTTGCCGATTGGTGCGGAATACATATCATCCCCTGAAATGGTCCAGTCCATATCCTCAGACGATTCTGCAGAGATTATGGCGCTGTCTCCTGCCACCGTTATGTCTATATTGCTGCCTGCCCTTATAACAAGGCTGTCGAGGTAGTTGTTTCCGTTGACCCTGATCCTCTGAAGCCCTCCGAGATCGTCTGGTATACCATCTATGTCTTCCCAGAGAACGAAAAGGGCTGTATCTGCATATACGCTGTTTATAGCTGTGGCAGATGAATCTGAGCTGTGGGCATGGCCTGCATTGTCTGCATAGAGTGCTGTGTCGGCAGTCAGTGTATGGAAGGCATAGGGCATGGATATGATCGGCTTTCTGCTGCCCAGCTCCTCACCGGCTGTTGTAATGGATATATATCTGGTTGAGCCGTCAAAGATATCCGGCGAAATGGGCGTAACCTCTCCGAGAACTACGGAGAACAGCCCTGTATTGAATAGCAGTGTTCTTGTCTCGTTCCAGAGGCTTGTGCCGCCGGTTTCTGCCGTCCAGATGGCAAATGTCACATCGTGTTCTCCGTCGAATGCTGCGCCGGAGGTATTGTAAAGCCTCCCCTGAAAGCCGAATTCCCCTGGTATGCCCAATGCTATGGACGATAGAAGTGCAATTGCCAGCCCTATTTTGAATCTCATTTATCCTCCTTTTTGTTATAGTAGTGGGAAGATACGAAAACAGGAGCGTAAAGGCAAACCCAACCGTCAGTATTTGGGATAATGAAAATCGTGCCGTCATGGGTCTGTTTCATAAAATCACCCATCCCTTTTTTCCCATCGACGTGGAGGCAATCTCCTTATCAGGGAGAGGGGCTGTTCATGGGAAAGCAGTGTCGGCTTCTGTAGGATGATGGGGTGAGGTCATCAGAGCATCCCTGTGTGACCGGGCTCTTCTTATAGCAAAAGGAAAGATCATATGCATCGTACCCTTCGAGAGCCTCAGGGTACGGGGGAATTATGGCAGAATCGGGATTAGCAGGTTCTCAAGATTGTCAGATTTGGACGGGGCAAAATCACAGCACGTTAAACCGACCCCTCACCTATAACCACGTCATCCCTTCCCAACACAGGAAACCGAGCATCTTGGGAGCCCTCCGCTACCTCTCCCAAACACAGCACACCGAGCCTGATAGAACCCCAACAGCAAAACAACCCAAACACCGCACACCGAGCCTTTTAAAACCCAACCACATAACATCCCAAACACCGCACACCGAGCCTGATAGAACCCCAACAGCATAACAACCCAAACACAGCACACCGAGCCTGATAGAACCCCAACAGTAAAACATCCCAAACACAGCACACCGAGCCGAAGTTCGCCCTTCCCAGGGCGACACTTCGCCGGACTTCGGCTACTTGTAGCCGAAGTCCGCAGGGATCTCCCCCCAAACCTTAGTCTCCCACTTTAATATCTTATTGGAAAAACTGTTTTGCTTCAGCCATGCTTCTGCCTCGCGGACTATCTCCCAGAGGGCTGCGGTTGTGGAGTTATAGGGAAGGCTGCTGCGGCAGCTTTTTGCCTCTATCCAGCCCATGGCAAGGCGGGAGTCGGTGTATATGGGATGGGGCAGATTGTGCTTTTTCAGCCATTTGAGGCCGTCGACAATGCCGAGAAATTCGCCGATATTGTTTGTGCCGAGGGGAAAGACAAAGTGGAAGAGGGTTTCGAGGCTCTGATTGTCCACGCCCTGATACTCCATCTTCCCGGGATTGCCTGAGCAGGCGGCATCTGTGGATATGCTGGGCAATATTGGCCTGCCTATTCTGCGCAGTTGTTCGGGCGAGAGGTCTACCAGCTTGCGGACATCCACACCTTTGTAGTCTTCATAGGTCTTTCCGAAGGCCTCCTCCGCCTGTGCCCTTGTGTTGAAGGCCTTGAACTGTGGTCCGGCGACATCTCTGATCTGTTCCTGTGTTTCCTCCCAGCTTGTGTATATGCCCGGTTCCCTGCCCCGCCAGACAACATAGAACTTACTTTTGTTCTCTGCCTTTGGTCTTGAGCCGGAATCAAAGGCTGCCCGGGCCTCTTTTTCGCTTTTGAAGGATTTGTAGCTTGCACCGGAAAAGCCGTCTATCTGTGCCTTTGCAGTTGCCCAGCTTGTGTATATGCCCGGTTTTCTGCCCTTCCAGACAACATAATATTTGCTGTCTTTGGCCATATTATCTGAGGCGGATGTGCTTGACCTCCGGGATGCTGTGCTGGAGGAATCTCTCACCGACATTGCGGAAGAGATCCGGCGCATCTGAGACCATGTATCTTGTTCTGCCCTTGCTTTCGGGGGCGAGAAGTCTTGTCCTGCGCAGAAATTCCCTGACCTCGATTACTGTTGACTCAGCAGAATCGATTAGCTTCACTCCCTCGCCCATAACTGCCTGAATGTCGTCTGTGAGAAGGGGATAGTGTGTGCAGCCGAGGATGATGCTGTCGACTCTCTCGTCCTTGAGACCGCCGAGATATACCTCCGCCGCCTTTCGGACAATCTCGCCCTCCCAACCTTCCTGGGCAAGTGCAACAAAGAGGGGGCAGGGCTTGGTGAAATATTCTACATATGGGTCAATCTCGCTGATTGCCTTCTGATATGAGCCTGAGCGTATTGTTCCCTCTGTGCCTATAACGCCGACTCTCTTTGTCTTTGTCTCTCTAACAGCAGCCCTTGCACCCGGCTCTATGACACCGATCAGGGGTATGTCTACAACGGCATTCAGGGCATCCATGGCAACACTTGAGGCTGTGTTGCAGGCTACTACAAGGAGCTTGATGCCGTATGCTGCGAGAAGCTCTGCGTTCTGTACTGCAAAATCTGTCACTATCTGTGCGGAGCGTGGGCCGTATGGATAGCGCGCTGTGTCGCCGAAGTAGATCAGGTTCTCCTCAGGCAGGAATCTCTCGAAGGCTCGGACAACGGTCAGTCCTCCTACACCCGAGTCGAAAATCCCAATTGGCGAACTTCTATCCAGACCCTTGATACGATGCTCTCCGAGCATTCTTCCCCATTTCCCGGCAGCTTGCCGTACTATCGTGATTTCTTGTAGTCGTCTATGATCTTTTTTCTCATGCGCCACAGATCGGTCAGCTTGAGTAGATGTTGGATCTCGTCCCTTTTCAGGGCGCGCCACTTGCCCCTGCCCAGCCCTTGTGTTGTGAGTCCGGCAAAGGCGAGTCTGTCGAGGCGGATTACATTCCTTTCGAAATGTTCCATTATCCGCTTCACCTCGTGATACTTGCCCTCTTTGAGTGTCATTATGCCGATGTCGCCGCCATCGGGGGTGCGGGATTCCCTCTCTAGTTTGCCCGGAAGTGTCTTGTAGCCATCGAGCTCAATGCCTTCCTCAACGGCCTTTTTCATGGTTCGGCTGATCTTTCCATCGACGTGGAGGCGATATACGCGGTCTATGCCGTACTTGGGATGCTCCAGCCGCCTTGCAAGCTCGCCGTCTGAGGTTATGAGTATAGCTCCGGATGTGTCCATGTCCAGCCTGCCGACGGAGAACATATGCCTGTCCGAAGGGATGAGCGAGTATATCGTGCGCCTGCCCTGCGGGTCTTTGTGGGAGCAGATGAAGCCTCGCGGTTTGTTGAGCAAGAGGTGTATGTGCTTCTTCTGCATTCTGAGGAATTTTCCGTCGAGGCGTACAGTTTCAACAGCAAGGTTGACACGGCGGAAGGGCCTTGTCTCCTTCTTGCCGTCTATTGTCACCCTGCCGGATTCTATTACCTTTGCAGCCTCCCTGCGGGAGAATCGCCCCGACTGTTGAAGATATCTGTCGAGCTGAAGATATTCCTGTGTGCGTACATTTCTCTTTGGATCCATCAGTCCAGAAGCTCCCTCAGCTCTTCGATGGTCGGAATGTCCTCAATTCGTGAGAGACCGAAGTGCTTCAAAAATTTTATTGTTGTGCCGAGAAGATATGGCCTCCCCGGTGCGTCCAGCCTTGAGACTGGCGTTATGAAGCCCAGCTCCATCAATGCCTTGACCTGCTGATCGCAGCGTGTGCCGCGAATTTTCTCGATATGCTTTTTGGTCACAGGCTGCTCCATGGCAATCACTGCAAGGACCTCTATCACAGAGCGGGTCAGGTGTGGATATCTCTTGTCCGGGAATGCCTCTTCAAGATATGGCGAGTAATCCGGCAAAGAATAGAAGGAATAGCCCCCTGCCAGCTTCTTTATTCGGAAGCTCCGCCCCGATTCCTCGTATATACGATTAAGCTGGTCGACAATCGGAAAAATCTCCTCCGGCCTGAGATCCGTTACATTGGATATGTCTTTCTCCGATACAGGCTCCGGTGCGGCGAAGATTATTGCCTCTACTATGTTTTTTGTATCTATGCTCAGCTTTGTTCCTCCATTATTGTCAACTCCATTTCATCATCGCCTTGATGATCCCTTTTGTAAAGCCACAAAGGTGCAAAGGTCTCCCTCTGTCTCAAGCTCAGATAGCCCTTTTTGGACAGCTCCAGACAGGCGGCAAATGTAACGACAAAGAGAATAGGAGTCACCTTCTGCTCGAAGACCTCATCGAAGCGCAGACGGGCTTTCTTTGTCAAGCGCTCAAGCACATAGACCACCCTGTCTTCAATGGTTACCTTTGTGGACTCGTCCGGCCTGTATTCCACCTTGTCCTTTTCCTTGAGCATATCCCATGCAATACGCATGAGGCTGGAGAGGTCAACCTCGACAAGTGGCAGTTCATTCGGCTTTGTTGTCAGCTCTATATGCCCCCTCGGATAAAATTTCCGGGCATTGGAATAACGCTTTGCCAGTGCTTCGCCCATCTTTCTGTATCTTGTATATTCAAGGAGCAGATTGACAAGCTCGTCCCTCGGGTCTTCGATGTCGCGGAGGTCGAGCTTGCTGGACTTAGGCAGCATTGTAGCCACCTTGATCTTAATCAGCATCGATGCAAGCAGAAGATATTCCCCGGCAATGTTGAGGTTCAGCTCCTTGGCCTTCTCGATGTAGCCGACAAATTGCTCTGCTATGTGGGATATGGGTATGTCGTAGATGTCTATCTCGTCCTTCTTGATCAGAAACAGGAGAAGATCCAGCGGCCCTTCGAAAAGCTCGAGCTCTATTCGATATTCATCGTCGACGATTTTTACTGTATGCAATGTCATAGCCTGTAAAATACGAAGTTGGAAGATCAATGTCAAAGGTGATCTTATATAAGCTGACCATAGTATTGCACAGGATTGACCCAACCCAAAAAACCGTTCGAAAACAAAGAAAGTTCCGAATATTCAAAATTTTATATTGACTTGTTCCCAAGGTATACCTATAATGATTTAGGTCGACCTAACATTGTGTCGATATAGTGAATACTTTGGTGCTGAAAGGTTATGACCTTTCATAGTTTTGTGAAGATTGGCGAGGGTTGTTAAAACAAGAAAAAAGGGAGTATCAAAGGGCAGGTATGCACTTTTTCAGAAAAAAAAGTCATCAGGAAGATGACTCGGAAGTTAAGAACCTCTACACAATGAAGAGGGGTCAGAGGGGTATAGTAACCGAGATCCACGGAGGGCATATATTCAAAAGAAGGCTCGCAGACATCGGCATAAGGGAGGAGAAGACCCTGACCAAGGTCTGCAATCAACCTCTCCACGGCCCTGTTCAGGTCAAGGTGGACAATACAGAAATAGCCCTCGGCAAACACATGGCCATGCGCATTAAGGTAAGGTGCATTGAGACCCTGACCTGCGAAGGGGACGGATGAAGATACTCCTTGTGGGAAATCCCAATGTCGGCAAGAGCGTTCTGTTTAACAGGCTGACTAATGCCTATGTCATGGCTTCCAATTACCCCGGAGCAACCGTAGAATTTTCACAGGGCAATATGAAGCTGCCGGAGGGTGAGACAGCACAGGTCATTGATGTCCCCGGCACATACACCCTGATGCCCACCAACAAGGCAGAAGAGGTTGCTGTCCGTATGCTCGACGACATAGAAGATGACGATATAGTCCTGAATGTTGTGGATGCCACCAATATAGAGCGTTCCCTCAATCTCACCCTTCAGCTTTTGCGCCGCGGTCACAGAATGATAGTTGCACTCAATATGTCCGACGAGGCAAAGCACGTTGGCGTTGCCATTGAACCCGATAATCTTTCGGAAGAACTGGGTGTACCAGTTGTTGCCATTGCTGCGATCACAGGCGAGGGGATCAAATCCCTTGTGGAGAGCATGGCAGAAGCAAGGGCAACGGACTTTCACGTAGAGGACGATAATATCTGGAAGGAGATAGGGCGTATTGTAGAGAGGGCTGTCCGTTTCAGCCACCGCCATCACACCTTCATGGACAGATTCTCCGATATGACAGCAAATCCAATAACTGGCCTGCCGATAGCCTTCATTGTCCTTGGCGTCTCATTCTACATAATTCGTACAGTCGGAGAAGGTCTGATAGGCTATGTTTTCGAGCCGCTGTTCGATAAGCTCTGGCTACCTGTCCTTGAGTGGCTGTCCGGGATTATCCCTGCTGGTCCCCTGGCGGACATTCTAATAGGCAAGCCCATAGGCGGCGAGATTGACTTTGTGCAGTCCCTTGGTATGCTTTCAACAGGGCTCTTTGTCCCAATCGGCATGGTCTTTCCCTATGTTGTGGCTTTCTATTTTGTCCTGTCATTCCTTGAAGACTCCGGCTATCTGCCGAGGCTGGGCGTCCTTCTCGATACATTCATGCACAGGATAGGTTTGCATGGTCTGTCGATAATCCCCATGCTCCTCGGGCTGGGCTGCAATGTGCCCGGCGCACTGTCCATCCGCATTCTGGAGACAAAGCGCGAGAGATTCATCGCCTCAACATTGATGGCGATAACCATACCCTGCATGGCGCAGATAGCGATGATATTTGGGCTTATCGGCACTCAGCGAGGCGGATGGTCGCTATACTTATGGGTATTCGGGACGCTTTTTGTAGTCTGGGTTGTACTGGGGGCATTCATGAATAAATTTGTCAGAGGTGTATCCCCGGAGATCTTTGTCGAGATTCCTCCATATCGAATCCCATATATTACCGGGCTTTTCAAGAAGATGGGCATGAGGATCACATCCTTCTTCAAGGAGGCTGTGCCCTGGGTGCTTTTCGGTGTCTTTCTTGTGAATGTGCTCTATGCCCTCGGTGTTGTAGACTTTATGGGGAGAATATTTTCGCCTGTTGTCACCCGGATGATGGGGCTTCCCGGCGATGCAGTTGCTGCAATGATGGTCGGCTTCTTCCGTAAGGATGTCGCTGTGGGCATGCTCGCCCCACTGGGACTTTCGGCAAAGCAGATAGTCATAGCATCCGTTACCCTTTCGATGTATTTCCCATGCATAGCGACCTTTGCTGTCCTTGTGAAGGAGCTTGGTGTCAAGTATATGCTCTACTCGGCAATGATTATGATAGGAACAACGGTTATTGTCGCATCACTTCTAAATCTGTTCCCCGCCACACTCTTCTGAGCAAGACCCCCTTTACCAAAAAATAACTTGTTTGCTTAGTTGCTTGTGGGTAGGTTATATATAGCAAACTGTAAATATCCAATATAAAGGAAATTTTATGAAAAAAGTTATCTCCTTGTTTTTTATTGTTACGATAGTTTTTGCTGCCCTTCAGCAGACAAGCCCGATTAATGACGATACGGGCAAGCCGATAACCGGCTATATCCGCGCCTCGGTCTTGGTATATTCAGATTCAGGGGAACTTATCTGGACTGGCACAACAGACGGAGGCAGACCTGCTCTGAGAATCAACAACGGCTATATACACAATATCGAAGATATCCTGCCGGTCTATGTGAAGAGTATGGATTCGATATCAATAGATATTGTAAAGGACGGGGTATCCCTCGGCCGTTTTGTCTATACACCCCCTGAGGGTCTCAGAAGGGAATCTCCGGAAGAGACAGGGGAGATTCTCGAAACCATGGACGATGAACTTCAGATAGGCCGCGAAGGCGAGGACGATGAGCTATATATCGCCAGTGCCCGTACAGGCTTTGGAATAGATGCCCCCACAGAGCGCGTCGAGATAGACGGAGCACTTGGCCTCAAAGGTAGGGATGTCCCCACTGCACTGGCTGACTTTGGCAAGGTATATGTCGACAGCACAGACGGGCATCTATATTTTGTCGATGAAGCCGGCAATATCACAGACCTGACAGTTGATGCCAATGCACTTCAGTCTGTATCGTCAAGTGCGAATACAACAGGGCGCACCTCCCATATGCGCTTCATACCCGGCACAGGTACTGACATCACAGAGTCAGCAACAGACGATACGATTTTCATACAGTACAATGTAAATGTAACAACATCAGGAGCTGCACCCTGCTCCGATCCGCCTTCTTCGCCTTTAACACCCGATGGCGTTGCCTCTGTATGTTCCGGAGAGCCGGGAACATCATACGGAGTACCGCCGGTTGACGGAGCAACATATTATCGCTGGACCCTTCCCGATGGCTCCAATGTTATAAACGGCTTCGGAACCAATGTCATTCAGGCTATCATGGGATATACAGACGGCAATGTCTGCGTAGCTGCGGTCAATGGCTGCGGCGTTTCCACACCCGCCTGTCTCGCTGTCACAATCGAGAGACCATCATCACCGGGATCAATTTCAGGTCCGGATATTTTCTGCGAGGACGACACGGGCATCTCATACAGCATAGACGCTGTCCCGGACGCAACCAACTATATCTGGACAGTACCCCCCGGCGCGATTGTCGCTTCAGGGAGCGGGACGCCATCCATTACGGTCAATTTCGGCTCCTCAGGCGGTGAATTATGCGTGCAGACAGAGAATTACTGCGGTCGCTCAGAGCCGGAATGCTATCCTGTCTCGATGACTGTGATTCCATCTACCCCCGGTGTTATCTCAGGCCCTGCAACGGTCTGCGAATATGAGACAGAGACATACAGCATATCAAGTGTAGCCAGTGCCACATCCTACAGCTGGACAGTACCTTCCGGTGCGACCATAGATGCAGGGGACGGTACGACATCCATTGAGGTTTCCTTTGGCGAGACATCCGGCAATGTCACAGTGGCGGCGGTCAGCATCTGTGGCAGCTCCTCTCCGAGCACAAAGGCTATTACAGTCGCCGCAGCACCCGAGATAGTTGGCAGCTCCTCAGATATCACTGTAGACGAGGGCGATCCTGCGACATTCAGCGTAACTGCAACAGGTGCCGGGCTATCCTACCTGTGGCAGAGGTCTACGGACGGGGGAAGCACATGGATACCCGTAGGCTCTGATGCATCCAGCTATTCCACAGGCAGCACAACCGAGTCCATGACCGGCTATCTCTATCGCTGCATAGTATCAGGTGACTGCATCCCACCTGATACATCCTCTGTCATGGAGCTGACAGTAATATCAGAGATAACCTGGGTTCAGACGAGCCAGAGCGACTTTGAGGCAGGGATCGGCACGAATATCACAACAACGGCAAGCCCCGGCGATGTCAGTGTTACAGAGGCTTCCTTCCGCTATCTTCAGCTCTATGTTGTGCAGGGATATGACGGCACATATCTTAACATAGGCGAGATTACATATAAACAGGACGGTGTGGACTATCCCGGACCTGCAATGACGGGTTTCACCTCGCCATCCCCACTTGTTGCATCCTCTAACTCCCCTGAGAGGACAACATATGGCTATGCATGGATGCCCTTCTCGGATATCTGCGGTAGCAATACAAATCTCTGGTATCCAACTGCACGTTCCAATGTTTACCTTCGTATAGACCTTGGAGCAGGCAATTCATGTTCGCCGGATCAGGTGGTTATGAAGACCGGACAGGGAGACTACAGAGCACCTCGTGATTTCAGGATAGAAGGCTCGAATACAGGTGCATTCTCAGGCGAGGAGACGGTTCTTTTGACAGTGACAAATGCATCATGGGTCAACTCAAACTGTGCCGACAATACATGGGCACTTTCCTCTGCCATGGCTCCTACGGGCACAATAGCATCACAGGTACTCAATACGACAAGGCCGGGCTCCGGCTGGGTAAGCCTCAGCTGGGTGGAGAGTCTGCCTTCGGGTACGGACATCACCTTTGAGGTCAGGGCATCGGACACACCATTTTCAGCCGGTGACGGCAGCCCTTCATGGACATCTGTTGGCGGTACTTCCCCTGTTACAGGCGGCATGCCATCCGGTCAATATAAGCAGTGGCGGGCAACACTCTCCACAAGCGGCTCAAATACTCCAACACTCAGCGAGGTTACTGTAATCTACGACTGATGAACAAGAGTCAAATTTTTTGAAAAAAGGGGGGCAATATGTCCCCCTTTCTCTTAATCGAAAAATCATTTCAAAACTGGTCTTAATATGCCTATATTAATTTTGGATAAATATTTCAAATGCGGAGGACCATGAAAAAAATCTCTATTCTCTTTGTTTCTGCTGCGATAATCTTTGCTGCCTTTGAGCAGGAAATACCCCTCACAAGGACAGACGGCACAAAGCTCAACGGGCTTTTTAAGAGCACAATACTTGCCTATGACAGCAGTGAAGGCGGAGAGCTTATATGGGCAGGGACTACGGACGGTACGCTTCCATCTTTGCGGGTTGTCAACGGATACATACACAATATTGACGATATCATACCATCATATCTCAAAGGTGGCGAGAGGCTCTGGATTGAGGTTAATATGGACGGCAGGACACTCTCCACAGGTCGTATTGCCTATTTACCTGCCGGAGGAAGATCTCTGAGAAGGGAAACCCCAATGGATTCAGGCGAGATAGCTGAGACATTTGACGACGAGCTACAGATCGGCAGACCCGGTCTTGACGAGGAGCTCTATGTCGCCAGTGCCCGGACCGGCTTCGGTATAGATGCCCCTGTTGAAAGGGTGGAGATCGACGGCGTCATAGGCATTAAAGAGGGGACAGCCCCAACTGCCTCAGCGGATTTCGGCAAGGTATATGTCGACGAAGGCGACGGGCATCTTTATTATATGGACGAAGGGGGAACGGCAACAGACCTTCTCGAGACAAGCTCCGGCGGTGGAGGCTCACAGGTCATAACCGCCTTTTCTACGGAACAGATCCATTCCTGCATAGGTCAGACAATTTATCTCGGCGTACATCAGAACACTTCGGAAGCACCCTATACACATCTTTGGACAGGCGATACAGCACCTCTATCAGCCACCAATATCGCCGATCCGACATTCACGGCAACAACCGCAGGGGTGTATTCACTCAACTATTCCGTCACAGACGGGCTGGGGCAGAGCTCTTCATACAGCCTGAGGATTACAGTACACCCAGACCCGACACCGTCCATCACATCAGACCCCTCGACAGGTGGGTGTGAGGGCGAGCCGGTTGTCCTCACAGGGGATGGCTGCTATCAGAGATATTGCTGGTCTCCCGGGCCCTGCACAAAACTCTATGAGGTTTCAAAGGGTGGCACATATACCCTTGAGGTTGTTGACGAATGGGGCTGCAGGGGCAGTGTCTCCGAGGTTCTGACCTTCATTGATCCCCCTGCTGCAAATGCAGGCAGCAACAGAAGCGTGTGCTCCGGCGGCACAGATCCCACAGTCGGCGGCAGCCCGGTCGCCTCCGGTGGAACACCGCCATACACCTATACATGGTCCGGCTCGGGTGCGAGCTTCCTTTCCAGCATATACAGCTCCAACCCGACATTTGACGTGTCAGGTGCATCACCCGGCGTGTACAGCCTTTCCGTCTCTGTGACAGACGACAATGGATGTACAGACGATGACGGTCCGATCACTGTGACGGTTTTCCCTCTGCCGACGGCAACAGCCAACGCTACATCCCCTGTATGTCCCGGCGACCCCATAGAGCTGACAGGTCTTGCAGGCGGCGGAGCATCGCCCTATAATTTTGCATGGAGTGGACCATCAGGCTTCACATCCATAGAGCAGAGTCCGACTATCTCTTCCGCAGTGGAGGCAAATCAGGGAACATATTCGCTGACAGTTACAGACGACAATGGCTGTGTTTCTCCATCATCCACAGTGACGGTAATTGTCGACGATCCTGCAACAATCTCTTCAAACCCTACTGATGTCACCACCTGCGAAGGGACAGACGCTGTATACACTGTTGTTGCAGCCGGTACATCGCCATTCTCATATCAGTGGGAGAGGAGCACAGACGGCGGCTCTTCATGGACAGATGTTGGCACGGATTCGGATACATATACAGCGACATCAGTATCAGCTGGAATGACCGGCTGGCAGTATAGATGCGAGGTGACAAGCGTGTGTACACCCCCTGCTACATCCACATCGGCAAGTCTCACCGTGAACCTTGCTCCAACAGTAACAGTCGATCCCACAGATCAGGGGACCTCGCCGGGAACACCTGTAGATTTCACAGTGACAGCAACGGGAACAGCCCCACTTTCCTATCAATGGCAGAGAAGCACAGACGATGGCTCAAGCTGGAGCAATGTCGGCACAGATTCCGATACATACACCGTTTCATCGCCTACTGAGTCCATGACAGATGACAGGTACAGGTGCATTGTCTCCGGTGCATGTCCTCCGCCGGATACATCCGGATATGGTGTTCTCACAGTTATTGCCTCCGGCTCTATTACATTCACCTATACAGGCGGTGTCCAGACCTGGACAGTACCCGGCGGCGTGACCATGATTACAGGCGAATGCTGGGGAGCAGAGGGCGGAGTAACAAGCGGTGTTTCCGGCACAGGAGGCGATGGTGGATATGCAAAGGCGGATATTCCCGTCACTCCGGGAGAAACCCTCAATATCTATGTCGGTCAAATGGGACCCTCACTTGTTTCTTCCTCAACAGGAGGCTGGAATGGCGGCGGTGGAACTCAGGCCTCATCAGACCCCACAGGCTGTGGTGGCGGTGCCAGCGATATCAGACGCGGCACATCTTTATCTGCCAGACTTCTCGTAGGTGGTGGCGGAGGGGGTGCTGGATATCAACCCGATTCATATCCCACAAATGTCGGCGGTGTGGGCGGTGGCCTGACAGGTGGAGATGGCGGTACAGCCTCATGGTGTACACCAAGCTGCAATGGCAAGGGTGGCACACAGTTCGCAGGCGGAGCAGGTGGAGATCGCGGTTCCACTGCCGAGTCAGGTTCATTCGGTCAGGGCGGCAGAGGCCTAGGCAGCTCCAATGGCGGCGGCGGTGGCGGCGGTGGCTGGTACGGCGGCGGCGGTGGACAGGCCACTGCAGGCGGCGGAGGTTCCAGCTATGTAGATGCGCCGGGAAATATAAATACTCTGACAACTTCAGGGGTTCGCACAGGAAACGGACAGGTGACGATCACCTGGTGATTATAATTAGGAATTTCCATTCTGGAGGAAAATGAGAAGGACAGCTTTAGTCTTCCTGATTGCCCTAATTGCTCTGGGCAATCTGGTGCAGGAAACCCCGGTTCTCGATGGATCGGGAAAGAGGATGACAGGCATTTTTAAGGTTACTATCACAGCTTACAGCAACCCTGAGGGGGGTGATCTTATCTGGGCCGGAACTACAGACGGCAGCCTCCCATCTCTGCGGGTTCAGGATGGATACATCCATAATATCAACGAGATTATCCCCAATTACCTACGTTCTGAGACCTTGTGGCTCGAGTTCAACAAGGATGGAGCAGCCCTCCTTGGTGAGAGAATCCGCTATAGTGGTGTTACTTCCCTTAGAAGGGAAACCCCTGGTGGTGGCGGGATTCTCGAGACGATGGACGACGAGCTTCAGATAGGCCGTGAGGGCGAGGACGATGAGCTATATGTCGCCAGCGCAAGGACAGGCTTCGGCATCGATGCACCTGTAGAAAGGGTCGAAATTGACGGCGTTCTGGGTATCAGAGAGGGTACAGCCCCTACAGCCACAACAGCTTTCGGCAAGGTCTATGTCGAGGAAACAGACGGTCATCTCTATTATATGGACGAATCAGGCACTGCAACGGACCTTCTGGAGACATCATCCGGGGCCGGAGGCGGCACTTTCCTTGCAGCCTTCGAAATGGACGAGATACACCTCTGTGTTGATCAGTCATATGGACTTGGGGTTCATCTCGGTGCAAGCGCACCTCCATATACACATCTCTGGACAGGTGATACGGGTCCACTGTCCGCTACAGATATTCCCAATCCAAGATTTTCTTCATCAACAGCAGGTCTATTCGATCTGATCTACACCATCACAGATGGCGATGGCGAGAGTTCACAGTATCTGTTCTCGGTTACAGTCCACGCCAATCCCACACCATCAATAACTGCAACACCCTCTACCGGAGGCTGTGAAGGTGAACCCGTACTTCTTTCCGGGGATGGTTGTTATGAGAAATATTGCTGGAATCCGGGAGGACCCTGTGCTAAGGTCTTCAATGTAACAGAGAGCGGCACTTTTGAGGTAACTGTTATGGATCAGTGGGGCTGTATCGGAACTGCGGACTATACAGTCACCTTCCTCGACCCACCATCTGCCAATGCAGGTGTTAATGCAGCAGCCTGTGCAGGCGGGACAAATCCCACCCTCGGCGGTACACCCACAGCCAGCGGTGGTCTTGCTCCATACTCATATAACTGGACAGGCTCAGGTCTGCCCTATCTATCCAGCGGTCTTTCGGCAAATCCAACCTTCGATGTATCAGCGGCTGCACCTGGTGTCTACTCCCTAAATGTAGAGGTAACGGACGCAAATGGCTGTTCCGACACCGACGGTCCTGTGCTCGTTACTGTCAGGGAATTGCCGACAGTCAGCGCAACGGCAACAACACCTGTATGCCCGGGTGAGAACATAGACCTCTCAGGGGGAGCAACGGGCGGAACTGCCCCATATTCATACAGCTGGACTGGGCCGGACGGCTTCACTTCATTCATACAGAGCCCGACAATCACATCTGCAACTGTGGACAATGAAGGAACATATACCCTTACAGTAACCGATGTTTTCGGTTGCGCCTCCTCCTCCGATGCGACGGTAACACTCGATTCCCCCCCATCAATAGTTACACCGCCTTCGGACGAGACCCTCTGTCAGGGGCTTGATGCTTCATTTAGTGTTGTACCTGGGGGAACGCCTCCATTCACATATCAGTGGCAGCGCAATACAGGCGGCGGATTCGCAGATATTTCAGGTGCAACATCCCCAAACCTGACAGTAACTGCTGTTACCCCTGGTATGGACGGCTATCAGTACAGGTGTGTTGTTACAGGGCATTGCTCGCCTTCTGTGACATCGACCTCTGCCACAGTCAATGTGCTGCTTGCCCCTTCAATTTTATCCGGCCCAACAGATCAATCAGTGGATCTCGGCGATCCGGCCACTTTCAGTGTATCCGCCTCAGGGGAAGGGACACTGTCCTATCAGTGGCAACAGTCCACCGATGCTGGTTCAAGCTGGAGCAATGTCGGCACAAGCTCATCCTCATATACCACAGCATCCACAACCGAGCCCATGGACGGATACCAATACAGATGCATAGTATCCGGCGACTGCGCACCGAATGATACATCTTCCAGCGCAACGCTGACCGTCATGACAGAGCTCTTTACCTTCACCTCCCACACATTCACCACCTGCGGTCAGACAAGCATGTTCGGCCCAAACCTGTCACAGTGCAGAGGCTCATACAGCACCACCTGGGACGAGATTGACGATTATTTCTATGTATCCACCCAGGGCATACAGATGTGGACAGTCCCTGCAGATGGCACATACAGAATTACAGCCAGAGGTGCGAAGGGCGGCGGAGGCAGAGGCGGAAACGGCGCACAGATGCGCGGCGACTTCACACTCTCAAGGGGCGATACTCTCTACATAGTATGCGGACAGCAGGGAGGACGTTCAACTCAAGGCGACTACTGCGCCGGCGGAGGTGGCGGTTCATATGTATATCTCGATGCATTCGGTACTTATCCTCTTATCGTCGCAGCAGGCGGCGGTGGTCAGTGTGAGGGCTATTCCGGTGGTGCAGGACAGAGCGGACTGACTACCTCATCCGGCGGCGGACATGGTTCAGGTCCTGGTGGTACAGGCGGCAACGGAGGTTCCGGCGGTCTTGATATTGGTGACCTTTCAACAGGCGGTGGCGGCGGCGGATGGCTGACGGACGGCAGCCCCGGACTGACTATACGCAATCCAAGAGGCGAGGGCGGAGAATGTCCGCGCAACGGTGCTGTTGGCGGGGAATACACACACCCCAGCTTTGACAATGCAGACGGTGGTTTCGGCGGTGGAGGTTCAGGCTCCGACAATTCAGGTGCTGGCGGCGGTGGCGGCGGCTATAACGGCGGCGGCGGTGGTAATAACTATTCCCCCTGGGGTGCAGGCGGCGGTGGCGGCTCATACAATTCCGGTACAAATCAGAGCAACTCTTCCGGCACTATCACCGGAGAGGGCTCTGTGACAATAGAGCTTCTCTAAAGACAGTAAACTCATGCCAATGAATATCTGAAGGGGGGCTTTCTGCCCCCCTTTTCGTATGACTTTGGGATCTTATATACCACGATATATAAAAAAGGCTTTATGTGCTATTGTTTATGGGGTATATTGAGAAAAAGTCAAACAAATCATGGAGGGATATGAGACATATATCAACGCTTTTTCTGGCTTTTGTTATTGCGATAACCGCATTTTCAACAACGATTACTGACGATGCGGGGATACCTGTAAACGGGCTTCTGCGCGTCACCATACTTGCATACACTCAAACTGGGGATCTCATCTGGACGGGAACAACAGATGGCAGCCTGCCTTCACTGCGTGTCGAAAATGGCGAGATAGTCAATCTCGATGATCTTATACCGTCCTATGCCAAATCCTATGGCGATCTGCGCATAGAGATCAGGCAGGACGGCAGACTGATTGCAGAGGAAAACATAGAATCAACATCACTTCGCAGGGAGACCCCAGAAGAGCCAGGCGAAATATCCGAGACTATGGCTGCACACCTTCAGATTGGTCATCCCGGCGAGCCGGACGATCTCGTTGTACATTCCCCCCGTACTGGCTTTGGCATCACAGAGCCTGTTGAGCGTGTGGACATAGACGGTGCACTCGGTCTCAGGGAAGGGACAGCCCCTACAGCAACGACGGATTTCGGCAAGGTCTATGTCGACGACGGCGACGGGCATCTCTACTTCCTCGATGAATCCGGGGTTGCAACAGACCTTCTCGAGACAAGCTCCACTGTGACAGGCGGCAGTATTCTCGCCTCCTTCGACAGAGGAATGATACACACCTGCACAGGCGAGACAATATGGCTTGGCATAGATATGGCCAACTCCGATGGTCCATATACACATCTTTGGACAGGCGATACCGCTCCCCTTTCGGCAACAGACAGCCCATCACCTTCATTTACTGCCGGAACACCGGGGACATATCACCTCACATACGACATAACAGATTCAGAGGGGAAATCATCCCGTCACATTTTCCATATCATTGTCCACGGCTCGCCGACACCATCGGTGTCCTCCATGCCCGTGACAGGGCGATGCGTAGGCCAGCCCGTTTCTCTGATCGGCGACGGCTGCTATGAGAAATACTGCTGGGACGAGGGCGACTGCTCCAAGGTTCTCGAGGTCACAGAGGGCGGAACATATCATCTGCGAGTAATAGATAAGTGGGGCTGCGAGGGTACAACATCCCATTCGGTCAGCTTCCTTGCTCTGCCCACAGCGGATATAGGGACAAATCACACGTCCTGTTATGGCGAGTCGAGCTTTCCTATAGGCGGTTCGCCTTCTGCCAGTGGTGGAACACCGCCATATTTTTACGAGTGGGAGGGTACGGGAATTCCCTATATCTCCTCAACAAGCGTCGCAAACCCGACATTCAATCCCTCTGCCGCCGCTCCAGGCGCATACAGCTTCACACTCAGGATAACAGATGCAAATGGCTGCGAGAACACAGACGGACCGATCATTGTAACAGTCTTCGACAATCCCACTGCGATCGCAAGCTCGTCAAGCCCTGTCTGTCCTCTGGGTACACTTGAGCTATATGGCTCAGCCAGCGGGGGTGCATCGCCATATACGTATTCCTGGACAGGACCTTCCGGCTACAGCTCATCGGAGCAGAATCCGACTGTTTCATCCCCTCTTGCAGGTACATATACCCTGACTGTGACAGACGGCAATGGCTGTACATCTGCACCTTCCAATGTGACAGTATCCCATCTCGATGCGCCACTTGTAACGGCAGATCCAGTTAATGCAGAGGTTGAGGAGGGTTCGACTGCAACATACACGGTAACAGCAACAGGGGATGGTCTATCATATCAATGGCAGCAGAATACGGGCTCAGGCTGGGCAGATATCACCGGTGCGACATCATCTTCATACACTACACCATCTACTACGGCAGGCATGGACGGCTATCTCTATAGATGCATTGTCTCCGGCACTTGCGAGCCGCCGGATACATCGGCATCTGCATCTTTGACAATAACATCCGATCTATTTGCCTTCATATCCCACACATTTACGAACTGCGGACAGACAGGCAGAACAGGCCCGACACTCTCCACATGCCGTTCCAGCTATTCAACAAGCTGGGACGAGAACCCTGCATTTTTCAATATGTCCTCACAGGGTATTCAGGAGTGGACAGTCCCTGCAACAGGCAGCTACAGAATCGAAGCCCGTGGCGCAGGCGGTGGAAATTCATCCACAGGTAGGACAGGCGGACTCGGCGCAAGGATGCGTGGTGATTTCGTTCTGACTGTCGGTGATGTTCTGCATATCATGGTCGGTCAGTCCGGCTCATATGGCTCCAGCTCTGCCAGCGGAGGCGGTGCATCCTTTGTGGTCAACAGTTCCACAGGGACGGTTCTCCTTGTTGCAGGTGGCGGTGGTGGCGCAATGGACGCCAACGGTACATCCGCAGTCACTACCAATGACGGCACAACAAATGGCGGCACAAATGACGCTGCATACTGCTCCAGTGGTGCAGGATACTCTGGAAATGGAATTGTTCGTGGTACCCTTGGAGGAAGTGCTGCCCTGTCTTTCCTCAATGGAGGAAATGGCGGCCAGGGCTGCAATGGCGGCCCGGACGGCGGCTTCGGCGGCGGCGGTTCAGGAATGGCATCATGCAGCGGAGCTTGTGGCGGCGGCGGTGGCGGTGGCTACAATGGCGGAGACACAGTCAGCAATCACGGTCAAGGAGGCGGTTCTTACAATATCGGCACAAGCCAAAGCAATTCAGGTGGTGTCAATTCCGGTCACGGCAGTGTCGAGATAATTCAGCTCTGATTTTTCTAATGCTTCATCCAGAGGGCAGGGATTACCCCTGCCCTTTTCTGTATATCCTTAATCAGCGTTAAATCGAAAATAAATTTTCAAATATGACCTTCAATTGTTATATTTGTTTTTTAAACATTATAAGGTGGAGGGAAAATGAGATATGTATTGAGCACTTTGTTATTCTGTCTTCCTGTGTTCTCAGAGCTCGCGCAGACAGAGCCGATTACATCAGGTGGTCAGACAGTATCTATGCTAATGCGTGTTTCCATACTCGCATATTCACAGCAGACAGGCGGAGAGCTTATCTGGGCAGGCACCACAGACGGAAGCCTTCCCTCTCTTCGTATCAACAACGGCTATATTCACAATATCAATGAGGTGATTCCTTCATACATACGCAATGAGACACTCTGGCTGGAGATAAACAGAGATGGAGAACCACTATTCAGCGAGAGGATCAGATATCACCGGGAGATGTCGGCACTGAGAAGGGAGACTCCACCCGTAGATGGTGATCTGCTGGAGACCCTCGACGACGAGCTTCAGATAGGCCAGCCCGGTCTCGATGAGGAGCTCTATGTAGCAAGTGCGCGCACTGGCTTCGGCATAGATGCACCTGTGGAAAGGGTTGAGATAGACGGCGTTCTCGGCTTCAAAGAAGGCACTGCCCCAACTGCTACAACGGATTTCGGCAAGGTCTATGTGGACGAGGGCGACGGACATCTCTACTACATGGACGAATCAGGCACAGCCACAGACCTCCTTGAGACAGCCTCCGGCGCGGCAGGCGGCGGCAATTTTCTCGCAGCCTTTGAGGAGAATATGCAGCATACCTGTGTCGGGCAGGATCTATGGCTGAATGTCCATCTCTCAAAGGGGGGAGAGCCATATACACACCTTTGGAGCGGCGACACAGGCCCACTCTCGGCAACAGATGTCCCGGACCCGATTTTCAACAGCTCAACGCCTGGTCTTCACAGGCTTGTCTACACTATAACAGACACAGATGGTAATTCGTCTGAATATATTTTAAGGGTTGAGGTTCACGCCAATCCATCCCCTTCCATAAGCGCAAACCCTTCGACAGGCGGCTGTGAGGGACAGCCGGTCACACTCTCCGGCGATGGATGCTACGACAAGTATTGCTGGAATCCCGGAGGTCCTTGTTCAAAGGTATATCAGGTTGCAGAGAGCGGCACATTCGAGCTGAATGTAGTCGACAGATGGGGCTGTGAGGGAACAGCTACATATTCGGTTACCTTCCTCGATCCACCTGCAGCAAATGCAGGTGTCAACGCCGCCGCCTGTTCCGGTGGAACAGATCCCACCCTCGGTGCCAGCCCCTCTGCATCCGGAGGAACACCACCCTATACATATCAATGGACAGGCTCAGGTGCTGCATATCTTTCCAGCACACTTTCGGCAAATCCGACATTTGACGTAACAGCAGCTGCTCCGGGTACATACAGCGTTAATCTCGAGGTCACAGATGGCAATGGCTGCACAGATACCGACGGTCCTGTTTCGATCACTGTATACGATCTTCCTGTGCTCTCGGCAACGGCATCCACACCCGTCTGCCCCGGGGATGATATAGACCTTTCGGGCAGTGCTACGGGCGGTCTTGCCCCATATACCTATGTATGGACAGGCCCGGCTGGCTTTTCGTCCTTTGATCAGAACCCGACTATCACATCGGCAACAGAGGCAAATCAGGGCACATATACCCTGACAGTCACCGACGGACACGGTTGTGTATCTTCGACCACTGTTCCAGTCATTGTTGACGACCCCCCCACAATCGACACAGATCCTGCGGATGTTGCCATCTGCGAGGGTCTTGACGGTGTTTTTACAGTTGCTGTGACAGGGACAGGACCATTTACCTACAGTTGGCAGAGAAGCACGGACTCAGGCTCAAGCTGGTACTCCATCGGCACAGATTCCGATACATATACACAGTCAGCTGTCACATATTCCATGAACGGCTACAGATACAGATGCATTATAACGGGAGTATGCTCGCCATCTGTCACATCGGCATATGCAACACTCACTGTATATCAGCCTCCCTCGGTAACAGGACCGACAAATCAGACCGCAGGGGAGGGCGAGACAGCTACATTCACTGTCAGCGCCTCCGGCGAAGGACCATTTACATATTCATGGCAAAGGAGCACAGACGGAGGTTCAGGCTGGTCATCAATTGGCACGGACTCGCCTTCATACACAACACCTTCGATAACCCTCGCCATGGACGGCGATCAGTTCAGGTGTATAGTCACTGGTGCTTGCAGCCCCAATGATACAAGCTCCGTTGCCACACTCACAGTCGAGACAGACCTTTATGCCTTCACCTCACATACATTCACAAACTGCGGTCAGACAGGCAGAACAGGCCCGACACTCTCCACGTGTCGCTCCAGCTATTCCACAAGCTGGGACGAAAACCCCGCCTTCTTCAACATGACAACACAGGGCGTTCAGGAGTGGACAGTACCTGCGGATGGCACATACAGGATCGAAGCATACGGAGCGCAGGGAGGACACAGCATCTACAATGGCGGACTTGCTGCAAGGATGCGCGGTGACTTCACCCTCTCCGCCGGTGATGTTCTCTACATCGTTGTCGGGCAGAAGGGCGGCAATGAGTCCAGCAATACCAACCGTTCAGGTGGTGGCGGAGGGGGGAGTTTTGTATATTCCAGTCCCTCAACACTCTTGCTTGCAGCCGGCGGCGGTGCAGGCAAGACCGGCTATTCCGGTGGATCATATAACTTCTCCTCGGCAAATGCCAATAGCTCCACAGGCGGTAATGCAGGCTCTGGCTGGTCTGACGGATCAGGCGGTGCAGGCGGCTCCGGAGGGAGTGGCGGAAGCGGAACAAGCTATGGCGGCGGTGGAGCAGGCTGGACATCCGATGGCGGAGATGCGTCCAGCTATGGCGACGATCAGGGCGGAACATCCCGTGCAGGAGGCTGGATAGGTGGAGCCAATGGTGGTGCAGGTGGCTACGGCGGCTTCGGTGGCGGTGGCGGCGGCGGAGAGGCCTATGGCGGCGGCGGAGGTGGCGGCGGCTATTCCGGCGGTGGCGGAGGTACAGACCCAGGCTCCGGCGGCGGTGCAGGCTCATACAATTCCGGCACAAATCAGAGCAATTCCGCTGCAACCCATGCAGGCTATGGAAGCGTGAGTATAACTAAACTTTGATACGTTGTGTATCTGCGATACGTTGTGTATCTGCGATACGTTGTGTATCTGCGATACGTTGCGTATCGTTGAAGCATTGTGTATCATTGAAGTGAGATAAATAAACGACTTAAATGTATTTCAGGAGGAAAATGAGAAATCTTATTCTCTATCTATCTTTGATTGCCCTTGTTTTCGGAGGCTTTGAGCAAACATTGGCATTAAGAAGTGCTGACGGCGAAAAGCTGGTCGGCGAAAGGGTTATGTCCGTACGCATCTATTCAGAGAGAACCGGCAGCGAAATTGTCTGGTCTTCGGAAGGTGTACGACTGAGATTTGACAATGGCTTTTTGGCAAATCTTGACGATATACTCCCGGAAAGCATAAAGGACGGCGGAGAGTATTGGGTCGAGATCCTCGATTCCGGCAGGGGCCTGAGCGATGGCAGGCTAAGATATACATCCACTCCCCTCAGAAGGGAAGCACCCTCAGAACCCGGCGAGGATACCGAGACGATGGCAACACATCTTCAGATAGGGCGTGTGGGGGAGACGGATGATCTTGTTGTACACTCACCTCGCACAGGCTTTGGCATAGATACACCCAATGAGAGAATAGATGTCGATGGAGCTATCGGCTTGAAGGAAGGCGCAGCTCCCCCTGCAACAACAGATTTTGGCAAGGTCTATGTCAACGACTCTGACGGGCATCTCTACTATATCGACGATCTTGGCAATGTCACAGACCTGACAGTTGATGCCAATGCCGTCCAGTCTGTCTCATCCAGCGCGAATCCCACAGGCAGGACAGAGCACATGCGCTTCATACCCGGCTCTTCAACAGAGATAACCGAGTCTGCAACCGATGATACGATTTATATCTCATACAATGTCAACGTCACAAGTGACCCTGTCACACCCTGTTCCGATGAGCCCGATGCTCCTGCAGGGATTGAAGGGCCTACAACAGTATGCGAGATGGCAGAGGGTGTTGCCTATGCTGTTCCGCCTGTGTCAGGGGCGACATATTATTACTGGACTCTACCTGTGGAGTCATATCTCGCTTCAGGAGCGGGCAGCAACTCTGTTGTTGTCAATTTTGGATCCACAGACGGCGATATTGTTGTCAACTCATATAATGACTGTGGAATCTCACTTACAGGTGCGACAACTACAATAACAATGAATCACCCTCCTTTGATGCCGGGAACGATTACAGGGACATCTTCCGTATGTGAAGGTGCGACACAGGCATACAGCATTACCCCGGTATCAGGGGCAAGCACATATACATGGTCACTGCCATCCGGTGCATTTATCGCCTCGGGCTATGGTACAAACTCGGTTACAATTACATTTGCATCCAGCTCAGGTACGGTCTGCGTGACTGCTGATAATTCCTGCGGCAGCTCCGAGCCACAGTGCCTTCCCGTCACAGTATTCGGCTCACTTTCCGGCGTTGTTCCCGGTGCAATAACAGGAGCATCCTCAGTCTGCTCCGGCGCGACCGATGTATCTTACTCTATATCCGAGATGTCCGATGCAACTTCATACAGCTGGACAGTACCCGGCGATGCATCTATAGTATCAGGTTCGGGTACAAATTCCATACTTGTCGATTTTGGTACATCTTCGGGCAATGTCTCTGTGACGGCATCCAATTCCTGTGGCAGCTCAGATTCGAGATCATTATCGGTTTCGGTGTCTCCTAATTCAGTAGGTGGATCAATATCCGGCGCAAGCTCAATCTGTCTCGGCACAGACACGGGGACAATGACACTTTCAGGCAATGTCGGCAGCGTCACCAAGTGGCAGAAAAGCCACGATGGCGGCGGCTGGATGGACATATCCCGCACAGAGATTACATATTCGGAGACACCATCCCTATCAGGGGCATGGGAATATCGTGCAGAGGTCAGAAGCGGCGCATGTGCTGCTGTATATTCTGCATCCCATACAGTCAATGTTGCGCCGAATACTGTCGGCGGCACGGTTTCCGGCGGTACATCGCCAATATGTATCGGAAGCGGAACAGGCACACTGACACTTTCAGGCCACACAGGGTCAATAGTCCGCTGGCAGCGGCAGCTTGACGGTGGAAGCTGGACAGACATAGGCCATACTTCTTCTACATATTCGGAGACCCCATCCTCGGCAGGTACATGGCAATATCGGGCTGTTGTTCAGTCCAGCCCATGTTTGCAGGAGAACAGCGTACCGGTGGCGATAGAGGTATCAGAGGCAACAGTTGCAGGTGCTATCACAGGCGGCTCATCACCGATATGTCTGGGCAGCTCAACAGGAACACTAACCCTTTCCGGCCATACAGGCGATGTGATCAAGTGGCAAAGATCGACAAATGGCGGCTCCACCTGGACAGATATAACACATACAGCGGCCACATATTCGGAAACCCCTCCCTCGACAGGAACATATGTATACAGGGCAGTTGTTCAGAGCGGCGTATGCTCCGTTCTCAACTCGGCGACAAGCATAAGCATCACAGTCAACGATGTTCCGGCAACACCGACAGCCATCAATGGCCCTGCATCCTCCTGTCAGGGACTGACAGGCGTCAGCTATTGGATCGACCCTGTGGCATTCGCAACAGGATACACATGGACATTGCCCTCCGGATCATCAATAGCAACGGGCTCGGGAACAGACTCCATAACAGTCAATTTCGGCTCAACCAGCGGCAATATCTGCGTTTCAGCAGACAATAGCTGCGGATCTTCCACTCCGGAATGTCTCTCCGTTACTCTCGGCACAACGCCCACAGGCTCTGCATCTTTCAGCAATACCAGCACAGGCAGAACTGGCACAATACAGTCCTGGACCGTGCCCTCCTGCGTCTATTCCATCGATATTGAAGCATGGGGCGCACAGGGCGGAACTGCAAGTGGAACAGGCGGTCGCGGTGCAAGGATGAAGGGGACATTCGATGTTGAGCCCGGACAGGTACTCAAGATAATCGTAGGTCAGCAGGGTCTTGGCAATGGCTCCAATGCCAGCGGTGGCGGTGGCAGCTTTGTCTGGGACAATGGCACATCCACACTGATGATAGCGGCAGCAGGCGGCGGCGGTGGAATCAGCAATAGCACCAATCCCGGCGGAGCAGGCAGTTCCACGGCGACTACAACTAGTGGATACGGCTCAGGCTCTGGTGCAGGCGGCACTGGCGGCAACGGCGGTGCAGGAGGAAACAGGCTTTCAGGTACATATGGCACAGGAGGCGGAGGCTGTGGATGGTTCTCCAATGGCGATAATGGAACTGCAGACCCGGCCGGTGGTGGAGGTGCTAGACCTCTGGCAGGAGGATATGGCGGTGTTGCAGGTTCCGGTGGTGTTGAGGGCGGCTTCGGCGGCGGAGGAGGCAGCTCCCACAACTCAGGTACAGGCGGCGGAGGCGGCGGCTACAACGGCGGCGGCGGCGGTAACTCCTGGAATGGCTCAACATGGGGCTCAGGTGGCGGTGCCGGCTCATACAATAGCGGAACAGCACAGAGCAATTCCTCAGCCGTCAGAACAGGACACGGTCAGGTTACGATAACATATTGATGGGAGTATTGATGAGAAAATGGATAGTACTGCTCCTCGCCATTTGTGGCTTTGCAGCACTCAGTCAGGACAGCCCCATTGTCGATTCCGATGGGATGAGGATAAACGGCTATATCAGGGTAACGATAATCGCATATTCACAGGAGACAGGCGGCAGCATTCTCTGGTCCGGCACAACGGATGGCAGCCTGCCCTCACTCAGGGTAGAGGGCGGAATGATCTCCAATTTACAGGATATACTTCCTTTATATATAAAGAGATCGGGTGATCTATGGATTGATATCCTCCGCGATGGCGAGCCAATGACATCCGATAGGCTCAGTTTTAGAGTGGATACCTCCCTTCGCAGGGATATTCCCCCCGGAGAAATCATGGAGACACTCGACGATGAGCTTCGCATCGGAAACCCCGGTCTGGACGAGGAGCTATATGTCGCCAGCGCAAGGACAGGGTTTGGCATAGATGCGCCCCTTGAGAGGGTAGAGATAGACGGTGTCATAGGCATCAAAGAGGGAACAGCCCCGACAGCTTCAACGGATTTCGGCAAGGTATATGTCGATGGTTCTGACGGGCATCTCTACTATATGGACGAGGGAGGTACGGCAACGGATCTCCTTGAGACAAGCTCGGTCATGGCAGGCGGAATTATCACACATTTCAGCACAGAGCAGATGGACATCTGCATAGGCAAGACCATTTATCTCGGTGTCCATCAGTCTACATCCTCAGGACCATATACACACCTTTGGACAGGCGATACATCCCCACTTTCCGCAACGGATATACCCAATCCATCCTTCACTGCAGGAACACCCGGGACATATAATCTACAATACACTGTAACAGACGGCGAGGGCGGAAGCTCTGTCTTCTATTTCACTGTAACAGCCCACGACATCACAGCCCCGACAATCACGGCAAGCCCATCCTCCGGCGGATGCACAGGCGAGCCGGTTCAGCTTGTCGCCAATGGCTGCTACGATGTATACTGCTGGGAAGAAGGTCCCTGTACAAAGGTCTTCGATGTCACAGAGAGCGGCACATATCACCTGAATGTCAGAGATCAATACGGCTGCGAGGCGACGGCAGAATATACAGTCACCTTCCTCCCACCACCGACTGTAGACCCCGGCACAAATATCAGCGTCTGTCAGGGGTCGACAGATCCGATTGTGGGCGGCAGTCCCTCTGCATCCGGCGGAACACCTCCATATTTCTACGAATGGTCGGGTACGGGTGCGCCCTATCTAAGCTCGACCAATGTCGCCAATCCCACCTTCGATGCAGGTGCATCCGAGGGTGCATATAACCTTTCCCTTGAGGTCATAGACGGTAATGGCTGCCGAAGCGTCAGTTCACCGATAACTGTGACAATATGGGGCAATCCTTCTATAAGTGCCTCGTCAAACTCCCCTGTATGCATGGGCAATACGATTAACCTGACATCCACACCCACAGGCGGATCAACACCATATACATTCACATGGAACGGACCTTCGGGATATTCCTCTTCGGCTCAGAACCCGACTATACCCTCTGCCACTCTCTCCCATGCAGGGACATATACCGTTACTGTGACAGATGTACACGGCTGTTTCTCGTCAATGGCGACAACAGAGGTTGCTGTGCTAAATCTGCCAGAGATATCAGCCAATCCGGCAGACCTAACCAGATGCGAGGGCGAGAGCGCAATCTTTACTATTTCGGCAACTGGCGACGGACTCATCTATCAGTGGCAGGTCGACGACGGCGGTGGTTTCTCCAATATCTCCGGCGAGACAACACCGACACTTACGCTCTCATCGGTTAGTTATGCCATGGACGGCAATGTCTATCGCTGCATGGTCACAGGCAGCTGTTCACCCTCTGCAACATCAACAGGTGCAACCCTGACGGTGAGGGAGCCGGCGGGTATCGTGACAGACCCTGATGATGTGACAATCTGCGAGGACAGCCCAGCTACATTCAGCATAACTGCCTCGGGCTATTCCATTACCTATCAGTGGGAACAGAGCACAGATGGCGGCTCAAGCTGGTCGAATATGTCCGGCGAGACAGGGGGTTCGCTGACAGTCACCCCTTCGGATGACTCATGGGACAGCTACAGATACAGATGTACTGTCACAGATGGCTGCGGCGGCAGTGAGACCTCCGGCCATGCAATCCTTTCTGTGAACGCTATCCCCATTGTAACAGTAGACCCGGTCAACCAGACAGTGGGGGAAGGCGATGCTGCTACATTTTCCATTACAGCTACTGGAACTGGACTGACCTATCAATGGCAACAGAACACAGGCTCGGGCTGGGCAGACATAGCAGGTGCAATGGGCACTTCCTATACTGTGTCCTCGGTCTCCGCCGGAATGGACGGCTATCAGTACAGGTGCATTGCGAGCGGAGACTGTGAGCCGCCGGATACATCATCGGCTGCAACACTTAACGTAAGCACTGAGCTTTTCGCCTTCACCAGCCATACATTCACCAATTGCGGTGCTACAGGCTATCAGGGTCCAACCCTTTCACAGTGCAGATCAACATATACAACATCGTGGGACGAGGACGATGCCTTCTTCAACATGGGGTCACAGGGCATTCAACGCTGGACAGTCCCTGCGGACGGCAGTTATCGGATTACAGCAGCCGGCGCACAGGCAGGCAGAGGCCCTGCTGCAATCGGCGGCAATGGAGCGATCATGATAGGTACATTCGCTCTGTCGCGCAATGATACATTGCTCATCCTTGTAGGTCAGCAGGGCAATGGCAGCACATCCATCTGTGGTTCAGGTGGTGGCGGCAGCTTTGTAGTTGCAGCCCCGGATCATTCGTCTGCAACTGTAGGCGACATTCTCATCATAGCAGGTGGCGGCGGTGGAGGCGGTCAGACAGGTGGCTTCGATGCAACACAGCACGGCTCGACTTCTACAGCCGGCAATCGCTTCCCTGATGTTGCAGCTGGTGGTGCAGGTACAAATGGCGGCGGCGGCGGTGGCGGCGGTCACTCAGACAGCGCAGGCGCAGGTGGCAACGGCACAGACGGATCTGACGGACAATTTTCCACAGGTGGCGGTGGCTTCCTCGGCAATGGCGGAGGGGCAATATACAGCTCTCAGGACGGGGGATTCGCATTCGTCAACGGCGGAAACGGATCCTGGATCAACTCAAGTGTCGTCGGCGGCTTTGGCGGCGGCAGCTCCATTGAGGGGCAGGATAGAGGTGCAGGCGCAGGTGGCGGTTTCTCCGGCGGAGGTGGCGGTCCGGCATCCCCGGACAGAACAGGCGGCGGTGGCGGCTCCATCAATAATGGCACAGCACAGGACAATACAGCAGGGGGCAACACTGGTCACGGTTATGTGATAATTGAGAAGCTATAATACTCTGAAGCATATATTCATGAATCCGAAGGGGGCGTTCTGCCCCCTTTTTGTAATGCTCGATTGGGTTAGCTTTCTCCGGCTGTACAAAAAAGGCTTTATATTACCACTGTCTATGGGTATATTAGACTGATTGTCAATAAAACAGGAGGGATATGGGACGTATATCAACGCTTTTTCTATCAATATTCATCGCAATAACAGCATTTTCCGCAATACTTACAGATGACAGCGGAAGACCTCTCAACGGGCTTCTGCGCGTTTCGATACTTGCATATAGCGAAACAGGTGAGCTTGTCTGGACGGGTACAACAGATGGCAGCCTGCCATCCTTGCGCGTCGAAAATGGCGAGATGGTCAACCTTGATGATCTCATACCCTCCTATGTTAAAAATGGTGATCTTCGAATAGAGATAAGGCAGGACGGGACATTGATCGCAGAAGAGAGAATGGAATCATCACCACTTCTCAGAGAAACCCCTGAAGAACCCGGCGACATAACCGAGACTATGGCGACACATCTGAAAATCGGCGATGTCGGCGAAACGGATGACCTTGTGGTGCATTCCCCACGCACAGGCTTCGGCATAACAGAACCTGTGGAGCGTGTGGACATAGACGGCGCACTGGGCCTCAGGGAAGGGACAGCCCCGACAGCTACAACGGATTTCGGCAAGGTATATGTCGACGACGGCGACGGACATCTCTACTTCCTCGACGAGTCGGGAGTGGCAACAGATCTTCTGGAGACTACATCCGGCGCAGGCAGCGGTTCTGTCAATTCTATATCAACTGAGCAGATACATGTCTGCGAGGGGGAAGCTCTATACATAGCTTCGAATAATAATATCACAAGCTCGCCCGTCACCCATCTGTGGACAGGCGACACATCGCCCCTTTCCGCAACCGATATCCCGGACCCGACATTCAGCTCAGGGACAGCCGGAGTATACAGGCTGATCTACACGGCAACAGACACTGATGGCAACTCGACACAGCACAGATTTGTCGTAACAGTACACGGCAGTCCGACCCCATCGATCACGGCAACGCCGTCCACAGGTGGCTGCGAGGGAGAGCCAGTTCTGCTTTCAGGTGCCGGCTGTTTCGAGAAATACTGCTGGAATCCCGGAGGGCCCTGTGCAAAGGTATTCAATGTCACAGAGAGTGGCACCTACGAGGTAACTGTCAAGGACAAATGGGGTTGCGAGGGCACGGCAAGCTACACAGTGACCTTCCTCGATCCGCCTTCAGCCAATGCGGGCGTCAATGCAGCAGCATGCGCCGGCGGAACAGCCCCTGCAATCGGCGGAACACCAACTGCAAGCGGCGGACTTCCTCCATATTCCTATCGCTGGACAGGCTCGGGCCAGCCATATCTTTCCAGCAGCATGACGGCTAATCCAACCTTTGATGTATCCTCTGCAGCACCAGGCATATATTCCCTTGAGGTGGAGGTCACAGATGCCAATGGCTGCTCCGACTCGGATGGTCCTGTTCTTGTAACAGTCCGCGAACTGCCCACGGTCAGCGCATCTGCAACATCCCCGATATGTCCGGGGGAGAATATTGAGCTTTCAGGCGGCGCAACCGGCGGAACTCCCCCATATGTCTACAGCTGGTCAGGCCCCGACGGTTTCTCGTCCTCCATGCAGAATCCGACTATATCAGGAGCGTCGCCATCCGACGAAGGGACATATACACTCACAGTAAGAGATATCCACGGCTGCGCATCGACTGATGATGCAGATGTAGTTTTGGACAGCCCAGCATCCATCGCAACGCCTCCTTCAAATGTTTCCATCTGTCAGGGGCTGGATGCATCCTTCTCTGTAACGGCGGAGGGAACAGCACCCTTTACATATCAATGGGAGCGCAATACAGGCGGCGGCTTTGTCGACATCGCAGGAGCTACATCTGCCAGCCTCACGGTTTCGGCGGTAACACCGGGCATGGACGGCTATCAATACAGATGTGAGGTTACAGGCCACTGTTCATCCTCTGTGATGTCTGCATCTGCTACGCTGACAGTCCTTTCTGCACCTGTAATATCATCCGGGCCTTCCAATACAAGCGTCCCTGAAGGCGATCCGGCATCCTTCTCCGTCACAGCCACAGGCGAGGGCTCACTGTCATACCAGTGGCAGCAGAGCACGGATGGCGGCTCAAGCTGGAGCAATGTCGGCACAGATTCCGATACCTATACAATAGGCTCGACGACACTCTCTATGGACGGCTATGAGTACAGATGCATTGTCTCCGGCGACTGTAGCCCCGATGACACATCCTCTTCGGCAGAGCTGATTATAGCAGACGGGCTGTATGACTTCACCAGCCACACCTTCACCACCTGCGGAGTCACAGACAGATATGGCCCCACACTCAGCCAGTGCAGATCGAGCTACAGCACATCATGGGACGAAAATCCCTCATATTTCAATATGTCAACACAGGGCATTCAACGCTGGACAGTACCCCAGACAGGGACATACAGAATCACAGCCGCAGGGGGTGAGGGCGGACCGGACCCCGCAGGTCTTGGCGGCGACGGCGCAGTTGTTCAGGCGGAGTTCGACCTTGTAGCAGGAGACATACTCCAGATAGTTGTGGCATCCCGTGGGGAATCACACAACGGAAGCTCAACTGGCGGCGGCGGTGGATCATTTGTCGTCACAGATGACGATACCCCACTGATCATTGCAGGGGGAGGTGCAGGGGGTATAAACGGCATAGTCCCAGGTGACGCAGGAGCATTCACGGAGAACTCAACACAGGGCAGGAACTATGGGATCAACCTCGGAGGACGGGTGTATAATCGTGATGTACTAAGCGATTCCGAGGGAGGTGGTGCAGGCGGATTCTCTGGAAATGGCGAAGGCCGAGACGATTGCTATGGCCGCTCCTTCACAAACGGTGCAATAGGCGGCTGGGGCTGGGACTATGTCTCCGGCGGTGGCGGCGGTTTCGGCGGCTTTGGCGGTGGTGGATCATATCACAATTCCGGCTCAAATGTCGGTGGCGGCGGCGGTGGATACACAGGCGGATCCGGCAACTGGGGCTACGACACCCACGCACCCGGCGGCGGAGGATCATATGTCGCTCCCTCCGGCTCATCACGGGTCAATGTCGGTCACAATACAGGCAATGGCTATGTGACGATAGAACTACTCTAACTGTTCTATTTTCTATATTGAATATTTGAAGGGGAGGCGCGCGCCTTCCCTTTTTAACAAAAAAGGCTTTATATCGGCACTTTTCATGGGTATATTAGAGTAATTGTCAATCAAACAGGAGGGATATGGGACGTATATCAACGCTTTTTCTGGCGATACTGCTCGCAATAACAGCATTTTCAGCAAACATAACAGACGATACAGGCCGACCTGTCAACGGCCTTCTGCGAGTCTCGATTTTGATCTACAATGACGCTGATGACATTATATGGACAGGAACAACAGACGGCAGCCTGCCATCCTTGCGTGTTGAAAATGGCGAGATGGTCAATCTCGATGATCTTATACCCTCCTATGTCAAAAGGGGCGATCTCCGCATAGAGATCAGGCAGAACGGGAGATTGATTGCAGAACAGAGAATGGAGTCATCCCCCCTGCACAGAGCAAGCCCTGAAGAACCCGGCGATATATCCGAGACTATGGCGACACATCTGAAAATCGGAGATGTCGGCGAGACGGATGACCTTGTCGTACATTCACCAAGAACAGGCTTCGGAATAACAGAGCCTGTGGAGCGTGTTGACATAGACGGCGCACTCGGTCTGAGGGAAGGCGCCGCACCGACCGCTACAACCGATTTCGGCAAAGTATATGTCGACGACGGCGACGGGCATCTCTATTTCCTCGACGAGTCGGGTGTAGCAACTGATCTTCTCGAAACATCGGAGGTCGGGGGCTCAGGCATTATAACAGCCTTTTCGACAGATCAGATACATACCTGCATAGGCAATACACTCAATCTCGGCGTGCATCAGAGCACATCCACAGGGCCTTATACACATCTTTGGACAGGCGATACTGCCCCCCTTTCCGCCACAGATATACCCAATCCGAGCTTCACTGCTTCATCTTCAGGTTCATATGTCCTTTCATATTCAGTCACCGACGGCTCCGGCAATAGCTCCACATACTATCTGACAGTTGTGGTTCACGGCAATCCATCACCTTCAATCACGGCAACACCTTCCACAGGCGGTTGTGCAGGAGAGCCGGTTGTCCTTTCCGGTGATGGCTGCTATGAGAAATACTGCTGGAATCCCGGAGGGCCCTGCTCCAAATCATTCATGGCCACAGAGTCCGGCACATATGAGCTTACTGTCATAGATCGCTGGGGCTGCGAGGGCACAGCCAGCCGCTCTGTCACCTTCCTCGACCCACCAATAGCCAATTCCGGCTCGAACCATTCTGTGTGCTATGGTGGCAGCGACCCTCTCATAGGCGGTTCGCCATCTGCAACATCGGGAGTTCCCCCTTATTCCTATGAGTGGTCGGGGACAGGGCTGCCATATCTCTCCAGCGCAACTGCAGGCAATCCCTCCTTCGATGCATCCAGTGCAGCACCGGGTGTATATAATCTCACACTCACTGTCACAGACGCCAATGGCTGCTCAGACGAGGATGGCCCGGTACTCGTGACAATCTATGATCTGCCTGTGGCCAGTGCAATTGCCTCCAGCCCTGTATGTCCGGGCAATACCATCACCCTTTCCGGCGGCGCAACAGGGGGAACAGCCCCCTATTCATACAGCTGGACAGGGCCGGACGGTTTCTCATCCTTTGCTCAGAACCCGGAGATAACAGGTGCAACAGAGGCCAATCAGGGGACATATTCCCTCACAGTAACCGATGCCCACGGCTGTATTTCCCTTGCAGCAACAGCCGGTGTTATGGTAGATGACCCAGTTATGATCTCAGCAAACCCCACAGACGAGACGGTCTGTGAGGGTTTATCTGCATCATTCACTGTGTCTGCCACCGGCACGGGTCCATTTACGTATCAATGGCAAAGAAGCACAGACGGTGGAAGCTCGTGGAGCAATACAGGCACAGATTCCGATACCTATGAGATAGTCTCGGTAGCATTATCGATGGACGGCAATCGCTATAGATGCCAGGTATCTTCGGACTGTCCGCCATCACAGACTTCTACAGAGGCGGTACTCGCTGTTATGCCTGCACCATCAATATCCATACATCCTGCAGATATTTCGGTTCTTGAGTCCAATCCTGCAACCTTCTCAGTTTCAGCATCCGGCGATGCCCTCACATATCAGTGGCAGAGGAACACAGGCTCCGGTTGGAGCAATCTAACAGGTGCTACTTCAAGTTCATATACAATTTCATCTGTAACAGCCGGCATGGACGGTTATCAGTACAGATGCATTGTATCCGGCGCATGCCCACCGCCGGACACAAGCGATGCAGCCCTTCTGACCATTGATGAGGGCCTCTACACCTTCTCCAGCCATACCTTCACCAACTGCGGAGCAACCGGCAGAACAGGCCCGACCCTGAGTGCCTGTCGATCAGCATACTCAACTACATGGGATGAGAACCCCGCCTACTTCAACATGACCAGCCAGGGCATACAGATATGGACAGTACCTGTAACAGGCAGCTATCGTATTACAGCCATAGGCGGAGGCAATACCAATGATGGTGGCGGAATGGGTGCAAGCATGGCAGGAACATTTGAACTGACAAGCGGCGAAAAGCTACAGATAGTTGTCGGGCAGGAATCACCATCATCTCAGTCACTTTCAGGCTCGGGTGGCAGCTTTGTTGCCCTCGGGGAGAGCCACACAACAGCAACCCCCCTTATAGTTGCAGGCGGTGGAGCAACAGGGTTCTGGGGTGTAACACCCGCAAATTCCAATCGCGGTCAGACGGGCAATGAGCCTGCACTTATCCCTTCAGGGACTACACGCCCCACAGTTGGCTATGGAGGAACACTTGTCGGAACAACAGGCGCAGCAGGCGGAGGTTTCTATGGCAATGGCGCAGGGGGCTCTGCAGGAGGAAGTGCCTTTATAAATGGGGCTGTGGGCGGAACAGGCGCATTTGACGGCGGCTTCGGCGGTGGTGGATGCCGTGTTGGCAGCTTCGGCGGCGGCGGTGGCGGCGGCTACACAGGCGGAAATGCCAACAGCACCCAGGACGGTAGCTCAGCGAGATATGGCGGCGGCGGTTCATACAACTCCGGCACATCCCAGACAAATTCCGACGGCGTGAACAACGGCCACGGCTCAGTTACAATAGAACTGCTCTGATCTACTATTGTCCATTACTTCTTTGGGGGGCACTTGCCCCCCTTTCTATAAAAAAGGCTATATATAATACAGTGTGGGGGCTATATTTAATTGAATGAAATAACCTTTTTGGAGGGGATATGAGACATATATCTGTACTTTTTATGATGTTTTTGATCGCAATGACAGCCTTTTCAGCAATAATTGAAGACGAGACAGGTCGACCTGTCAACGGGCTTCTGCGCGTTTCCATACTTGCATACAGCGAAGCAGGGGAGCTCATATGGACAGGCACAACAGACGGCAGCCTGCCATCCTTGCGTGTAGAGAACGGGAAGATGGTCAACCTTGATGATCTTATACCCTCCTATGTCAAAACAGGCGATCTTCGCATAGAGATCAGGCAGGACGGGAGATTGATAGCAGAACAGAGAATGGAATCATCACCCCTGCGCAGGTCAACACCCGAAGACCCCGATGAGACTAGCGAGACCATGGCGACACATCTGAAAATCGGCGATGTCGGCGAGACGGATGACCTTGTCGTACATTCACCCCGTACGGGTTTCGGCATAATAGAGCCTGTGGAGCGTGTGGACATAGACGGCGCACTGGGTCTCAGGGAAGGCGCAGCCCCCACAGCCACAACGGATTTCGGCAAGGTATATGTCGACGACGGCGACGGGCATCTCTATTTCCTCGACGAGTCGGGTGTAGCCACAGATCTTCTCGAGACAAGCTCAGCTTCAGGGGGAGTTTCTTTCCTTGCCGCCTTCCAGACAGAGGAGATTCACGTGTGTGTGGATCAGACACTGAGAATGGGCGTGCATCTGAGTGCAGGCTTTGAGCCGTATACACATCTTTGGACAGGCGATACAGGCCCCCTTTCCGCCACAGATATACCCAATCCCACATTTACGGCAGCAACACCCGGTATATATGAGCTATCCTATACAATCACCGACTCAGATGGCGCAAGCTCGAGATATCTTTTCGCGGTTTCGGCCCACGAGGCAGCAACACCGACCATATCCGCTAGCCCGTCTTCGGGAGGCTGCACAGGCGAACCTGTCAGGCTGGTGGCAACGGGCTGTTACGACAAATATTGCTGGGAAGAAGGCCCATGTACAAAGGTCTTCGATGTGACTGAGAGCGGAACATATCACCTGAGTGTCAGGGATGAATGGGGCTGCGAGGCGAGCGCAGAATATACCGTCACCTTTCTCCCTCCCCCGACTGTAGATCCTGGCACAAATGTCAGCGTATGCCACGGAACAACGGATCCCACACTCGGTGGCAGCCCATCTGCTTCCGGCGGCACTCCGCCATATTTCTACGAGTGGACAGGCACAGGCACGCCCTATCTTAGCTCCACCAATGTCGCAAATCCAACCTTTAACGCAACATCTGCATCGATTGGGGTGTATAATCTGACCCTTCAGGTCATTGACGGCAGTGGCTGCTCGAGCACAAGTTCGCCTATCACTGTGACCATCTGGGAGAACCCCGATGTATCCGCATCTTCTGATTCCCCTGTCTGCCTCGGCGATCCGATCAACCTGATATCGACACCAACCGACGGTACATCCCCCTATTCCTTCAGCTGGTCAGGTCCATCCGGCTTTTCATCAGCGGAGCAGAACCCTGTTATATCGGTGGCAAGCCTCGGCAATGCTGGGACATATACCGTGACTGTAACAGATGCCCACGGCTGTGTTTCGACATCTGCCAGCACATCTGTAACAGTTCTGAATCCTCCTGCCATAGCGACAAATCCCGGCAACCTTGTCCGCTGCACAGGCGAAAGTGCCGTTTTCAGTATGTCCGCAACAGGCGATGGCCTCACATATCAGTGGCAGGTCGACGATGGCGGCGGATACTCAAATATATCTGGCGAGACAACACCGACACTCACACTTTCATCTGTGAATTACTCCCTGGACGGCAATATCTACCGCTGTGTAGTATCGGGAAGCTGTCCCCCTTCAGTCAACACAACGGCAGCAACACTCAGTGTCCGCGAACCTGCAAGCATCATCGGCGATCCCTCGGATATAACTGTCTGCGAGGACAGTCCTGCCACATTCGACGTAACTGCATCGGGATATTCACTTACATATCAGTGGGAACGCAGCACAGACGGCGGTTCAAGCTGGTCGAATATTTCCGGGGAGACGGGGGCAACCCTTACTGTCACACCACCCGACGATACCTGGGACGGCTATAGATACAGATGCACAGTAACAGACGGCTGTGCACACAGCGAGACCTCAGGTTATGCTGAGTTGACAGTCAATGCCAAACCGCAGGTAATAACAGAGCCTGTTGATCAGACAGTCGACGAAGGCGAAACAGCTACATTCACCATAGCAGCAACAGGTACTGCACTCACCTATCAATGGCAGGAGAACACGGGTTCAGGATGGGCCAATATATCAGGCGCAACAACATCTGCCCATACAATTACATCGCCCACAGAGTCGATGGACGGCTATCAGTACAGATGCATCGCAACCGGCACATGTCCCCCATCTGATACATCGGCGAGTGCCACTTTGAATATCGTGACCAGCCTTTTTTCCTTTACATCCCACACATTCACCAACTGCGGCAGAACAGGCATAAACGGACCGAGTCTAAGCCAGTGCAGGAGTGCATATTCGACTTCATGGGACGAGGATCCAGCCTATTTCAATATGACAATGACAGGCATTCAACGATGGACTGTCCCTGCAGACGGAACTTACAGGATAACATGCGCAGGTGCGATGGGCGGCAGAGGTACATACGGCGAAGGCGGAACAGGTGCGGAGATACGCGCAGATTTTACCCTTACAAGGGGCGAGATACTCAATATTCTCGTAGGTCAGGAGGGCACAGACGGCTATTACAGCGACTACCTCGGCGGAGGCGGTGGCGGCAGCTTTGTCTGGCGCGATTCCCCTGAAGTGCTTCTCATAGCTGCCGGCGGTGGCGGCGGTGGTGGTGATATTCGCGGCGAAGGTGGAGATGCAACATATACTGAACGCGGCAGCATGCCCCCCGGTGTATCCGACTGTATAACACTTGCCCCTGCAGGCTCGGGATGGACTGGCAGCTATTTTTCATGCAGCGGAAACTACTCCGGCGGTGGCGCAGGTTGGAATTCCAATGGCGGCAGGAATATGTATTCCTGCTCCAATGGAAACGGTACAAATGCCATTGCACCCCGCTCAGGCGGAACAGGCGGTCAGGGCAATGACGATTCTGAGGGCGAAACAGGCCCCGGTGGATTCGGTGGCGGTGGCGGCGGTGCTACTGAATGCGGCTCAACCGGTGGTGGCGGCGGCGGTGGCTACACAGGCGGACCGGGTTCAGGCTGCGCAGATGGCGGCGGATGTGGCGAAGGCGGCGGCGGTGGCGGCTCATATGATTCCGGCACAAATCGCGTCAATCTCGGCACGAATTCCGGCCACGGCTACATCTCGATAGAGCTGCTTCCATAAAGATGATTTTTTGTGGATAAATGGACTTTTGAATATTGATTGGGTTACAAACCCATGGAAATGAGGAGGGATATGAGAAGGATAACACTCATTTTGTTGTTGAGCCTTGCAGGTTTTGTTCTTGCAGGCTTTGAGCAGACAGAACGACTCACTCTGCCTGACGGAAGGCAAAGCGGGATTTTGCGAGCAACTGTCATGGTCTATTCCGGACCGACAGCAGGGGATTTGATATGGGCGGGTACAACAGACGGTACACTTCCCTCCCTGCGTATAGAGAACGGCTATATCCACAATATAGACGCCATCATTCCCGGCTATCTGAAGACAGGCGATGTACTCTGGGTCGAGATTAGTCATGAGGGGCGAACCCTGACCGAAAGCAGGATAAGATATTCAACGCCCGTAGCCCATCGCAGGGCAGTCGATCCCGATGGCGAGATCATGGAAACCCTCGACGATGAGCTGAGAATAGGCAATCCCGGCCTCGATGAGGAGCTCTATGTCGCCAGTGCGCGCACTGGCTTTGGCATAGATGCACCTGTTGAAAGGGTGGAGATAGACGGCGTTCTCGGCATCAAAGAGGGGACAGCTCCCACAGCAACAACTGATTTTGGCAAGGTATATGTAGAGGCTACCGACGGACATCTCTACTACATGGACGAAACTGGCACAGCAACAGACCTGCTTGAGACAAGCTCCGGCGCGGCAGGTGGTGGCAATTTCCTTGCAGCCTTTGAGGAGAATATGCAGCATACCTGTGTCGATCAGGATCTCTGGCTGAATGTCCATCTCTCAAAGGGCGGTGAGCCATATACTCACCTGTGGAGCGGCGACACAGGTCCACTGTCTGCAACAGATGTCCCTGACCCGATTTTCAACAGTTCAACCCCCGGTCTGTACAGGCTGGTCTACACGATAACCGATACGGATGGCAACTCCTCGGAATACATACTCAGGGTTCAGGTTCACGATCCTGCGGCACCTGCGATCACTGCAACACCCTCTTCAGGCGGCTGTACAGGTCAGCCCGTCCGTCTTGTTGCTGCAGGATGTTTCGACAAATACTGCTGGGAAGAAGGCCCATGCACAAAGGTCTTCGACGTGTCAGAGAGCGGCACATATCATCTGAATGTAAAGGACGAATACGGCTGCGAGGCAAGCGCAGAATACACGGTTACATTCCTGCCCCCTCCGACTGTCGATCCAGGCACAAATGTCAGCGTGTGCAGGGGGACTTCAGACCCATCCCTAGGCGGCAGTCCCTCGGCATCCGGCGGTACTCCACCATATTTCTACGAGTGGACAGGCACAGGCATTCCCTATCTTAGCTCAACCAATGTCGCCAATCCAACCTTTGATGCGTCGGCATCGGTTGGCGTTTACAATCTCACCCTCGAGGTAATTGACGGCAGCGGCTGTTCCAGCACAAGCTCGCCAATTACTGTCACTATCTGGGAGAACCCGACTGTGAGCGCATCCTCAAATTCGCCAGTATGTGTGGGCGATGACATCACATTGACATCCTCACCAACTGGCGGCGCATCCCCCTACACCTACAGCTGGACAGGGCCGGCGGGTTTCACATCAACTGTGCAGAGCCCGACAATAACAGGGGCAACCCTCTCCAATGGCGGCACATATACTGTGACTGTAACAGATGATAACGGGTGTGTATCAACACCTGCAACAACTAATGTGACTATGCTCACCCTTCCGGCCATATCCACTGACCCGGCGGACCTGACACGCTGCGAGGGTGAATCTGCTACATTCAGCGTCTCAGCAACAGGCGACGGGCTGACATATCAGTGGCAGCTCGACACAGGTGGTGGATACGCAAATATGTCTGGCGAAACAGGGGCAAGCCTCACCATATCCTCAGTGAACTACGCCATGAACGGCAATCTTTATCGCTGCATCGTCTCGGGAAGCTGTCCACCCTCGGCGACCTCAGCAGGGGCTGTTCTGACAGTTCGCGAACCTGCTAGCATCAGCGGTGATCCATCTGATATTACCATATGCGAGGACAGCCCTGCTACATTCACTGTCACAGCTTCGGGCTATTCCATCACATATCAATGGGAGCGCAGCACAGACGGTGGCTCAAGCTGGGCGGATATGTCCGGCGAAACAGGCAGCTCTCTGACTGTAACACCCCCCGACAATACATGGGATGGCTACAGATACAGATGTGAGGTTACAGACGGCTGCGGCGACAGCCAGGTATCTTCCCATGCTGTTCTGACTGTGAATGCAAAGCCCGTTGTAACAGTTAACCCCACAGATCAGTCAGTGGACGAGGGAGACCCGGCAACATTCAATATTACCGCCACCGGAACCGCGCTTTCCTATCAGTGGCAGCAGAACACAGGCTCAGGCTGGGCAGATATTTCGGGTGCAACATCCGCTTCCTACACAACACCTTTCACAACAGCAGGCATGGATGGCTATCAGTACAGGTGTATTGCATCGGGAACATGCCTACCCCCTGATACATCAACAGCGGCAACACTGACAATTGTCACAGGGCTCTATGACTTTACATCCCATACATTCACAAACTGTGGAAAGACAGGGACAACAGGACCGAGCCTCAGCCAGTGCCGAAGCACCTACACAACTACATGGGACGACACATATCTTAATATGAGCTCCACAGGTATTCAGGTCTGGACAGTGCCGAGGACAGGCAACTACAGATTTGAGGTAGCAGGTGCCAGCGGCGGAGTGACATCGATTTCCGGCTTTGGTGCTGTTGTCACAGGAACGGTCAGCCTGACAGAGGGACAGACGGTCAATATCCTCGTAGGACAGATGGGCTCTACCCACGCCACGGGTAACTCCGATGGCGGCGGAGGTGGCAGCTTTGTCCAGCGTGGCGACGGCACTCTTCTGTTTGTAGGTGGCGGCGGTGCTGGTGCTGCCCAGACAGGCAATTCCGGCAATGAGAACGCCAGCCTGACAACCTCGGTAGTCTCCAGCAGTCCTTCGCAGTTCGGCAGCAGGGGGGCGGGATATTCCACCAATGGACAGCATTTCACATATGGCACATATACCACAGTCGCCCAGTCCTTCCTGTCAGGTGGAAACGGACAGGCAGGCGGAATGGCAGGCGGCTGGCCGGGTGCTGATTATGGCTACGGCGGCTTCGGCGGCGGTGGCTCGTCCTGTTCATGCTCCACCGGTGGCGGTGGTGGTGGGGGCGGCTATCAGGGCGGCGGTGGCGGTGGCGGAGGCTATAACTCCGGCTACGGCGGCAGCTCATACATAATTGGATCAGCCACATCCACAAGCTCAGTCCTTCGCTCAGTCCGCACACATGGCTATGTAGAGGTGACGTACCTGCCTTAGTAGATACGATTCGCATTTGACATATTCCTTTATCCTGTCAGTGTCGGGCAAAACTCAGCAGAGACTGACATGGCTATAGATGACTGAAGACTGCAAAAGGTATAGATGGGGATGCCTATTCGGCATCCCTACTGTTATAATATCTAACGGAGTGTTAGAATAACTATGCTCTCCATCTACTCAGATGTACGGGGATTATATTCGTAATATCGCCTTGCAATGCCTCATTGAAGGATATGTAATATAATATATACACATTTGGCAGGAAATCTGCATCTATCTCCGGGAACAGGTAACATGGAGGAACATGAGATTTCTATTGGCATTTATTTTCATTGGCATGGTTTTTGGAATTACGGTCGAATATCAGCTTGAGCCGGGATGGCAACTGCTTGGTGTCCCTTCGGACAGCATGGGCGGCAGCATTGAGGACTACTTCCCGATCATTCCGCCGATTTACACATATAATACAGAGACAGGCGGTTATGACGAGGTGTCAGACTTTCCCACAGGACTGACAACGGGTTTCTGGGTCTTGTGCGACAGGGAGACAACCGTCGCCATCGATATTCCCGAAAGAAGCATGCTGGACACTTTCGATCTTGAGATCACAGAGGGCTGGAATCTCATCTGTGCGCCGGGTTTCGTAACTCAGATCGTGATAGATGACGTCATCCCCCCGACAATACAGGCTAGCATATACGACAACAGCGCAAGGACCTATGACGCAATAGATGATTTCCCTCTCAGCTCAGAGGGCTTCTGGCTGCTTTCAAACATCGACACCACGGTTCGATTTGGCGCATATCCCCACGACATTGTCCTGCCCGACACGGGGATAGAGTTCTCAACCGACATAACAGCGACGATATACGACAACTACTGGGGCGGACCTCCCCTTGCCATTCTATCGGGGCTTTCGGAGGGTTATTATTATTTCCCCCATTCAATTGAAGGGTCAATGGATGTCTATTGCTGGACAGAGGCCGATGGCTACTATACAGAGTTCAATCACGGCAGGCTTGTCCACCTCGACCTCGACCCTGTACCTGCCACGCCTAATATGATAACCGGGGTTGTCATCGCACTTCAGCCCTTTTTTCCCGACTATTACTATGAACGTGCAAAGGTCTGGCTCAGAAGTGGCGATACAATAATCGACTCCACAAGGGCGGACAGTCTCGGCAGATATGCTTTCTTCGATATACCCGAAGATGAATATCGCATCAGTGTTTTCTTCAACTCATGGATATATGGCGACACCTCTTCCTGTCCAGTAGATGACACGATTATTCTCCTCGATGAATTTGTCACAAGTGCCGACACATGTGTCTATTTCGACCTGATTTTCGACGACCCATATGTTGCCTGGGCACCGAATATCTATCTATATCCCGAGACGACAAGCACAGTTGATGTGGTGCTGAATACCGACGATATAACCATACTAGAATCCACACCGCCCTATGGCGACGGCTGGTCTGTCTCAGTCGATCCCGATGGCTGGATAGAGGACGGCGAATACGGCTTTCTCTACTATGACTTCCTGACCTCGGAACACTGGCAGACGGACAGCGCATGGGTTCTGGACGGTGCAATGCTGTCCGAAGAGATAGGTGATATGCTCTCCCTCTATGGGCTGACAGGTCGTGAGATTGCAGACTTCCTCGATTTCTGGCTGCCCCGCATCCCAGATGGCGACTATATATCCTTCTATCCCCAGCCCCTATCCCTCATGCCCGACCTATACATCGAACCTGCACCCGAGCATGTCCACCGCCTCCTCTTCACCATACGCAGCACAGACAGAAGACCTCCAACACCATCCCCAGCCACACCTGCGCCCTTTGTGCGCTCAGGCTTCACAGTCATCGAGTGGGGTGGGATTTTGGTGGAGTGAAGGGTTTTGGTGGGTTAGAGGTAAGGCTTGTAGAGAATGGCGGGAAATGATTTGATAGTCACTATACATCAAACTGTTGCGAGGGGTGTAGATTTCTTGATTGGTGGGGTAAGTTACTGCATCGTAAATTAATGAGCAATGCTACCATCCAATCTAAGTCACTTTGATGTAATCACTAATGTTGATTCAAACTAACAATACTAAGCGTTGCCAAATTGTATCACTCCCTTTACTTGGCAAATACTATCTATTTATTGGCTTAAAACTCCACAGGCCCAAAACAACCTTGATATCCAACGTAGGTGATGATAAGGCGGTTGATAGATACAACTTCTACCATATTCGACTTCAATGGAAAACCAAAAAGAGCAAAATTCTCTATAGTGTACGCTTGTGCATACTTTTCTCGCTCTGGGTGATAATGTCGTAAAGACAAACCATAAGAAGTTTCAAATGGATGACCCCCAGTCCTAACTAAGCTGAAGAATGATGGATAGATCACTCCATCGTATCCTTCTTTTTTTGCGGCCTTAACTATAGCTCGAGAAATTTCGTAGGAATTCGACTTAGCTAAAAACAACATATGTATAGCCATGTCTAAGCTCTCAAATTCTGTTGTGTTCTCGTCTAGCACATGAGTCAAATCCAACAATCTCAAGTTTTGACTAGTTTTTAGCGTAGCTACATATATGTCATCATCCACAGAAGCTCGACATTCATGAATACAAACATCAATATCTTGTGAACCGTACATAACAGAAAAATCTGGCGAGTCTAAACGCCCTTTTCCTGAAAATTTAACTGGTGGACTATCATACTCCATAGGTTCAGAAGGTCTTTCGGGATTAACTCTCAATCGATAAAACTTGGTTCCGCTATGAGCTATTTTTTCGGGATACTCTTGTATGATACGCTTGATAATACTATCTCGCGTACTTTCATTTTGCATGTCTTTTAGTGGCTCAACCTCTCCAACCATCCATAAACGTGGCCCATAATGGAAAAGACCAATTTTAGCTGCATCTTCTATCAACTTAATGTCATTCTTTAACCAAGTTGATGGGCTGATATCACTTCTTCCATAGTGATACTCATTAATTTGAATTACTGGTGCTGCCCCATAATCTAAACGAAAGGTTGTTCCGATAACAAAGAAACGGTAGGCCAATTTATTAACCAAATCTTTTGTTAGTTTATGACCTCCCAGAGAGTTACAGTTTGGACATTCGTGTTGTGATTCGATTCCTATCCTATGTGCATCGATTTTTAAACCTTCATCTTCAAAGCAATCAGAACAAAGAAGTATTTTATCATTTATTGGCTTCTGTTTTTTCATGTCCTACTTATTGACCTAACTGTCGAGTTCATCTACCCCGAAGAGTGATTCGCTTCTTATACGGGTCGTCTGCACCAGATTCTTATATCATAGTTGCTGAATCCTGTTTCCCCTCTTGTTTCAACGTCAGTTCTTGCAACCATTTTTGTCGCAAGTAATTCGCTCAGACGTATTCATCCAGTGACTCAAATGTTCCCGGGTATTAACCCCGCATCCAGTCTTACCGCCTTTAGTACCTTTATGAACTACTCCGGTTGGCGTATGTTTAACAGCCATTTTAATTCCCCCTGTCAAATTGTTTGCTTCTATCGGAAACGATAGCCCATTAAAATCCAAGCTGACTCTTTAAGCATTTAACATAGGTGTCGCGCGATCGTGGAGCTGGAACTGAATTGCAACAGGACTTAACCGCTGCCTTCACATCCGCCTTGGAAAAGTGTGGAAACTCTTCTGTAACTGCTTCAATGAGGTATTCAGTTTCGAAGCTCTCTTCGCATGTAACGAACAAAGCATCGTGCCCCTTTTTCAGTTTGTTGTCAACTTCATTCCATCCCATTTGAAATGCTCCTTTTTAATAATACTACTGCTTGCTCGTATTGTGAATAAAAGATAAATTAATACAATAAATCTGTCAAATAAAAATATTGTCATACATAAGATTCCTCATTGCTCAATTATCATTGGGGCTACAGCTCTTTTAACTGCTGTTTTCGAGGGATGTGGGGTCATAGATAGAGCGTTCTGAACTGTGGATAGACATCTCTTTTTGAAGGGGCTCTCTAATTCTCCAACCACTGGTTGGAGAAATTGGCAGATGAGATTCAGTCCTTTCGGGCAAAAAAAATCCCCCTTCATGTAGAAGGGGGACATTGCATCAAATGTGTCAGTATGATCCTTGAGCAGTTGCCTTGACCCTTTCGTCATTGGGCATTTCGGCCAGCTTTTTGACCTCGTCCATGTTCAGGTCGAGTCCCTTGGCAACGCCTGTTCCATAGTCTTTGTGCGCCTTGTAGAAAAGGGCGGTCTGTCTGTACTGTATCCTCTTTTGAGCGTCCTTGAGATGATCGACAATATTGCCGATGAGATTCCCCCTTGCCCTGTCGTCCATCACCTGACTGAAGAGCTTGCCGGCCTGATAGAAGTCGTCGTCTGTCAGCTCATAGGGTTCTTTGGCAGCATCTCCGTGATATTTGGTTGGTGGCTCGGCAATGGTTGGGTCTGGCTCCGGCCCGCCGAAGCTGTTGGGATAGTAGTTGGGTCCATTTCCGCCGTTTTCGAATGACATGGCAGCGTCTCTCTGATAGTTGTTCACCTGAGCCTTTGGCCTGTTGATGGGCAACTGTTGATAGTTCGGCCCCAGCCTGTGCAGATGCGCATCGTGATAGCCGAAAAGCCTGCCCTGGAACATCCTGTCAGGCGAAGGTGCAAAGCCCGGAACGAGATTGGCCGGTGAAAATGCAGCCTGCTCAACCTCTGCATAGTAGTTCTCGGGGTTTCTGTCGAGGACCATGCGCCCGATCTTGATCATCGGGAAATCGTCGTGGAAAAGTACCTTTGTGACATCGAAGGGATCAAAGCGATATTCCTCGGCCTGTTCCGGTGTCATCACCTGAATCTCAACACTCCATGAGGGATATTCTCCCTTATCAATCGCATTGAACATATCCCTTGTTGCATGATCCGGATCCTGTCCCTTTATCTTTTCAGCCTCTTGCCTTGTCAGGTTTTCTATGCCCTGCTCTGTCTTGAAGTGCATCTTAACCCAGAAATATTCGCCCTTGTCATTATACCACTTATAGGCATGTCCGCTGTAGCCGTTCATATTGCGGTATGTTTTGGGTATGCCTCTGTCTGAGAAGAGTATTGTCACCTGATGTATGGATTCCGGAGTCAGGGACAAAAAGTCCCAGAACATGTCGGCATCCTTTAGATTGGTCTCTGGATTTCTCTTCTGTGTGTGTATGAAATCAGGGAATTTCACTGGATCCCTGATGAAGAAGACAGGTGTATTGTTGCCTGTCATGTCGAAATTGCCCTCTTCTGTGTAGAACTTAACGGCAAAGCCCCTTGGGTCGCGCTCTGCATCCGCAGATCCCTTTTCCCCGCCTACTGTGGAGAAACGGGCAAAGACCTCTGTCTTCTTTCCCTTTTCCGACAGGAATTTGGCACAGGTATATTTTGCAAGATCAGGATTTGTGACCTCGAAATAGCCATGTGCACCTGCGCCCTTGGCATGGACAACCCTCTCCGGTATTCTTTCCCTTGTGAAATGCGCCATCTTCTCCAGATAATGTGTGTCCTGAATCAGAATAGGCCCCTTTTTACCCACTGTTCGGCTGGCCTGATCATTGTCGATTGGCACACCGAAGCCGGTTGTATATTTCTTCTTATCAGACATAAACCTCCTTTTCATATTTGTGAATTTCTATTTCTAATATTGTTCATGGATTGCGTAAAGTAAACTCATTATTTCAAAAATTAAAACTTTATGCCTTTTAACTTTGTTTTTCTTATTGCATTAGGCATATAGATAGCATTACTTTTGATGTATATACTGTTATCGTGAAAAATGAGAGTCACCTCCTTGCATAAGGATCAACTATGCCCCAGAGCACAATAAAGCTGAAAAGCACAACACTCACCCTCCGCTGGAAAGGGAACTGGAAGAGGGCAAAGGACATCACCCTTGCGGAAAACGGCGAGGTTTTCTGGGGGCCTTTTCAGACCAAAGAGATAGCTATACCTGAATATGTTGACACCCCTTCTGGCAGCAGAGTTAAGGTTTGGTGGGACGAGTGGCTCAGGATGGACGAGAGGGGCTGGCCTGTGAAGGTGCCGAGGGTGTGGACGGGTTTCTGGTCAGTCCTTTTTGAGAGGGATCACAGTGGCAAGAGCCGATTTACTAAGGGGTTGAATTTCTTTCAGGTTTTTGGCGGTATTGCCATGATTCTGCTTTTCTTCACCACAGATGAGAAAAATCCCTATGTTCTGATTTTGGGATTTGCCTATCTCTTAGCTGCTTCAGACTATCTGCTTTTGCGTTCAAGGAGCAGGAAAGTTGATAAAAACATCAGACATCGCATATCCTGGGAATTAGCACTAAATGTCATCATGTTGATCGCAGGCTTGACCATTGTAGGAAGTATCTTTTTCTGGCAGAAGCAGGAGCTTATCGCCCTTGGCATAGGTACATATTTTGTTATAGTTGCCCTTTCGTACTGGATAAGAGCACTCAGAAGATTTACGGCAGTCATAGCAGTGAATATAATGCTTTTTATCGCCATACTTTATTCATCCATATTTCTCGATTTGGACTGGTGGGTGACATTGGCTGTTGGTGTTTACATATCTATCACTTCAGTGATAACCCTCATATTGAAAAAGGAGCAATAATGCCGACACTCAAGATATCCATCGAAAACCAGAGGACTCCCGAGCTGGTCATCGACTATGATACCTCATGGGGCAGGGTCCGCCGCGCAAGGGTATTCTACAAGGCGCAGGAGAAGCTCGTCTTTGCCGACAAAGAATCCTTCGAGAGGGGTGGCAGCTTCCAGGCGGACAAGGGCGAGGTTGTCCACGTCCACCTCGACGGGCTGATAAGGGCAGAGCTGGATGGCAGGGAGCTGGGTGTTGCAGGTCTTAACCATCTAAAACAGATCAATCAATGGACAATACTCGTAATACTGGCTACCTTCCTGGTATATGGATTGCTTACCTATAGGGCAATCCAACAAGAAGCCTTGTCATATAGCTGGGAATTCAGAGCAACTCAAAATCTGTTCCTTCTATTTATCATCGCCGCCTTTGTGTTCATCAGAAAAGGGGAAAGGAAATGGGCTTTCATATCCTCAATTCTCCTGTTGACTGTGAACGCATTGGCAATATATCCAATGCTTGCCTCGGGATTCCACTGGTATACAGCAGCGGGAATGTTTTTAATTTCCGGCATGGTTATCAGAATGGCCAGTCTCACATATCCGAGATACATACTCCCGGATATTATCCCTCCTCAGCTATTTGGAAAAAAGGGGCGGATGATTATTGATGACGGACTTTACCTGTGGGGACACAAAGGTCAATATGCGCTATATCGAGGAAATGACAAGCTCACCGACTACTTCACCAAAAAGGAGATAAGGGAGGGCAAGACCTTCTCCCTGACAGACGGTAAGAATCTATTTCTCAAATGGCGATATACGCCCATCGCCTACATTGAAGGCAGGCTGACCTCCATGCACGAGGAATATCTTCATATTACGCGAGTTGGCTCTAAGTTCTTTGCAGTGCTCTGTTTTGTAGCAGGTCTGGGGGCATTGCTCTCTGTGATATTTCCCAAAGAAGGTTCACTAAACCTACAGGAAATAACCTTTTCAGCCTTCCTGCTGCTCGGTTCACTCCTGCTGTTTCTGTCCTCGCATTTGAAGGCAGCAATACCCTATCTCATTTCCATAATTCTATTAGTATCAGGCTTCCTTTTCGCCTCTGTTGATCGTATGCAAGGTTTTCCCTTTGGTTCAGTTATCATTTTTGTCATAGGCTATCTATCCTTCAGAAAATTCTGGGACATAAGACAAATCCCACCCAATCCACCGAAGGAGCAATAATGCCGACACTCAGAGTACCCATAGAAGACCTTATGCACCCTGAGCTTGAGATAGAGTACAGGTCGCTTTTCGGAAAGGTGATGGGTGGCAAGGTCTATTATAGGGCAGAAGAAAAGCTGTCATTCCCCGACAGGGAGGCTTTCAAGGCGGGTGCGTCCTTCCCCCACGAATCAGGGCGAATGGTGCATGTCAGGCTGGATGGGTTGATATACGCAGAGCTTGGTGATAGACATCTGCCTGCTGCAAGGCAACATCAGAACAGGAGGTTGATGTTCGCCATAGGTGCTGTCCTTATATTGCCAATTCTTGCAATCATCGCCTTATCACCCTTCAATCTGGGCGGAAAAATAGAGTTGATCGACTTCAAGTATCTCTTTTTCATTCCGCTGGTTTTGTTTGTTACGCCAATCATAGCTCTTTTGATTCAGCAGAGAAAGAAGTTATACGCTGTTCTGCTCACCTTCATATTTTTCGCACTTGCCGTTGTTGCAATGTTCTATGACGGAAGGCTTTCCGTTCTTGGAATCGCTGTTATATTCTCAACCCTGATGCTGATAGGCATCACCTTTTCCATGAAACAGCTCCCAGAGGACGATATCGAAAGGGAGACTTCAATCCTGCGAAAACCTCTCATTGTACCGATTGAGGGGGACATTGTTCTGCAAATTGGCATGGGTCATATGGCTTTGTTCAGAAAGGGAAAGAGGATCAGCGAAATAGGAAGTACCCCCTCATGGCCTAATCATAAAGAAATAGAATTCGATAGCGGCAGGGTGCTAAAGGTTAAAGGTGACACTGTGAAACAAATTTTTCTCGACGGCAAGAGGTTACCTGTCGATGACTACTTTCTGAAAAATATCTGGAAAGGCGGTGCATTATTCATTGCAGGTATTGTCTTAACAGCGACAAGTTCTTTCATAACACCGTTGATATATTACACATATGATACTTTTCTACGCTCTATCGCCGGTGGAGTTGTCATACTTGCGGCGATATCCCTTGTGATTGCTGCAAAGAAAAGACTTCCCACGTTTTTTACAATCAGCTTCGTTCTGATGTTTTGCAGCTTCGGATATGCAATGTGGGCAATGCAAAGAAACATATTGTCAACAATAGCTATTCTATTGGGATTTGGCATTCCTTTTTACTCAATCATTCCTGCAATGTACAGAGTGAAGAGAGATAGAGAAGCGAAGGAGCAATAAACACAACTCTCCCATAAAAGATTGCCCCGAAATAAATAAAACCCATTTATATACTTGAATTTCCCGCCCTTTTTAACTATACTTATATGTAAAGAACAGATAAGAACAGAGGGTGTCCATAAAGAATAGTGGTGTATTTTTCTATATCTAAGAACAGGGGTGTTTTATGAGAGTTTGGGTTTTTGTTTTATTTGCATTTACAATATTCGCCGATTTGACGGCAGTTGAGGAGGCGATGTTCTATTTCTCCGAAGACATAGTCAGCGTCGAGAAGCACTATCTCCACGATGAGCCGGTGATAGAGGTATGCTGTTCCAATCATGTATTCCTGATCATAGGCGACGAAATAGACTCCAACTATGTCGAGGGCATAGCCAATGGGGACGTGCTTGCTTGCGGAGACTCCATTGTTGCGATAACAAAGGTTGTAGGCGATTCGACTTCCCATTGCGAGTATCACACTATTTATCCACATGACAGCTATTCGGGGAGCTTTGGATACTGGGACTTCAAAACTACCATATGGGTGGATTCAGCATCATGCATTTTACTTTTTGGAGATGGCCCTGGTGGTATAGATCCATGGTTAGCTTATCCAGGCTATTTGCCAAGCAAATGGGCACCAATACTTGAAAGTGGTCCGCGGATACATGGCTTACATATAACTGATATCATTAGGGATAATAACACAACACACATCTTCTCTACAGCGAGAGTAGACTATGAAGGCACTCCTCTTGAGCCTTACACGCTATATGAATATCATTTTGATGCGAAATATTGTACTCGTATAACAAATGATCTAACCAACTTTACTAATGTACTCTATTGGAATGGCACAAAATACTATACACAACTCACACATGCCTGTACATATGGACATAGACCTATCGATCCTGTCACTACAACTATGATCGGAAACACTATCGTTTCCTTTCTTGACTTTGATGGTGATGGAATAAATGATCCAGGTGCATCCAAATATACTACTACTACATCTGAAATATATGCCTGGACAACCACGACCTATGAGTTTGTATCTAGGACAACCTCGACGGATGAAAAAATAGTTATATCAGGCTCTTCGGAAGCTGTTCCTGAACTACCATATATCAGCGGCAGTGATTTGTTTTTTGCTCCTGTCTTAGATCGAGAAAGTGCTGTATTGGTAGCTCACAGAACACTGTACTTTGGCGATGGATTTTCGCATATCGAAAGAGTAAATACTGCTCCGTCACACTTCATTTACTTTCGTAAAGGTGTTCTCGACTGGGACGAGGACGGAGTATATGAGTTCATGTGTTTCTTTGGAGGAAGGCTTCACTTCGATGGTCTGGGCAGAGAGATAGAGCTGAACGCAGGCTGGAATATGATCGCTCCGTCCTTTGCTTCGGAGGACTCAAGCATTGCCAGCCTTGGCAGCGCAGTTATAGATGCCTATGATTTCGACACAGAGACAATGGGCTATGTCCCGGCAACACATCTTAGACAGGGTAATGGAACTTTTGTCCTCTGTTCCACAGATACCACATTGACACCCACAGGTGAATATATCCCAAGCGTCACCCTCTCCCTCAAGGAGGGCTGGAATATGTGCGGCGGCCCTTCCTATCCCATAGACACAGACCAGTTCGCCGCCGATTCGAGCATTGTGATGCCCGTCTATACTCTGGATACCGAAGAGGGCAGCTATATTGAGTCCGAGACAATACACCCCGGCCAGGGCTTCTGGCTACTCTCGACTGAGGATCATGAATTTGTGATAGAATAGAATTGAAAATAATAGAAAAAGGGGAAATAATGCGTAGATTTGTGTTTTTGATGGTTTTGGTGGTGGGGAGTTTGTTTGGTCTTAGCAATTACAGCAACAGCTTTAATATTGACATGGTCTGTCAATTGACTGCAGAAGACTCTCGCCTGATTGCCATTGAGGATGACATCGCCTATTATGCCAAGGGCAGACGCCTGGTAGCCAGGGATATATCGACAATGGAAAGCAATGTCGAGCTTGGTGGGCTGACTGTACCCAAACCCAGTTATTCGAACTTCGATTCGCTGAGAATGCTACTTCAAAGCGATATTCGCATTGGATCGGATGTGCTCGATTTTACAGATATGGATGTCAGGGATGGTCTGGTCTTTATATGCGACTGGAGCAGTGCATATATCATTGATTTCTCCACGCCCTCTGAGCCTGAGCTGATCTGGCAATTCAATTCGTCTATAGAGATTGATTATATCAGCGGAATAGGGTATTTCTTGACAGAGCCAAGCCCCAATCTTCAGATATTCCTCAAGGACGACTACCTTTTCTTGGCAAATAGGGGAGCCACACATGTCTATGAGCTGACAGACATGGAAACACCACTACTTAGCTATTCAAAACGTACTATTGCTCAGATGGATGAACTCATGATTCTGACCTCTGGGGACAGCATTTTTATCGGCGAATTATCCGATCCATACTCGCCGGAGTTCATTGCTCTGGATGACGGGCTTGCCGGGATTCTAAGTGGAGCAGATGTGGTCAATGCAGGTAGAATTGCATATATTTATGCGGATACTGTAGTTCACATTGTGGACTTCACAAGTCCCGAAAGCCCTGTGGCAGAAGGCACAATTGCTGTTGAAGACAATTCTGCTCTTTTTGTACAGGGGAGCAATCTCTTTGTTTCAAGCGCATCTGTGACAGAAAGATATGATATATCCGTACCCCTTTCCCCTGTTCTGACAGACACCTATACAGACTTTGCCGGATTCGACTATGCAAATGATGACTATCTTGTCGATGTTCGTCAGGACAGCCATATCTTTTGGTCACCTGCCGAAACAACAGTGGATACCCTGTCAAACTATAGATTTTTCTCATCCTGGGATTACGATGGAGACTATCTATACACCTTGGGCAATGACCTTCTGGTCTGGGACATCTCCGACCCCTATTCAATGCACATTGTCTCAACTGTCGAGGGTCTGTCTGGGAATTATCACCATCTCTATCAATATAAGATGGTTCATATCGAACAATATATCTGGGCTGTCACCGTGGAAGGGGAGATAGTTCTCGTCGATGTTTCCGACCCCTATTCGCCATCCATCATTGACACTATGGATATTAGCGACGCACAGATGTTAGCTTCCGATGGTGAGAACCTGTTCCTCTGGACGAATGAGACCCTTTCTATATATGATGTTTCAACGCCGCTATCTCCGTCTCTGCTTTCCAGCATAGACAGAACAGGAGACATGAGTCCTCTTATTGAAAATGATATGCTCTATGTTTGTTCAGATGGCGTTCTCAGTCTCTACAACATATCCGACCCCCATAAGCTGGAGCTTGTCAGGGCATATGATACAGGTATGATTGGAGTCTGGGGCTATTCTGTCGAGGACAGTCTTCTCTCTTTTGGCGGAAGGGTTTTTGTCATGGGTGATACGCTAAGGGAGATTGCAACTTTTGACGATGATTACGACCTCAACCTGCTCAACGGCGATGGCCTCGGTCTGAAATTCGGTGGGAATCTCTATCTTTTCGACGACTGCGACACCTCGACAGTTGGAGGATTCTATAATCTGTATCTGGATCAGTATAGCGGAGACGGTCTCTATCGGGAAATGAATGTTGAGGGTGGCAGAATCTCGGTCTATGACAATCTGGCTCTGCTATTTCTCGATGGCTCGAGGATAACAATCCTCGACATCTCCCGCTTCAACAATGAACAGGAGGACATAGCCCTTTCACCCGGCTGGAATATGGTGACCCCACCCTTTGTGCTGGCTGATTCTTCGCTGTCTGCGTGGTTTGAGTCTGTGCCGGGATACTATACCTTTAACACAGATTCAGGCGGATACGATACACAGGAATATCTCAGGCAGAGCATCGGCGTTCTCACATATTCCGATGTCGAGACAACACTCACCATGACAGGCGACATGATAGAGGCAGTCACCCTCTCCCTCAAGGAGGGCTGGAATATGTGCGGCGGCCCTTCATTCAATATCGATACAGACCAGTTCGCTGCCGATTCGAGCATTGTGATGCCCGTTTATATCTTGGATGCCGAAACACGCAACTATCAAGAGACCGACAGAATACAACCCGGCCAAGGCTTCTGGATACTCTCGACTGAGGATCATGAATTTGTGATAGAATAAAATTGAATAGCATAGAAAAAGGATAAATAATGAGAAGATTTGCGTTTTTGATGGTTTTGGTGGTGGTGGTTTTATCGGAACCTGTAAAGCTGAATATCCTGTCTGAGTTATCATCACCGGGGACAAGTTTTGCAGAGATTGACGGCAACAGGCTCTATTTCGCCAATGGTCGCCGAGTTGTTGTGTCGGATATTTCCGATATTGAACATCCCTATGAGCTGGGCGCATATTTCATTCCATATAACGATATAAGCAAACGAGCTCTTGAAGGCGAATTTGAGCATAAACAAACTTTCTTCTTCGATGTTATAGACAGCACGGTATTCATATCGAACAAGTCAACCGCCTATGCTATTGACTTTTCCGACTATGCCAATCCCGAAGTGCTTTGGGAATATTGCGACCATTCAGCATGGTCACCACCGGAAACAGAGCACGATGGATGGAGAATACACAAAGAAGGCGACTTTTATCTGCTGACAAAAAGACCAAGTGCAACCGAGACAATAGTCCTGAACAACCGGGGTGAAGAAATCCGATCCATACCCTTCGACATCAAGGCTAAGCTCAATGACAGCCGCTATGTGATCAGAAATGGATATAGTTTTTACATTGCAGACATAAGCGACACAGAGGCCCCTTTCCTGACAGGAGACGCCTTCGAATCAATCTATGATGAAATTAATCTGAGCTGCATTACCCAGGGCGACAGTCTGTTGATGGTCTATAGGGATTCTTACGATAGACATCTCGCTCTCTTTGATCTCTCTGATCCTGATATGCCATCGGAGATTGCCCATATTACAGATGATGAACGCCTTTATGAATATAGTATGTTTGGGGATAGAATCTTCGAGGGCATGAGGGCGAGAGGCGAAGATGACATCTCTGTCTATACAATTGCCTCCGACACAATATTTTATGACACAACATTGACTGGCATAAATTTTGTTCATGATATAGAAGGTGAAGTCGCTGTGGGAAATCGATTTCTTGCGAGTATTGATGAAGATACCATTGTAAAACATAGTGAATATATGATGGAAGAAATAATTACACATAGACAATCTGTAGAGGGCGATCTTCTGATAGAGGCTGGATATGGTCTGCGGATATGGGACATATCCAGACCTGATCATGCATATTTACTTGGTAAATGTGATTCTGTAAACGGTACAATAAATACTATCTATATGCAAACTGGAATGGCTATAATTGGAAACACTGTATTTCTAAAGGCAGGCGACGATACTATTCAGGTCATAGACATCTCCGATCCAAGAAATCCAGTTAAGATTGATTGGCCTGAGAACCCGAGAGCTTTTGGCGTGGATGAATACGAAGGTAATCTCGTTCTATCAACCATTGATGGTCTTAAAATCTATAATGTAGATGAGCCAACTGCACCGGAGCTCATAGGCAGTAATGATAGTGTAAATTTTATATATTCAGTTATTGAAGACTCGCTGCTTTACGGTTGGCTGGGAAGAGAGTCTGTATTTTGTGTGAATCTTTCTGACCCAACAGAACCAGTTTTACTATGGACTGGAAGAACCCCTTCTTTTCTTTCCTGGGGGCAGCGTCCATTTGATGTTGAGGACTCCATTATATACATACGTATTGGGTCAGAGATTAGATATTATACTTACCGGGACAGTCTTTTTGAGATTGGGACAGTACCAGTGAGTGGAGTTTTTGGTTGGTACATGATTGAGAATGACCTTTTCTTTAAATTTGATTATTTGGAAGGTCACTTGTGTATCTTCCAGATGGAGGATGGACTCCCAACTGATACACTTGTAGAAATGAATCTTATCTTTGACATATATAGTTTCTCCTATATAAACAGTTCGATGGATCCTTATAGTGCCCCGATTGTTCAGGTGGACATTTTTGATGATATCCTTGTGTTAAATCTTCAGACTATAATAGTGCTCCTCGACATCTCCCGCTTCAACAATGAACAGGAGGACATAGCCCTTTCACCCGGCTGGAATATGGTGACCCCACCCTTTGTGCTGGCGGATTCTTCGCTGTCTGCGTGGTTTGAGTCTGTGCCGGGATACTATACCTTTAACACAGAGTCAGGCGGATACGATACGCAGGAATATCTCAGGCAGAGTATCGGTGTTCTAACCTATTCCGATGTCGAGACAACACTCACCATGACAGGCGACATGATAGAGACAGTCACCTTCCCCCTCAAGGAAGGCTGGAATATGTGCGGCGGCCCTTCCTTCAATATCGACACAGACCAGTTCGCCGCCGATTCCAGCATTGTGATGCCCGTTTATATCTTGGATGCCGAAACACGCAACTATCAAGAGACCGACAGAATACAACCCGGCCAAGGCTTCTGGATACTCTCGACTGAAGATCATGAGTTTGTGATAGAATAGAATAGAGTATAATAGAAAAAGGATAAATAATGCGTAGATTTGCGATTTTTGTTGTTTTGGTTGGGATAGCCCTTTCCGTCTCGGACTACTTTATAGCTGGCAGGGGCGAGAATATATGCGCCATTCAGAGGGGGGAGATCGATGCCTTTGTGATTGTCGGCGATACTCTCTATACCTCCGAGGGCACAAGACAGGTAAAATATGACATCTCAGACCCCACTGCACCGATTAAGCTTGGGTCATTTCACCACAACTTGAAGGTAGATGGACTAACAGGGCATAACTATTCCGGTGTACAGTCTGTGCAGTCAGAGGATGGGATGTATCGCACAGTTGTCGGTCTCGACAGTCTGTTCATGCCTGATACACTATACAGGCTGCCCGAATCAAGATACAGCATGCTGAATGGTAACTTCTGCTACATCTGGTCCAATGATTCACTTCTTATTTGGGATGTATCGGATATACCTGTGGTTGTAGGCGGTCTGGGCTCGACCCATGGCGATTGGAGCATTCCTGTCCGCAATGGCTATTATGTCTATATTCTGATGGAGGACAGCACATACAATGTCCTCGACATAGCAGTGCCGGAAGCCCCTGAAATAGTCGCTAATATCCGTATAGAGGACTTCCACCTGTTTTCCTTTATGTCCGAATATGCCATAGGCCCCGTAGGAGAGATATACTCGCTGGAAGACCCGACATTTCCTGAACTTGTCGGACTTATGGCTGAACTGTATGCATACTATTACCGAAACTTTGCCTTCACAGATTCAACGATTCTTGACATATCAGACCCCACAACCCCTGTCGAGATCGGCAGGCATACCTTTCCCGACAGCTTCACCATTGTTGACTATGCTGAATATGGGGGCTTTGAGGTCTTTCTTATCGACTACCGGGACAGGGACAGCGAGATCATCTTTGTCGATATGTCTGTAGATTTCGAGATTGTCGCTACCATTGAATCGGACAGGTTCAGTATTGGCGAAATGCAAGTGCGAAATGACATTGCATATGTCGCTGCCAAGGATCATGGACTCTGGGTAATCGATATGACAGAGGGGACTTTCCCCAGAGAAAAGGCACATCTGGATTGGCTGGGCGCGACAAATACCCTGGAGATCTATGCTGACATGCTCATTATAGCGAGGGACGACATCGGCTTTGCCATCTTTGATATCTCGGCTGACAGCCTTGCTTTCCTTGGCTTTGAGATGACACCCTTTACTGCAAATGACATAGAGATCAATGGCGACTTTGCCTATTTTGCGATGGATACAGGGGTATCAGTCTACAATATCGCCGATCCCGCAGCCCCAATTGCGGTCTCATCCTTTGAAGACGATACAGTGTCAAAGATAACCATACACGAAGACATCGCATATCTCACAAAATACAGAATTCGAGTCTATGACAGCACTTTCGTACCGACCAATGACAGATGGGACATATCGGACCCCACTTCCCCTGTCTCGATGGGAATACTCTATCTTGGAGATTATGAGCCGGCATTCTTCAGCTTCGCAGACCCATACAAGCTGATTGGCACATATCGTCATCTTTTATTCGGTGAAAGCGGCGATAACCACTATGTCCCAGTAACTCGTCCGGGAAGAATGTCATTTATCAGCTCTGTCAATGTTGCAGGAGATTTAATATCCTGTGTTTCGGACAATGTCCTGATAGCCTCCATCGGTCGTGGTTTGGATTTCTTGTACAGCAGCATAACAATAGAGGGGGGCAATGGTGTATCAACCCAGCTGATGGACAGCAGCTATGCCTGTGGCTTTGAAGACGGAATGATAATCTGGGGGGATATATCCATCGAACCAGATCGGGATAGCCGGACTTTTACTCTTAAAGAGGGCTGGAATCTGATATGCACCCCATATGAAGAGCCGATAACAGCCGATATGATGCCACCGTCGGTGATAATGCCTTTCTATACCTTTGATGGAGTGACTGGAACAGCTGTCGCGGCAGATACCATATGGGCGGGAAAGGGATACTGGATATTGACCGGTGGGGATGACAGCTTCACACTCATAGACCCCACTCCCTGTGACTCGGTTGTCTGGGATCTGAATACAGGCTGGAACATGGTCGGCTTCAAGGCAGGCTTTAATAATCTCACTTTTCTTGTAGATACATTGGAGATTCTAGAGTATTTTTATTATTGGGACGACGGCAGATATCACATCTATGATAACATTGGACTTGACCCCATACATGGGGCATGGATCCTCTCACTTGAAAGCATGACAATAACACTGGACTAACTAGGGGAGAAATAATGCGTAGATTTGCGATTTTTGTTGTTTTGGTTGGCATAGCCCTTCCCGTCTCGGACTACTTTATATCTGGCAGGGGCGAGAATATATGCGCCATTCAGAGGGGGGAGATCGATGCCTTTGTGATTGTCGGCGATACTCTCTATACCTCCGAGGGCACAAGACAGGTCAAATATGACATCTCAGACCCCACTGCGCCCATTGAGCTTGGGTCATTTCATGTTGAGATGAATATCAAATATATATTGAATGGACAAATGCTTGGACTGGGGCATGACGCCTTTGTGTCTGTTCCGCTGGTCGATTTCCCTGAGCCTGACACCGCTTTCTTTGACGATGATATTTCTTTTATTGAGAATATCGGTGACTATTGTTATGTCTGGCAAAATCGTTCTGACTCTATATCTATTTACGATCTAACAACCGAAGAACTGCCTGAATTTAGAGGCAGCTATCACGAAACAGATGCACGTTTTTTGGGCTCGAGCCTGCTGGGGGACTACCTATATATAGGCAAGCACATTGCCACAGGTGGTTACCACTGCGCCATCTACGATGTTACAAGCCCCGAAACTCCTGTGCTTTTGGACAGTCTGGAAAACCTAAATTTCGCATATGCACATTATATAGGTGACTATGCCATTGTACATGAGGAAGTCTATGCCTATGACTCCATGTCTGTATATGACATGACAGATCCGACAAGCCCGGTGTACGTTGGCGATTGGGAGGTAGGTTACGGGCCCATATGTGATAAGTATCAGTTCAGGGGAGATTATGAGGCTTCGATAACGAGGGTCTATGAGCTGAGCGATCCATTATCGCCGGAGTTGATTGACTCCATTGATTTCTATTTCATGGACTTAACGGTTGGTTCTTGTGCTGACTTTGGGGACTACAAGGTATTCCTTTTTCAGAGCCCCTATATTGAGAACTTCATTGGCTTTGTCGATGTCTCGGATGGCTTTGAGATTGTGACGACAATGGAAGCAGCACCTTTCCGCTCCTATAGAACAAGGGTCAAGGATGATATTTTATACGCCACGGCAAGGGAAAATGGTCTCTGGATTCTCGACATATCCAACAGGCAATTGCCAAAGGAGCTGGCTATCTTTGACGAACACGGCTCAGCTCATACAATCGAGATACAAGGTGACCTTGCCTATGTCGGCAGGGACTACACAGGCTTGATGATTCTCGACATCACAGAGCCGGAAAGCCCGGAGCTTGTTTACGAGATAGACGATTCTTTCAGCGTATTCGACATAGCCTTTGCAGGGGACTACATGTATCTTGCCACGGATATCGGCCTCCTTTCCTATGACATCACAGACCCTGAAAGCCCAGTATATGCGCTGACAGTATATGAACACCCGGTTGCAACCGTGAAGGTGCACGAAAATGATATTTTTACGAATACATATTCGTACACTCATTATAATATTCCTAACATAAGGAGCAATCTTATATATGGCATTGAAGAGCCAACAGCCCCCGATTCATTGGGAAGGTTCTGCAGCTGGGGCAGCTTAGTTCACTTTGAAGATGACTATGCCTATTCAATCGATGAACTCACCATATTCGTACATAATCACGATTCTGTTCCGGGGGACAACTTTCTTTTACTCTATGTATCTTGGGAATACACCTTCCCAAGTTTCATCGAAGGGAATGGGCGATTTCTGGGTTTCCATGCAGGAGGTGGATTCCGGCATGATGAATTCCTTGGATTCTACGAGGTAGATCCCTTTGGCCTCGATATACAGGCCAAGTTGCGGATAGAAAGAGAGGAAGACCCGGCATCTGTATTCTTCTTTGACAGCAGTTTTTCCTGTTCTTTTAAGGATGGAATGATGTTTGTCGGTGATCTGGTCTATGACCCTGATTTCAATAACGAGACATTTTCACTTTTAGAAGGCTGGAATCTCATTGCCAGTCCCTTTGAAGAGCCTATAACAGCGGATATGATGCCTGTTTCGGTTATTCCGCCCTTCTATGCCTATGACAATGCAGCAGGTTCATATGAGGAAGTGGATACAATATCGGTGGGCAGAGGCTACTGGGTACTTGCTGATACTGCCTGCGAGTTCACGCTTGTTGATCCCACACCAAGGGATACACTAACATGGGAGATATATCCCGGCTGGAATCTCATGGGCTTGAATCACGATCTCTTACCAACAGGGGCATTATGTACCGAAGAGGCCTTTTCAGAATTTGTGGCTAAGTTTATCTATGACACAAGTGAAAAGGAATACATAAACTTCTATCCCACCACCTTTTGGATAAAAAATGGCATCTGGGTGCTGAGCATGGACTCTTTGACAGTACATCTCGACTGAGGTTCATGAATTTGTGATAGAATAGAATAGCCTATGGCTTTTGCCTTGGAAAGGGCAAAAATTGTCCCTATAATTGAGATATGAAGAGGCTGATACCAATAATTCTGCTTTTTGCGGGGCTTGCACTATCGCAGGAACCCACAGAGTCCGGGCCTTTCGGGACTGTCGGCGTGAGAATGGACAGTTTGTCGCGCATATCCTCGACTGACGGGACATTGCGCCAGATGCAGGTCTGGACTTTCTATCCTGCGCAGGCAGGCACGGGCTTTCCATATCCCGAGCTCTATGCAAGTATAAATGCCCTTCCGATATCCGGCGACACACTCCGCCCACTTGTGATTTTCTCCCACGGCGGCTGCGGCCATCCCCTTCAGTCACTTTATCTCTATACGCATCTTGTGAGCTGGGGTTTCATTGTGATCTGCACCCAGCATCCCGGCAGTGTCTGGGGCAATCCCGACTGCCTGACAGCCGATGTACTGACCGACACATGGCACAATCGCCCGGAGGACGTTGTCTATACCTTTGACAGCCTCTATGCCCTTTCCGAGGCGCAACCGACCAGATATGGCAGAATCGACACATCACGCATACTCATGGGAGGACATTCCTTTGGTGCGCGGACAACATATGCCATATCCGCAAGATATGACTTCACCCACGCAGCCCTCGCCTTTTCCGGCAGCTATGGCGAGGTCTCCGGTGCGGACATGAACTGCATGGACGACATAAATGCCGTTGACGTGCCTATTATGATAATGGGCGGAACACTTGACTATGGACTGGGTTCCGAAGAATATGAAACAGTATGGGACAGCCTTTCCTGCCCGAAATATGGCATTATGCTCAATCACGGCGGACATCTTGCATACGGCGACTCCTGCAATTCCGAGCTGGATCCACTTTGCGATATGGGCATACTCCTCGATCAAAGCATTTCACACGAGGTTATACTACATTATTCCATGGCTTTTATCTTCAAGTACATAATGGATGATAATCGCTGGGAAGGCTACCTCACAGAGGACTACGACACATTGGCAGAAATCCGCTATGATATGTGCGATATGGTCACAGAGTCACAGGCATTGCCAGATGAGACAGGTCTTTCCGTTCACCCCAATCCCTTCAACTCATCCCTCAATGTGCATCTACCCGAAGGTAGCACCACCCTCAGCATATTCGACAGTCAGGGCAGGCAAAGGCTCACCCGTAATATCAAGGGACAAAGCCAAATAGTGATTGATGCCAATGACCTTCAGAGCGGTGTTTATGTCATTGAGGTGGGGGATGGAAGGGGGAAAAAGACAAGTGTCGATGCCATCCTTGTCAGGTAGCTATGCCACCTTCATGCCATAGCGCATTGCCTCGGTGGCTATTGTGCTGTCATCTAAGTCATTAGCTGGTATTGGGTGGGGTTCTATCCGTGAATCGAAATTACGGACAAGCTTCATCAACTCCACCTGCATGAGAAAGGTATTGTCAATGTCATCCATGAATATAGCAAGATCAATGTCGCTGTCCTCGTGGAAATTGCCCCGTGCATACGACCCGAAAAGCCAGGCACTGGAGATACTATATCCCCTTTCCCTCAAAAATCCGATGTATGCCCTGACCAGCTCTATAACCTGTTCTTTATCCATTTTCGCAGCCTTTCGATCTCTGTGAGCCATTTTTCTGTATATTCGGGTGTACAGGTTCTGTAGAAATCCATTTTGTAGTCATCATATCTAGCTCTGATATTGAACGTTGAAATTGTAGTAAGTGAATCGGCTAAATCATCCGATATTTCAATCTGTGCTTTTTCTGCAAGACGTAAAAGGTTGTGTATAGTGGGCGGTTGTTCTTCTTGAGTGTTAAGAACAAGCGCTTTGAGTAATTTCTCGATTACCAGATGTCCGAGAAACAAAGACCAGTGGTAGTCTCCAGAGCTGAACAAGTTTCTCATTGTCTGATAGTCTTTGTCAGAACCATCAATCCAAAACTGTATCTTATCCCTTTTATCCATAGCAACTCCTTTTTCAAAATTATCAAAAAAGCTGTGCCATGACAAGAGAATAGTTGTATGTAGTTGTTTCGAGGACAAAGAAGCCTAATCCAATACTTGTTTTTGAAGCGGTGTTTTTGTTCTGGAGGTGGAGTATGGAGGGGGGAAAAAGACAAGTGTCGATGCCATCCTTGTCAGGTAGTAGCTGCAAGGGGAACATTGTGAACAGGCAGAAGCAAAGAGCCGGGCAGGGATCGCATTCTTCAGCGTGGGGTGCAAAAAGGACGTGACACACGAGATTACAATTGAGAGGTCATTTGCCGTTGATGATACAGCTGCTGTTTCTGAATTTTCAGCTATGCCATCGGTATTCTATGTTGATACGATAGAGGTAGCAGAATTAGCTGATCTGCTTGATCTACCTGTCGAAGGGATTGAAGGAACATTGAAAGAAGTCGAGCTTCAGGCAGCCGAAGTAATGGTCTCCGATATTGATTCTGAGTCTTCCCGTTCTATTCAGGTTCTAGCAGTAAAATGTAATAAACCGGGCAGTATGACCTATTTGACTGCAGACGAAGACCGACTTGTTCACTTTGCTGTGTTCAATGTTAATGAATACATTGATAATTATGTATCTCTATCGCTCTTAGATGGTGGTAAGGACAATTTCAACACCTATCTCAAACCTGATTCAGAGAGCGATGGAAAGCTCGAGATTGTGTTGTTCCTCGCTGGTTATGCTTCAGGTGAATACTACAAATTCACGGCCAACTTCAAGCTCAAGGTCAAGGTGGTTGTAGAAACGGATATGGGCATATTCGGAGACTGATGCTGGAAATCCTTTTTCTATTACTGTTTTTTACATTAGGGGGCTGCACAAGCCCCCTTCAATATGTCATAGAAGGCAAGATATTCATAGACGGCAGGGAGATGATAGACGACGGCATCCCTGTGATCTTTGCAATAGACATAGATGCACTGGCTGATATATCACCGGAAGAACCGGCAGGCTGGAATCTCGAGGATATACCCTCCGAGAATATGCACAGAGCTGTCATTCACGATCTGAATCTCTTCAGCATAAAAGGGCTGAAAAAGGACAAGAGATATGCCCTTGTATCTATACTAGACAAGAACGACGATGGCGTAGTTGAACCTGATGTGGACTATGTCTTTTTCCACGGCATGAATGAGAATCTCGAAGAAAAGCGTTTCCTGCCCACAAAGCCCTGGCCAAAAGGCATTGACGATCATGTCAATGTCGACCTGAGAAGATTTCGCAATATCACCACCAACTGAAAAATACCGACGAAAACCAAATGTTTCCACCTTTGCCGTCGATAATGCGCTATAAAATGTGGCTTCTGTTAAGGCTGTTTAAATTTTTAGACATCCGGGCAGAAAAGGCATCTTTGGGGTTGACTTTAAATGCCCAGCCCATACCTTGCCCTCTCCTGTGGGCGCAGAACAAAGGCCCATTGCAAATGAGATACCCGAAGGGGGTGAGAATGACATTGCCAATACTAAATATAAAGATGCCGAAGTTCTGGGACATGGTTCTGATGCTGATTGGTTCACTTTTCATGGGGATTTCGCTCTCACTCTTCCTTGTTCCGGCAAAGATTACATCCGGCGGTGTTTCAGGAATTGCAATGATTCTCCACCACATGGCGGATATGCCCACAGGCATGGTCATGCTCGCCCTTAATATACCACTTTTTCTCATAGGCATCAAATCCCTCGGTGCGCAGTTTGGTCTGAGAACTGTGATTGGCATGGTCAGTTCCAGTATTTTTACAGATATTATTGCAGAAACACTCGACATACCACCTGTCACCACAGAACCTTTGCTTGCCTCACTTTTCGGCGGACTTATACTCGGCGTAGGTCTGGGGTTGATTTTTCGTGCAGGAGGCTCCACAGGCGGCAGTGACATCGTAGGCTCCATCATATCCAAGGCAACAGGGACGAGCATCGGCCTTGCCATCGTGATGATCGATGTCTTTGTGATCGCTGCTGCAGGTATTGCCTTCCAGAACGCCAATCTCGCACTTTGGGGCATCATATCCCTTGGTGTGTCGTCATATACCATTGACGTTGTTATGGAGGGCATATCCTATGCACGTGAGGTGAAGATCATCAGCCAAAAGAGCGATGTCATAGCCCGCAGGGTGCTCAACGAGATGAACAGAGGTGCGACAATAATGCCGGCCAAGGGTGCATTTACGGGTGAGGCAAGGGATGTTCTCATGGTAGTTCTGACAAGAAAGGAACTACCACACCTCAGGGACATAGTAGAGGACATTGACGAGAACGCCTTTGTATTCGTATCCGACGTATATGCGGTTCGTGGCAAGGGCTTTCGCTCCAGGGGCGTTGCTTTCTAAGTTTCAGCTTTGATCCACTGAATTCCTCAGTGTTAAAAATTATCACTGACCGTTAATATTTATTTACATGGGAAATATCCCTTCATATATTATCCCTGTTTAGCAGAACTACAGACAGGGGTGTCTTTTGACTGAAAATATAAAAATGCCTGATTTCTTTACCAACCCTGAATACATCGGTGAGGGTGCATTCTCCATTGTCTTCTCCGCCGGTTATCAGAACAAGAGGGTGGCAGTAAAGTTCCTCAAAAGCGATGTTGCGCAGAGAAGGTCCAAAGAAGTACTACTCAAGGAGCTGCTTCTTCTTTCAAGGATAAGAAGTCCCTTTGTGGCTCAGGTTATCCACTTTGATGTCGAGCATTCGCCGCCATATTATGCAATGGAATACATAGAGGGCAATCAGCTTGCAGAGATAGAGGAAGGGGAAAAGGGCTCAGTCATCAGGGACATTGCAAGGGGTGTGGAGCATATACACAGCGCAGGTGTAGTCCACGGCGATCTTAAACCCGATAACATCGTTGTCACAGAAAAGGGGATAAAGATCATCGACTTCGGGCTTGCCGGCTCCGAGAGGATAAGGGGCACGTCCGGCACATTCTCGAATATGCCGCCTGAGGCCATAGAGGGGCTTTTCCGCGGTACCCTATCGGATATATATTCCCTTGGTGTTCTGGTGCTTGAGATACTCACAGGCAACAATCCTTTTGTAGCAAATACAATAGACGGTACAATCAAAAGGCATAGGGAGCTGATTCCCCAGATACCACGTACAGGACTGCTTAAGGACAAAAGGGTGCACGAAATTCTCACAGCCATGCTCGCCAAGAATCCCCACGATAGACCATCATCGCCATTTTTTCTAAGGCTCGCTGTTGAGAGTGCCATGGGTCAGGAATTCTCGCCCGGTCTGGAGTCCACACTGCTGCCCCCGGGCAGAATTGATGTTTCCGATGAGATAGACAGCATTCTCAAGGAAGGGACAGAGGGCAAGACACTCTGGAAGCTCACAATAGAGGATCAGCAGAGATACCTGAGATTCAGGCAGGAGCTTGCCATTGCTGCAGAAAAAAGGGGCAGGCGATACATACGCGTCACAGATCCGATTGAGTCACTATGGAGTCTTCTGACATCCAGCGGACAAAGATCGGATATATCGGGTATTGCCAAGGAGTTCAGCGTTGAAAGCAGAAAGGGCGATCCCGACGACATGATACCCCTTCTTGCGGACATTGCAGAGCAGTATTCGATGCACAAACCATTGATACTCGACCTCAGCTCATCCCATGACCAGAGATTCAACAGCAGGATCAAGCAACTTACCAATCGCGGCAAAATGACTATACTCTGCGATCAGGGCAGGGAGATAATCCTTTCGAAGCTATCCGTCGAAGAGGCTAAGGCATATGTTAAATCCTGTTTCAATCCTGCCATAGACCCTGAGAATATCTATCCTGTGCTACTTTCCGAAGCTCAGGGCAAGATCAGAAATATTCGCAGAATACTCGCCGGACTCCTCGAGAGTGGCAGCATTAGACCGCAAACCAATGGCTGGACATTCACACAGCCTGCTGACTTCGATCCCGACAGAATCGTTATCGAAGGCAATGGACTCATACTCGATATACTCAGACTGCACAGGGACCCACTGCCTGTGGAGCTTTTGCTCAAAGGCTTCGAGCCCGATGAGCTCTTTTTGACCCTCAATGAGCTTGAACTGAAAGGACTTGCAGATGTCTTTGAGGAGGCTGATGCCCTCTATGCACGTTCCTTCCTCGGTGTTAAGGACGATGAAGGAGCAGCCGCCAAGCTGATGGCAATGATAGCAGACTGGGAGACCAGCCCTTCACTATGGAAGACCAGGAGCATCATTCTTGCCGTGAAATATACGGACTATGACAGAAAAGAAATAATAGAGGCAATTAAAATCCAGCGTGAAGAGCATGCCTGGGCCTGCCTTGATGAGGTCTACAGCCTGCTTGCAGAAAAGGAAGACAGAATATCCGACTACAAGAAGGCCGGTCTCATGGCTCGATATATGGGACTTTTCGACAGGGCAAAGACCTATTATGGAACAGCACTTGAGTTGGCTCGGACAAAGGGCGAAACACAGAATGTTTCCGCCATTCTCAACGACATAGGCGTCATAAATCTGGAAGAGGGTCTGCCCTCACTTGATCTTTTCAGAGAGGCATTGGCGATCTCCCGGGCAAATTCCGATGCAAAGGGAGAGCTGACAGCGATCTCCAATCTCGCAGGAGCTCTTCAGAACGACTTTCAGTTCGAGAATGCCCTCGGCAGATATAAAGAAGCCATAGCACTGGCACTGAGCAATGACTATGCGATCTTCGAGCCTGTTCTCACCTTCAACATGGCAGAGCTTACGGAGAAGAACGGCAGACTTACTGAGGCAGTTGAACACTTTACAAGAGCTGCGGAGCTCGGTAATAAAAAGGGCATAGACGAGGTTTTCATAAGGGGGATGCTCGGCCTGGTGCGTGTCAACCTGCGAATGGGCAAGGTAACACAGGCGCGGCAGCATCTTGAGGAGGTTGAGGAGAGGGCGAAGAGGGACATACGCCATCGCTTCTCACTTGAGATAGAGAAGCTCAGACTCAATATTCTGACTGGCAAGACGCCGGATAATATTGATTTCCTAAGTCGTATGTACGGCAGGATGAAGGCGACAGACAGGTGGGAGCTATACAGACTGGAGACACTCTCCCCATCTGCCGGCATACAGCTCGACAGCCTCACAGATCCATCTGATATACTCCGCGGATGTGAGGAATACAGAGCATTGCGAGGCGATGCCCAACCAGAATCTGATTATGTCGATTCCCTCCTCAAAAAGGGTGACTTCTGGGGTGCTACTGTTCTTGCACTGTCCATGTCGGAGGAGAACCCATCCACACTCGAGAGGATAGAGACGGATGAACCCCTCCTGATCGGCCTCATACAGATGGAAAGGGGCAGGCTGGCTGCAATGGACGAGATGTGGCCCTCTGCCCGCAAGTTCCTCGAAAATGCCAGATTCCATTTCGGCGTACTTTCCAATGAACTGCTCCTTGATGAGGTTGAGCAGATATCCCAGTCCATGATAAGAAGGGGCAATGACCTGACCTCCAGAGACACAATGGCGATTCTGGAGGTGATCAACTCCATATCCGCCAGTCTGGAGATTGACGATGTTCTGGCCAAGATTCTCGATGAGGTACTGAGGATAAGCGGCGCAGAGCGAGGTATAATCTTCCTTCTGGACGGCAACACACCACAGCCCCACCTTGTCCGCGAACACGGAAAGAAAAAGAGCCCCAGACGTGTCCGATATTCCAGCAGCGTTATCAATGCTGTTATGCGTACTGGCGATGCCCTCTTCAAGGAGAGCGTACTCGACGACAGTGCACTCTCACAGAAGGACTCTGTCATGGATCTTTCGATAAGGATGGTCTTCTGCGTCCCCTTCTCCGTTGACGGAGAGATAATCGGTCTTCTTTACACAGACTCAAAGCTGGGATCAGAGGCTTTCTCCCTCTCCCGAAGAAATATTCTGGAGATACTCGCAAAGAGTGCGGCAATAGCCATCAGAAATGCCCGTGAACATGCTATTTTGCTGAAGGAAAAGGACACCCTCAAGAACAGCTTTCAGAGCAGATTCGAGGGGATGATAGGCGATTCACCGCCGATGCGGGAGCTCTATCACAGAATGTACATCGTCTCAGAGGAGGAGATGCCCGTACTCATCACAGGCGAGACAGGGACAGGCAAGGATCTTGTCTCGAGGATCATTCACAACAACGGTCCGAGAAAGGAAGGGACATTCATTCCCATAAACTGTGCAGCAGTTCCGGAAAATCTCCTCGAGAGCGAGCTCTTCGGCTATGAGCCGGGTGCATTCACAGGTGCAACAAAGCGTAAGTTAGGAAAATTCGAGCTTGCCAATGGCGGAACGCTCTTTCTCAACGAGATAGGTGAGATGCCGACAAAGCTCCAGGCAAAGCTCCTAAGCGTCATCGAGACAGGGGTGCTCCACAGACTCGGTGGTAATCGGGATATCAACATCGATGCCCGAATAATTGCTGCAACCAATCGCAATCTGAAGCAGGCCATTGAAGAGGGGATCTTTCGCGAGGATCTCTTCTATAGACTGGCTGTTCTGAAGCTGGACATTCCCCCCCTCAGGGACAGAAGGACGGATATACCCCTTCTCATAGACCATTTCCTGACAAGGATATCCGAGAAATCCAGACGTAGAATAGGCGGTATCAGCAGGAAGGCCCTCGACCTTCTGATGCGCTTCTCGTGGCCGGGCAATGTCCGCCAACTGCAGAATGTCCTTGAGCAGGCGGCACTCTTCGCAAGGGAAGATCTGATCACCCCATCGGATCTGCCGACTGAGGTACAGATGGGGTCAACGGGAATGGAGACTGGAATGCCTATGACCTATGACGGGCTGAAGGACGCCAAGGAAGAGCTGGAGAGAAGGATACTTCTCGAGCTGCTTGAAAATCACAACTGGCACGTCGCCGATGCCGCAAGGGCCTTTGACATGGACAGAACCCGCCTCCACCAGCTGATAAAGAAACACGGTCTGAGAAGGGGAAAGAACAGCTGAAAGGACCCACTTTTAGCTTTCCCTTGACTTTTTGTCGATTTTTGCATATATTTATATCGATTCAAAAATGATATTAAGGTGCGTGGAATCATAAGTCTCTTTTTCCATGCCCAATGCCATTGACAAGGGGGCATAGCCCCATTTAACCGACAATAGAGGAGTTACAATGAATCAGGCCTATATCGACAAGGCAAAGGCGAAGCTCGACCAGTGGAATGCAGAGCTCGAGAAGATGGAGGCACAGGCCCGTGAAAAGGGTGCAGATGCCAAAATCGCCACAGCCCAGAAGATCGAGTCCCTCAAATCCCGCAGGGAAGACATGGAGAAAAGATTGATTGAGATGAAGGACGCAGGACAGGACAAGTGGGATGACCTCAAGTCCGGCATGGACGATGCCTTTGGCGAGATGACCAAGGGCATGGAAAAGGCCAAGGATGCACTCACAGGTTGATCAAAAAAGCCATATCTATATGAAGGGGGGCATAGCCCCCTTTTTTAATAACACCCTGCTCGAAGCCCTAACATAACAAGGATGTATTTTATTAACATTAATATTTATTACTAGCCCTGAAAGGTCTTTCCTTTTACTTTTTCTTTCATATCTTATTGAAAAAAGGGGGATTTTATGAAGAAAATGCTGATCATTTTGATGGTGGCGACAATCGCCATATCTGCAGAGTTCAATGTATCGGACATAGCAGGGCTAAGCTCAGCACTGGCGACTTCCCAGTCCAATGGCGAGGATAACACAATATATCTCAGCCCGGGCATCTATGCCCTATCTGCCACACTTGAATACTATTCCGGCTCTGCCAACACTCTGACCATAGAGGGCGAAGGGGCTATTCTCGACGGCGGCGGTACCACACGTATCATGTCCATTACATCGACCTTTCCGAGCGGTGATCTCACACTCACAGCACTGACATTTCGAAACGGATTTACAGAGGACAACAGCGGCGGTCTTTACATTGAAACAGAGTCGGCAGAGATCAATGTGTCCGGATGCTCCTTTATTGACTGCAGGGCCGAGGGCATGGCAGGCGGAATGAACGCAGTCACAAATACTGGACTTATCTCAGTCAGTTCATGTGATTTCACGGGATGTGTCGGCGTATACAATGCAGGTGGTCTGAATGCCGGCGGTCGGGATATAAGCGTCACAGGCTGCACCTTCACAGCCGATTCGGTTTTCGAGCTTATAGACACCGAGACCCACGAAGGCGGAGATGCCGGCGGATGCCTCCTCTACACAGAGGGCGGCAGCATTGTAATGAGCGGCAATACCTTCACAGATTGCTATTCCCCCGATGACGGTGGCGGAGGATTCTGCTATCTCCTCGGCGAAGGGGTATCCGTTACAGCCAACAATAATATTTGCACGGACAATTTCGCAGCCCTTGACGGCGCAGGGCTTTTCCTACGTATCAACGGCGACGGCGATATGGAGATCAGGGGCAATGTTCTGACAGGGAATCAGACCACCATTGCAAGCGGTGCAGGGATCTTTGCATACAAGAACTCCGGTAGCCTAAGATGCACCGGCAATCACATTGAGAACAACTCCGCACAGGGCGATGGCGGTGGCGCATGGCTCTGGAGCGGCGATGGACTTTTCGAGGTGGACAGCAACACTGCCATCGGCAATACCTCCTCTGGCAATGGCGGCGGCTTTTCCATACTTGCCGATGCAGGAACGCCGCAATTCCACCACAATATCATGGCTGAGAATACGGCAACCGGTGTTGGCGGCGGCCTGAACATTGCTGTCGGTTCAAATGATATCGAGATATTGCACAATACATCATATATGAACACAGCCGGTGAGGGCAATTTCTGCTATCTGTATTTTGACGGCAGCAGCTTAGCACGTGATTTTGCCAACAATATATCATATATGGAATCCCCATCTTCGATATCCTGGTCAGGACTGGGCAGCTTCACTGCTACATATTCCATGATAGACGGGGCCAGCGGCGAGCCATGGTTCGGGACAGGCTGTATTGACGACAATCCCCTTTTTGTAGATGCCCCAAGCCATAATTTTAATCTGAGTTGGGCATCATTCCCCACAGAGGACGGAAGCATGTCCCCTGCCATAGATGCCGGCAGCCCCACATACCCGACTGACCCGGACTCAACACCGCCGGATATGGGTGCGCTTTTCTTCGATCAGATCACAGGCAGCATATCCGATAACCCCGATTATCCCGCGAATATATCCCTCACAGCCCATCCTAATCCCTTTAACTCAGCTCTCCACATCACAGCCGCCGCCGATGCCACCGTCACCATACACGATACGCAGGGACGCATGATTGCCGACCTCGGCACAGCGCGCATCTGGGAGGCCAAAGTAGAGAGTGGTGTGTACATAATCGTGGCAAGGTCCGGGGATAAAATCGCTCACCAGAAATGTGTTTTGATGAAATAAGCTGTCTACAATCATTTCAGGGGTAGGCTGCACCGTATCATTCGGTCGTGAGTTTGTCCATTGTTCCGCAAAAGGACAAAAAACGATTAACGAATGTATGGAATGGGCATTATCCTTTTGCCCAGGTTTTCACCTCGCAGTTGTAGGCGCATGGAGAAAACCTGAGTTACATGTGAAGAATGTCATTCACTGGACTACGGAATCGCACCCTTTCAGGGTGCTTTTGTCGGAATCAGGATTCACAGGATTTAAGGATTTACAGGATAAGAGGGGAGCGAAATCTTAATTCTCCCAATCTGTCTTCAATCCTTTAATCTTGAAAATCGAGATTCAGACTCCTCATCTTTGCCCCTTCAGGCGTAGCACATATTCAACCAAATTTCTCGTGCTCGTGTCCCCTTCGAGAGCCTCAGGGTACGTTGATTACCTAATCAACACCGCCTTCCCATCAACAACCGCATCCCCAACAACCGCGCGGACAATATAGACACCACTCGCCACATCTTCCCCTGCATTCCATCGCCGCTCCTTGCCGAGGTCTGCGACCATGCGCCCTCTGGTGTCGTGTATGGTGACGGTGGCGTTTTCGGGGGCTGAGATCTGGAGGGTTGAATTGAAGGGGTTGGGGTAGGTCTTTAGTTCAAGCTCTTCTGGTTTATCGTAATAGCTACACTGACCCGAAAAATCCATATCCATTTTAAATGAATAGATACCAAGTGTGTCCCGCAAGTCCCCTGTATATATTTCAGAAAAAACATATAAGAAAGAATCTTGTACTATGGCATCATAAAAATATTCTTGGGGAGAATCGGTGTTCTTATAGGAAGCAATAATGGACACATCAGAAGTGTCCGCAACGTTCAATAGATAAAATACATCGACTCTTGAAAGAGCAACAACTGAATCGTTTATAACTGCTGGTGAAATGGTAGGGTAATAGAATCGTGAATCATCCCAAGTGGCAGTTGTTCTAACCCAACCAAAGGAGGTATCTATATCCATAAAAGAAAGATACGGGGTTCTTGTCAAACCAATATATTGATCACCAGCCTTTACAAGTCCTGTCAAGATGTTTCCATGATAAGATGAATAGGATAAGAGGGTTGGCGAGTATGAATAAGTCTCTGTAAGGTCAATCACAT